>ERZ1090860.560-NODE-561-length-21932-cov-39.225077_pt1 | contig 21932 bp, 30 predicted proteins | sample MGYA00478483_ERZ1090860 | MGnify/ENA primary metagenome ERZ1090860 (study PRJEB33644, sample SAMEA5815741) | chicken gut metagenome | biome: Chicken; feature: Gastrointestinal Tract; material: Caecum | place: Ireland | collected 2019-01-01 | study: A study of the...
CCATCGGGGCGGGCGACCAGTGCGTGGTGGTGGGCTATGCCACCGATGAAACGCCGGAAATGCTGCCGCTGCCGGTCGTGCTGGCCCATCGCCTGACCAGCCGTCTGACCTGGGCGCGGATCAACGACGAACAGAAGCGTTTCGGCCCCGACGGCAAGGCAATGGCGATCGTCGAATATGAGGACGAGCGGCCCGTGCGGGTGGCGCGCATTGTGGTGTCCTTCCAACACGCGCCCGGCGTGGAACCTGCCGAACTCGCCGAGACCGTCTGGAGTGATGTGATTTTGTCCGCGCTCAAAGGGATGCCCTACGATGACAGCCTGGAACTGATCCTCAACCCCGGCGGCCGCTTCGTGCTGGGCGGCCCGGATGCCGACACCGGCCTGACCGGCCGCAAGCTGGCCGTGGATGGATACGGCCCGTTTGTGCCCACCGGCGGCGGGGCGTTTTCCGGCAAAGACCCGACCAAGCTCGACCGCAGCGGGGCGTACATGGCGCGGTGCGTGGCCAAAAACATCGTGGCAAGCGGCATCGCGCGGCGGTGCCAGGTCACGCTGACCTATGCCATCGGCATGGCCAAGCCGCTGGCCGTGGAGGTGGATACCTTCGGCACCGGCCTGCTCTGCGAGGATGACTGCCTTGCGGTGGCGGTGCAGACCGCATTCGACCTGACCCCAGCCGGGATCATCACCGAACTGGACCTGCAGCGGCCGATTTATGCCCGCACGGCGGTGGGCGGCCACTTTGGGCGGAAAGACCTGCCCTGGGAAAAGCTCGACCGCACCGGCCTGCTGATGGCTTCGCTGATTTAAAATGGCGGGTGTTACCAAAGAACAGGTCGCCGCCGCACGGCGGATGACGGCCATCGAGTTTTTGCGGCGGTACCGGGTGGATGACCTTGTCAAGAGCAGCGCCCGCGGCGAATTTGAACTCAAAAGTCATGACAGTTTCAAGATCAACGGGGAAAGCAGTCTCTGGCACTGGAAAAGCCGGGGCATCGGGGGCAAATCGGCGCTCGATTACCTCATGCACGTGGAAGGGTGCTCCTTTGTGGAAGCGGTGCGGCTGCTCTGTGAGGAGCAGCCCTGCTTCATCCCGCAGCGCCATGAGGAGGTGGAACGCCAGCGTCCGCCGTTCGCGCTGCCTGAAAAGTCGCCGACCAGCACGCGGGTGGAAGCCTACCTGCGCTGCCGAGGAATCTCGCAGCCCGTCATACAAAAATGTCTGGATGACGGTATTTTGTATGAAAGCCTGCCTTACCACAATTGTGTGTTTGTCGGGCGGGATGCAGGCGGTACCCCCAGATACGCCGCCCTGCGCGGCACCTACACCTACGGGAAACAATTCAAAGGTGAATCCACCGGCAGTGACAAGCGGTTTGGATTTTGTATCAAACCAACGGCGGAAAGCGGGACTGTGGCTGTGTTTGAAGCCGCCATCGACGCCATGGCCGAGATGACGCTGGCCGGGGATGCGGCGGACAAATACCGCCTGTCTCTCGGCGGCATCTATGCGCCGGAGGAAGGCCATGACATCCACCCGCCCGCCGCGTTGGAAGAATTCCTGCGCAGCCACCCGCAGGTGAACCGCATCGAGTTCTGTCTCGATAACGACCCGCCCGGCCGCACCGCGGCTGCCGCCTTGGCCCAGCTCTACGGTGAGCGGTATCAGGTGGCTGTGCGTCTGCCGCCGATCGAGGGCTTCGACTATGGTGATTTGGCGCAGGCGGCTTTGGAGTATCGCACAAGGAATAAAGCAAAAAAATGTGCAAGACAACAACGCCAGCGCGGCGGTACGACACGATAAGGTCCTCAAAACAGAACAAACAGGCGTCCGCCCAATACCAGCCACATAAACGATTGGTTTGGCAGACGCCTGTTTTTCTTTGCTGTTGCATCAGTGGAACAATTCGGGGTAATTGCTGGATGCCCAGACGATGCGCTCGATCACGACCTGATCACCGTCAATCCGATAAATCACGATGTGGTTGCCGTGAACCAGCTTGCGAAATCCCAGCGCATTCAGGTAAGTATCCGGGTGGGCCTCGCCCATGCGGGGAAAGTCGCACAACTTTTCGATGTGATCCTGCAAATCACCCACGGCCCGCAGCGCCGAATCTTCCCCGACCTTCTCGAAGTGGTAGTCCGCAATATCCAGAAGGTCTTGCAAGGCCTCTTTGGTGTAGATGAGGGACGCTTTAGCCATGTCTCTCCCTCCGCCGGTTCAGCAGGTGCTGCTGGACCGCGTCGCGCACCTGATCGGAGGTGTAGGTCGGCTCCCCGGACAGGCGGCCCAACTCCGCCTCCAACACCATTGCGCGGTGGTCGAGCACGGCTTCACGCCGGTCAAGTTCTTCCTCCCGGCGCGTGAAGGCGTCCAGATCCATCAGGACCGTGTCGCCTTCGCCGTTGCGGGTGATGTAGATCGGCTGCCCCGTTGTGCGGGAACGTGCGGCGAGTTCGTTGTACTCTGTCCGCAGCGCCGATGCGGGACGAATATCCATAGCCATCTGTGCGGCCCCCTTTCTTACCTACAGTATACCATAGTGACCAGCAAATAACAACCATATATGGAATATATTTGCTTGCCATCTATTGAACCCGGTTCAAAATATAACGTGAGGTGATATCACTTGAATGATTTGACTTTCAAACTGTATTCTCCGCTGACGGCGGAACTGGTCTGCCATGACCCGGAAGACTGGTGCGCTGATGAGGTGCTGGCCTTTGACGGCCGTGCCATTGTCGAGAATGAGGCGGAGATCCTTGCACAGATCGAGCAGGAGGGCGACCACTTGGAACAATACCTCGATACGGAGAGCGATTCCTATCTGGCCGCCCATGTGAAAAGCATTGTGGTTTCTGTGGAAAAGCGAAATGGTTCTCTTTGCGGCTGTGCAACCGTTGTGGTGGATGAGGACCTGACCAAGCGCGGTTGGAAGGAACTGAAAGACTACCTCAGCGGCCAGTATTCGGATGGCTGGGGAGAAGGCTTCGAGCAGCGCGATATCCAGATAGCGGAAGGTATACTCAACGTCCATTTCTGGCAGCCGGAGAACTTTGCCATCACGGTGGTGCTGGCCGAGACCAGATCGCAAGCCGAACGATCTGCAGCGAATGTGGCAGCCACAGGGAACGGCAATCGGACGCTGCAACCGCCTCAGCCTGACAAGAAATACGAAATTACCGACATTGCTCACCCCGTCTACCCGGAACTTCACCGCATCCGCGCATTGCGGCAGGTAGGGAATGATGTGCCGGCTGGCGAGCTCGGCGGTTTTGTGCAGAGCGAAGCCAATCTGTCGCAGGGCAACGACGACGCCTGGCTCTATGATGATTCCATCAGTCGGCACGAAGCCAATGTCTGCGGCGGCGCACAGCTGCATGGCCGGACTGTGGCGCAGGACCTGGCATTGGTCAGCGGTAACAGCACCATGTATGGTGACGCCATTGCCTGTGACAGTGCGATCGTTACGGGCGGATGCATCCGCAACGATGCGCTCGTCTGCGGTAATGCCCGCGTCCGCGAAAACCCCGCCACACATATTGCACCGGTGGTGACCGGCCAGAGCGTGGTTATGGGGGATCTGTCGGGCAGCGTTGTGGTGTTTGACCGCGGTTTTATTCTGCCGGGCCAAACAGTAGACAATCCCACCCGTCACATGATCGGTATTAACGAGCGAGGCGCTGCCATTGTACACGACTGTACTCTTGCCCCCGGCCGCGGCAGCAAGAACCGCAACAACCCTGAACGCTGAGAAAGGAAGGATGCCATTGACCAAAACTCCCGAAACCAACCTGATTTTTGACCCGAACGCCAAATTTGAAATGCCCGAACACACCGGTGGCGACGGCTGGACGATTCTCCATGGCGACTGCCTGCGCCTGATGCGCCAGATGCAGGACGGCGTGTTTGACGCCGTCATCACCGACCCGCCCTATGCCTCCGGCGGCAGCACACCGGCAGAGAAAAACAAAACCACCAACCAAAAGTACAGCTCGATGCCTGCCGACAAGGCCCTGCCCGACTTCGCCGGCGACCAGATGGACCAGCGCAGCTGGACGAACTTCATGACCGACTGGCTCAATGAAGCCTACCGCCTGTGCAAGCCTGGCGCGCCGATCTGCCTGTTCATCGACTGGCGGCAATTGCCGTCCATGACGGATGCCTTGCAGCGTTCCGGCTGGATCTGGCGCGGGATCGCGGTATGGGATAAAGTGACCTGCCGACCGCAGAAAGGCCGCTTCCGCCAGCAGGCTGAATTCATCGTTTGGGGTTCGAAAGAGGGGATGCCCCTGCAGCGCAATGTGGGTTGCCTGCCCGGCGTATTCCGGTACACCAACCCGGCCAATGCCGGGCGCATCCATGTGACCGAGAAGTCCCTGCCCCTCATGCGGGACATCGTCCAGATCTGCGAACCGGGCGGACGCATCCTCGACCCGTTTGCCGGGGCGGGCACGACCATCCTGGCGGCGGTACGCGAGGGGTACGAGGCCGTGGGCATCGAGAAAACCGCCGTTTACTACAAACTCGGCTCCGACCGGGTCAAATTTGCGTTGGCAGCGGGAAACAGCCAATAAAGGTATCCGCGAACAACCTATCTGTTTCGCAATGGTGGTATCACCCGTATGATACCACTGTCAAATGTTCTAACCGGGGGTGGTATCACACGGGTGATACCACCCCGCTATTTATGATGGGAGGGAATTCCTATGAAAAGACCCTGGGCTTTTATTTGTGCCGCAACTACCACCAAATCCGAGACGCTGCGCCGGTATTGCCGCGCATTGTACGAACTCGGTTATGTGCCGGTCTGCCCACCGCTGCAGGATGGGCAGTATCTGGTGCTGGCTGACCCTACCGAACGGGCCGACTACAACGAAATCGTGCGCGAAAAAATCCTGCGCTGCCCGCTTTTGGTGCTGTGCGGGCAGAAAACCGATGCCACGACCAACGCACAGATCGGTCTTGCCCGCAAATACGGCCGCATCGTCTCCAGCCTGCATGGGCTGCAGGCTGCGGCCGAGAGGGGAGAGTCTCTCCCCTGCTGAGGCCCCACCGGCTGGCGCATTACCTGCTGGCAGGTTTTGCTAGCATAGCGTTTGGACGTCCAAACGCACAGTTTGGGGCGTGCCCCAAACCCCCGTTTGATAAAACCGCCTAACAATTTATGAAAGGAACTGGTGATACTCATGAGCGGTTTTGAACTCCGCGCCAAATTTTATCCGCGGGTGCCTACATTGGCTCAGCTTATTGAAGAAGCACAGGAGGGTGTTGACTACCCATTTGCTGTGCATCAGATTTTACAGCTCCGGCCGAAAGACTATTCTAAACTTTGCCGTGATTTTGATAAAGAATATGGTTTTGAACGGATGCTGCCGGAGGAAGGCTATGACCCGGTGTATGGTTCCTTCAACTGTGTGCTGGTAATGCCTGTGAATGGCAAAGAAGGTTTGCTGATGACAAGGTACGCAGACCAGATCTTTGCCGCACATCTGCCGGACTGCACACTGCTGGATCTGGAGGATGTACCGCAACAGCGTACCTCATTGTATCCACCCAAACATCCCCGGCACGAGGTCGTCCGCTGACTGTCAGGCGTAAACGGCAGCACCAGATCGCGCTGCGCCTCAATGATCAGGAACTGCGTCACCTCAACCGGCAATCGAATCTGAGCGGCCTGTCCCGTGAGGGTTATATCCGTGCCCTGATCCTGGGTGCTGAACTCCACCCGCGCCCCTGTACCCACCATGCCGACCTGCTGCGCAAGGTGGCGGGGCTTTGCAACAACGCCAACCAGCTCGCCCACCGCGCCAACTCCACAGGCGTGGCCGGGCAGGAGAGCGTAGACAGGATGACGGCGCTGGCGGCAGAGGTCTACTGTATCGTCAAGGAAAACTGGTGATGCCGCATGGCCTACACCTCCCTCATCCCCGTGCGCCGCCTGGACAGGGCTATCTCCTATGTTCGGAATAAGACCAAGACCACTAAGCTGACTTCACTCGAAGAAGCGGTAGACTACGCCCTCAACCGGGACAAAACCGAGTCCGTCTGCTTTGAGACTGGCCTGAGCTGCCTGTGCGAAACAGCCTTTGCCGATATGCGCGCCAATAGCCTGCGCTGGCACAAGACAGGCGGTGTGCAGGGGTATCACCTTGTGCAGAGTTTTGCCGAGGGAGAAGTCACGCCGGAACTGGCCCACCAAATTGGCGTGGAACTGGCTGACCAACTGCTGGATGGCCGGTACCAGGCGGTGGTGACCACCCACCTCAACACCCGTCACGTCCACAACCACATCGTCTGGTGCGCGGTGGCTTTGGACAACGGCCGTAAATACCACAGCAACGCCAGAAGCTACTACACGGAGGTGCGGGCCAAGTCGGACGCTTTATGCCGCCAATATGGGTTGTCAGTCATTGAAACGCCGGAATCGGAGCGCGGCAAACGCCAGTATACCAAGTGGCAGGCGGAAGCCAACGGCCAGCCGACCTGGCGCACTGCCATCCGTATGGATGTGGATGAGGCCATCGCGCTGGCGCTGACCTGGCGGCAGTTTCTGGCGGTTTTGGAACGAAAGGGCTACGAAATCCGTATGGGCCGCAAATACCCGACACTGCGTCCACCCGGCAAGGAACGCTTCGTGCGCTTCAAGACGCTGGGAAAATCGTATACACCGGAAGTCATTCGTCAGCGGATATTGTACCCGAAGCGCCCCTTTACACCTCCAGCAGTCTGGCACGGCCGCCTGCACGGCACCCACCGCAAAGCCCGCAAGCTCACCGGCCTGCGGGCTTTGTATTATCGGTATCTGTACGAACTGGGCGCGCTGCCACGCAAGCCCCAGCGCCCCCGTTATGCTGTGCGGCAGGACATCCGCAATCTGGACAAGCGCATCCGGCAGATGGAATTTTTGTCCAGCAATGAAATCAACACGCTTGGCCAGTTGGATGCCTACCGCCAGACCAAGGAACAGGCCGTGGCAGCTCTGCTTGCCGAGCGCCGCCAGCTGCACCGTGCCGAACCGAGCGATGAGATCAAGGCCAGACTGAATCAGATCACGCAAGCCCTCAAACCGCTGTGGCAGGATATCCGCCTTTGCCGCCAGATTGCGGAGCACTCGGTGCAGATGCGGGAACGTCTGAAACAGCAAGCCGAAAAGCTGCCTGAACAACAAAGAAGCAAGGAACGTATACTGAACCCAAGCAGGGAATAAAAAGCGCCCACCGCATCTCTGTGCGGCAGGCGCAGCCCCGATCAGGCCGGAGTGATTGTAATTTTCAACTTCAGCGCGTTCATGATTTTGAGAAGCGTGTCCAGGTTGGGCGTTGTCTTAAACGATTCGATCCGCGCCACAGAGGATTGCGGCAACCCGCAGATTTCCGCCAGATCGCGCTGGCTCAGACCCAACGTGTGACGCTGTGCAACCATTGCACTGACGATCTGCGAAAGCGCCTCTACCTCTTCCAAATCCTGCTTGGCTTCAGGATCGGCTGCCTTGACATAGTCTTTGTAATCGTTCCAGGTTTTCATTTCTTCTGGCCCTCCTTCCTGGCCCGGTAATCATCGCGTTCTGCTTTGGCACGTTCAATTTCCCGGCGCGGTGTCTTTTGTGATTTCTTTCGGAAATGGTGAAGCAGGACAAACGTGCCCTGTTCATAGCAGAAATAGAATACACGGTTGTTGCCGGGGCGCAGCTCCCAGATATCCTCTACGAGATGTTTGGTGACGCTTTCCGGCAAAAGTGTGCCGTTTTCCTGTAGCAGCTGGATGTAAAAGCTAACCTGTTTATATTGTATGCGGGCGTCTTTGCTCCGCTGCGCTTTTGTGCGCAGTTCCTCAAGGAAATCCCAGATGTCCGATTCACCGTTTGCCTTTTCGTAAAACTCAACTTGATACATGAACGCCGCCAACTCCCATACTTTTCTACAGATATGATAGCATAAACGCTATCAAACGTCAACAGGAGGAATGTCAATGACAAACGATTCCAATCAAACAAACCGCTGGTCCTACCGCCGTGCATATGCCGAGCACAACTACCCGCCCGGCACGCGGGTGCGTCTTGTGAGTATGCCGGACGATCCCGACCTGGTGCCGGAGGGCACCTGCGGCACAGTCCTGGCGGTGGACGGCGCGGGCCAACTGCTCATGCGGTGGGACAATGGCCGCAGCCTGTCGCTGCTGCCCGGTGTGGACAGCTTTGAGGTGCTGGAGCGGCCCCAACAGAGAAATACACCCAAGCACAACCGAGGTGATGCCCGATGAACCTCGGTTCCGACCCGGCCGACCAGGTCGTCCGCTATACGCTGGAGGGCAGCGAGTTTGCCCTTAAGATGACCGGCACGGCCGCCAAAAACTTTGCGGTCTTTGTCGCTGCCGTCCTGCGCGACCAGAAGCGAACGCGCGGCAAGACCAATCTGACCCGGTTGCTGCGGGCGGGCAAACCGTTAAAGTTCTTCTCGGTGCCCGAGGAACGGATGCGCGAGTTCACACAGGAGGCCAAGCGCCACGGTCTGTTGTTTGTGCCGATGCGCGACCGAACCAATCCCGGCAGCATCGAGATCGCCATTTGGGCGGACGACGCCGCCAAAGTCGAGCGAATCATCGACCGGATGCAGCTGGACGTGGTGCAGACGGGCGAGGCTGAAATTATGTCGGATGTCGTGCCCGACCAGCCCACAGAGGAACAAGTTCCCCAAGAACAGCAGCCTGCACAAGCTGCTGATAACAATCCCACTCCGTTCGAGCCGGATGGCACCGACTACGACCTGGGTTTTACCCAACCGGCCCCGCCGCCCGCGGAGCCGGACAGCCCGCCGCCTTCCCGCTCAACCCGGAGGACCGGCCCTCCGTCCGCGCCGCCCTCCGCCAGCAGAAGCAGCTCGCCCAATATTTCGCCCGCGCCGCGCGCCGACCGGGTTCGGGCCAGGGGTGAGCGCCCCAGCGTGCGGGACGAGCTGCGGGAGATCAGGGCCATGCTGCGCGCCACACAGCCGGTGGCGCCCAAACCCAAAGCGCCCATCCGCATCCACCGCAGCGACCAGGCGCGGTAGGCCGGAAGTTTTCCGTTTGTTTTCAATTAGGGGATAGCTTTTTAAGGAGAGATACAGTAGTGTTGATACTGAAAAAGGCAAACAACAGCCGGGCCCCTCCCGGCAGATTGGAGGAAACCATGCGCCGCAACAACATCCGAATCATGAAGATGGACCGCAACAACCGCAGTATTTTGATGCGGGCGCTGTACGCGGATTTCTGCGCCAAGCGGGAGGCAGGGCTGCCCTATGGCAACCTGGCCGCACTTATCACCAAGCTGCACGAAACCCAGCCCGGCAAGCTGCCGCTGGACGATGCCGAGTACCGCTTGGCCCGCGGCGCACTCAACCATCTGCGCAACGAACGGATCGCCACGGGTGGTTACACCGACGCGGCAGATGCGGCACTGGTAAAACTTGTCAAGGCCAAACCGCCGTTGTGGCCGTTTGGGTGAATTTATAAATTCTATGGGAAGCCTGGATCACCTGTCCGGGTTTCCGTTACGTCAGGAGATGTTTGAACCCAACAACAAAACCATACAAAAGGATAAACCTGTTCTGACCTTGGCCTCGGTCTCGGGTGGAAAAGATTCTACCGCCATGCTCCTGCGCCTGCTGGAGGAAGGCCGCCAGGTGGATGAGATCCTCTTCTGTGACACTGGCCTCGAGTTTCCGCAGATGTACGCCCATCTGGAAAAGCTGGAGCGGTATATCGGCCGCCCCATCACCCGCCTGAAAGCGCCCTATACCTTCGAGCAGTATTTCTACGAATATCAGGCCAAAGGTGATGCGGCATTGGTCACCAACCGGGGTTTGAGCTGGCCGTCCCGCGCCTGCCGCTGGTGTACCGGCCGTCTCAAGGCCCATGTCATCGCAAAGCACCTGCAGGGATTGAAACGGCAGTACCGTCTGGTTCAGTATGTCGGCATTGCGGCGGACGAAGCCAATCGCTGCAAAGACCTGCACTATCCGCTGGTGGAATGGGGCATGACCGAGGCGGATTGCCTCAATTACTGCTATGCCCGCGGCTTTGACTGGGGCGGGCTGTACAAGATCTTCCGGCGGGTATCCTGCTGGTGCTGCCCACTGCAGCCGATCTCGGAACTGCGCAAGCTGCGCGCCCATTGCCCCGAGCTGTGGCAGAAGCTGCTGTACATGGACGCCCACACCTGGCAGCCCTTTCGCCCCGACTACACCGCGCAGCAGCTGGAACAACGGTTCGCCCTGGAGGAAGAACGCGCCGCTCAAGGCCTGCCCAACAAGGGGCGGGCCTTTTATGCTGCCCTGCACAAACGATGGGAGGAATGTCCATGACGCCAAACGAGTTTTGGGCCATCATCGACTGCGCCCGGCAGCGCGCCACCCCGAACAGCGAACCGGCCATGCTGGATGCACTGTACGGGGAGCTGGTGAAACTACCAGCCTTGAAACTGTCCGCCTGGCAGGACTTGCAATACGCCTACATGAATCTGGCACATACACCCAAATTGTTTGCTGCCGCCGTCCTGATTAACGGTGGCAGCTCGGATGACCGTTTTTTGGACTTTACAGCATGGCTTGTAATGCAGGGGCGCGAGGTGTACGAATCCGCGCTGGCCAACCCGGATTCTCTTGCAAAGTCAGACCCTCCCTTTGATAACGCCGAATGGGAACTCTGCGGATATATTGCAGACAATGCGTATATTGGCAAGCAGTATCTGGCCCTGTTTGAACCGGATGCCCCGGCGGGCCAGCTGCTTCATCGCCGTTACCCGGAACGGACCGACCTGCGCACCCATGTGGAGCGCATTTGCGGGGACGAGGCCCTGGGCCGGCCGTTTTATCCGGTGGGCGGCGACCAGGACATCGAAGGGCTTTTGCTGCAATGGAATATCTGCCTGTGCATTTTCCACAGCGGTGTCTCCCGATACAACGAGGACTTCATCCCGGATCGGCAGGCCCGCGAGGAACTGCGAACCGAGTTGGCCAAGGACCTTGCCATCCAGCGTAGCCCGGCCGGCGAGAACCTGAAAGAGTCGCTGCCCCAGCTTTGGCAGAAACGGACTGCCTGGGAAGAAGCCCGGGCTGCCGAGCGTCCCCATCCCCGCAGGGACAGGGAGCGGTAACTGTTGCAAAAACGATCCCCCTGGTGGGTTTGGCTGCTGCCGCTGCCGTTTGTCTGGTGGGCATCGGCCGGGCTGGCCATGCGGTGGGATGCCGCCGTGGGGTTGGCCGGAATTTTGTCCGCCGTCAATGATCTGCTGGCGCAGCCGTTCCCGGTCTATTACACACCCCAAACCTCGCGCTTTTTGCTGCTCGGCACCGTGCTCTATGCGGCCGTTGCCATCGTCAGCACATCCGACCGCAAGAACACCCGCCCCGGCGAAGAACACGGTTCCGCCCGCTGGGGCGATGTCTTTGCCCTGAATCGAAAGTACGCCGACAAGGCAGGCCCCAACCTGCTGCTGACCCGGCATTTCCGCATCGGGGTGGACGGGTACAAACACAAGCACAACACCAACATTCTTGTCGTGGGCGGTTCCGGCGCGGGCAAGACCCGCACCTATGCCGTACCCAATGTGCTGGAAGCCGCTAAGGCCGGGCCGGGCGGGAAGGGCTGTTCGTTGGTATTGACCGACCCCAAAAGTGAAATTCTGCGCAAGACCGGCAGGTATTTGTTACAGCAGGGCTACGAGGTGCGTGTGTTTGACCTCATCAACCCCAGTGCGTCCTTCTGCTACAACCCGTTTGTTTATGTGAAGGATGACAAGGATGTACTTCAACTCATCACCAATTTAATTCAGAACACGACGCCCTCCCAAGCTCAAACCAGCGATCCGTTTTGGGAACGTTCCGAAACCGCCCTGCTGCAAGCCCTCATGCTCTATCTGCTGCACGAGGCCCCGCCGCGCGAGCAGAACTTCGGCATGGTCATGGAGCTATTGGAGAGTGCCGAGGTCAAGGAGGAAGATGAAAACTACCAGTCCCCGCTGGACGTGCTGTTTGAACGGCTTGCGGAACGGGAGCCGGACAGCATTGCCGTCAAGCAATACCGCGTCTTCAAGCAAGCCGCCGGCAAAACCGCAAAATCGATTTTGGTGAGCGTCGGCGTGCGGCTGGCGGCCTTCAACCTGCCGCAGATCAACCGGCTGACCATGACGGACGAGCTGCACCTGGACGAGCTGGGGGAGAAAAAAGTGGCGTTGTTCTGCTGCATCCCGGATTCGGACAAGAGCCTCAACTATCTCGTCGGCATGGTGTATACGCAGCTCATCCAGACGCTCTACCGCCAGGCCGACCGTGTACACAAGGGGCGGCTGCCGGTGCCGGTGCATTGCCTGATGGACGAGTTCCCGAACATCTCGCTGCCCAAGGACAGCTTTTTGTCTGCCCTTGCGACGATGCGTTCGCGTGGTATTTTTTGCAGCATCATCGTGCAGAACATCTCGCAGCTCAAGGCGATGTACAAAGACAGTTGGGAATCGCTGATCGGCCTGTGCGATGAGTTTCTCTATCTCGGGGGAAACGAGCAGAGCACACACAAGTACGTCTCCGAACTGATCGGCAAGGAAACCGTGGACACCACCAGCCACAGCCGCAGCCGGGGGCACAGCGGCAGCTACAGCACGAGCCAGCAGCAGGCCGCACGCGATCTGTTGACGCCGGATGAAGTGCGCCTGCTGCCCGACGGTAAGGCCGTATTATTTGTGCGCGGCGAGCGGCCGGTCATTGACGACAAATACGACCTGCTGCGCCACCCCTGCATCCGCTTTACCGAGGATGGCGGTGCGGCACCCTATGATTACACCGCTGCGGCGCAGGCCGCGGACGACCTGCCCGGCGATGCCGGTGACTGGGAACTGCTGGACATGGACGATTTCCTGCCGCAGCCCAAGCCACCCCAACCATCCTTCCGAACCATTCCACATAAAACCACAAGGAGGTCTGCCCATGAACCGCAAAAAGCAAAACCGACCGAATAATCTCCATACCCCCCGCAAAGACGTTTTCCTGCGCCGCGGCTTTACGCTGTATGCCGCCGTTGTTGCCGCCTGTTCGCTGGCCATGCCCGCGCTGGCTGCCACCACCGACCCGCTGGCGGTCATCGGCAATCTGAACACCTTTATTTTCAGTGTCATCCGTGCCGTCGGTCTGATCCTGCTGGGCTGGGGCATTGTCCAGATCGGCCTGTCGCTGCAAAGCCATGACCCCAGCCAGCGCAGCCAGGGCTTTCTGACACTGGCGGGCGGCATTATTATCACGTTCGCAAAGGAGATTCTCGACCTGATTGTCGGCCCGTGACCATGCCACGGCAGGGAAGGCGGTGATGCAGTACGGACAATAACTGGATCGTCGACAACCTGACCAATGCCCTCAACACCTGGAACGACAAGCTCAATGAAATCTGGCGGATGCTGACGGTCAGCCCGGTCAGCTACAACGGTGGTACAGTGTGGAGCGTGATGACCGGCATCCACGGCGCGCTGCAAGCCATCGCGTATGGGCTGCTGGTGCTGTTCTTTGCTGCCGGTGTCGTCAAGACCTGCGGCAGTTTCGTGGAGGTGAAGAAACCCGAGCATGCCCTCAAGCTGTTCGTTCGCTTTGTGCTGGCCAAGGCGGCGGTGGATTTCGGCATGGATCTGATGCTGGCCGTCTTTAATATCGTGCAGGGGATGGTCTCCCAGGTCATCGGCGCATCGGGGACGAGCGGTATCGGCGGCACCACCCTGCCGCAGGAACTCATCGACACGATCAACGCCTGCGGCTTCTGGGAGAGCATCCCGCTGTGGGCCGTGACGCTGATCGGCAGCTTGCTCATCACGGTGCTGTCCTTTGTCATGGTGCTGACCGTCTATGGCCGGATGTTTTCCCTTTGGATGTACGCCGCCATCGCGCCGGTGCCGCTCGCCGCCTTTGCAGGCGAACCCACCAGCAGTGTGGGCAAGAACTTCCTGCGCAGCTATGCGGGGGTGTGTTTGCAAGGCGTGGTTATCGCGCTGGCCTGCATCATCTTCTCTGCCCTCGCCACCAGCGCGCCCACGGTGGCGGCCGGAACCTCGGCCATCACGGCGGTGTGGTCGTATGTCGGCTCGCTGGCGTTCAATCTGCTGGTGCTGGTGGGGGCGGTCAAAGGGTGCGACAGGATCGTCAAAGAGATTATGGGGATGTAATGCGGCCACCGCGCGGCGTCAGGACAAACAGGAGCCAATCTGCCGGATGAAAATTAGCCAATCATCCGGTCAAAATACAGCCAATCATCCGAAAAATATTTGGCCAAGTATCCGATTTTATTGGCAATCCTCATTCCATCAATTATAATGAGAATGTATTGTACGGGATAGCAAGTCGTTTTCGGCTGCAAAGAACTTGGCCGGTGCAGGATCAACCGCTGACAATCTGTCAGCAGTTGAATCTGATTGCATAGATGGCTACAACCGCGGAATTTTGGAAGGAGTATATTGTGACAGACTTCAAAGACTTTCTGGCCGAACAACTGCAGGACCCGGAAATTTTGGCCGAATACCAGGCACTGGAGTCGGAGTACAACCGAATGCAAGCAATGTACAAATTACAGGCCGAGCTGGAACGAGGGTACCAAATCGGGCAAAAAGAGGGGTGGCTTTCTGTAGATGAAGTGGAAAAGGCCATACTGGGAGCATCGATTCAGGACCCTGGAAACTAAAACCCAAGAAAGCTTCGCTGTCAGCGGCACGAGGCAACAAGGTGTATCGAAGGTGTAAAGCAGTTGCAACGTGGGCTACTATTATGGTATAATTGTGTCACAAGGAGGTGGCCTGTATGCCTGCAATCATTCCCATCCGCGATCTGAAAGACACGAACGCGATCTCCCAACGCTGCCATGAAAGCCAGGAACCAATTTTTGTCACGAAAAACGGCTACGGCGACATGGTCATTATGAGCATGGAAACCTACGAACGCCAACAGGTCATGAACGAAGTGTATGCCAAACTGGCTGTTGCCGAGGCGCAGCACGAGGCAGGGTTGGGACGGCCACTGGCGGATATCCTCAAGGAGTCGGAGGAAACCTATGGCGTATAATGTGATCATGCTGCCAGCCGCCGAAGAAGATTACCGGGAAATTCTGCGCTATTTGGACCGGCGCTTTGATTCCCCGCAGGCGATCCGCGCCTTCAACCAAAAGTTGCGGGAGACATTGGAAAACCTAACCGAAACCCCGCGGATGTACGCCTTTTCGGTGGACGAGACCTTGCGCCAGCGCGGCTATCGCAAATTTCTGATCGGAAACTATGTGGCACTGTTCCAAATTGATGAACCCAACCAGGTCGTTGAGATCTACCGCATTTTCCACGGCTCGCAAAATTACGCCAAATATCTGTAACGAAAGAAGCCAAGGACCCACCACACGCGGGTCCTTGGCTTTCGTTTGCCAGATGCTTCATTTTGCCAACTGGTTCAAGGCTTCTTTGTTCTTTGCCATGAGGCGTCTGGAAATCACCAGAACATCCTCGTCGGAAGCCTGCTGCTCGCTTTCCAGTTGGCTGAACTCGATCAGGACATAGCGCGGTGTGTTGTTTTTGAGAATGACGGCAGCGCCGTTCTCATCCACCAGCCTTGCCACACGGGAGAAGTTCTGGTTGGCTTCGGTGATGGACACCAGATTGTCTGTATTGATGACCATATCAGGCGCCTCCTTCTGCTACCAGTATACACGAGAAGTAGGAGAAATACAACCTATAAAGGAGATGGTTCCTATCGAAATCAAAATCCCCAAAGAAATCCGCAATTATCACGAGAACATCTTTTTCGGGCTGAACACCCGGCAATTCGTCTGCTCACTGCTGGCGCTTGGCGCGGCGGTGGGCCTTTATTTTTGCCTGCGGCCCATCGTTGGGGCCGAGCAGGTGGGCTGGATGTGCATCCTGGGCGCTGCGCCGTTTGCCGCCTGTGGATTCTTCAGCTACCACGGCATGACGGCGGAACAGCTGCTGTGGGCGTGGATCAAATCCGAGATTCTTATGCCCAAACGGTTGGTGTTCAAGTCAGACTGCCTGTACTACCAGATTATGCAGCCCGCCATTGCCGAGGGCTGTAGATGCAAGCGCCGCGCCAAAAACCACATCGATAAAGCCGATGATTTCAAATCCAACAAATCTAAAGCGAACCGGAGGAATCGCATGACAAAATCCAAACCGAAAACCAATCAGAAGCCTGATACCAGCACTACCCCGGAGGCCCGCCATTGAGCAAGACGCTGGCAGCCGCCAAACGTCAGGAGCGCGTCAAGTTCAAAGTCCCGCGCTCGGTGCAGGACGCCATTCCGATCCGCCGCATCTGGGCGGACGGCATCTTCCAGGTGGGCAACCAGTATTCCAAAAGCTGGTCCTTCACCGACATCAACTACGCCATCGCCGATAAAGATGACAAGATGGCGATGTTCCTTGACTACTGCGCCCTGCTCAACGCGCTGGACTCCGGCGCGTCGGCCAAGATCACCATCCACAACCGCCGCATCGACAAGGAGGCCTTCGAGCGTTCGGTTCTGCTGCCGCTGCACGGCGACGCCCTCGACCATTACCGTGAGGAATTCAACGAGATGCTGCGCGCCCAGGTCACCGGCACCAGCAACAGCATGGTGCGAGAGCGGTATTTGACCGTCAGCATCGTCAAGCGGAACATCGACGAGGCCCGCACCTACTTTGCCCGCGTTGGTACCGACCTCGTCACTCATCTCGCCAAACTCAGCTCGGTGGCGGCGGAGCTGTCCACGCCCGACCGCCTGCGTTTGCTGCGGGACTTTTTCAAGGCTGGCCAGCCGCCTGCGTTCGACTTCGACCTGCGCCAGCACGCGAAGCGCGGCCACAGTTTCAAAGACTGGCTCTGCCCCGACAGCATGGAATTCGCTGCCGACCACTTCCAAATCGACGCCCGCTTTGGCCGGGTGCTGTATTTGCAGGATTATGCCAGCTACATCAAGGACAGCTTCATCTCGGAACTCTGCGACCTCGACCGCAGCATGATGCTGTCGATCGACATCCTGCCGGTGCCCACCGACGAGGCCGCCCGCCAGATGCAGAACACCCTACTGGGGGTGGAGACCAACATCGCCAACTGGCAGCGCAAGCAAAACGCCGCCAACAATTGGTCGGCCACCATCCCCTATGACATGGAGCTACAGCGCAGAGAAACCAAGGAGATGCTGGATGACCTGACGACCCGCGACCAGCGCATGATGTTCGGGTTGGTCACGCTCGTTCACATAGCCGACAGCCAGAAGCAGCTCGACAGCGACACCGAGACGCTGCAATCGGTGGGACGCAAGCACTTGTGCCAGCTTTCGACGCTGCGCTGGCAGCAAAAAGACGGTCTCGACACGGTGCTGCCCTACGGTTTGCGCCGCATCCAGGCCCTGCGCACCCTGACCACCGAGAGCACCGCCGTGCTGATCCCGTTCCGCGCGCAGGAAATTTTGCAGCCGGGCGGTATTTATTACGGGCAAAACGCAGTCAGCAAGAACATGATCGTGGCCGACCGCACGAAACTGCTGAACGGCAACAGCTTCCGTCTGGGCGTGTCGGGCTCCGGCAAGTCGATGAGTGCCAAGGAAGAACTCGTGCAGATTGCGCTGGCAACCGAGGATGACATTCTCATCCTTGACCCCGAAAGCGAGTTCGGCCACCTGACCCGCGCACTGGGCGGCGAGGTCATCCAGATCTCGGCCACCTCCGACACCCACATCAACGCGCTGGACATGGACCGCAGCTATGGCGACGAGCGCAACCCCATTGTCGCAAAAAGCGAGTTTGTGCTGTCGCTGTATGAGCAGTTGGTCGGCGGCGGGCAGGTGACAGCCAAGGAAAAATCCATTTTGGGAAGATGCACCGAACTGGTTTACCAGCCCTACATCCGCAACGGTTACCAGGGCACACTACCGACGCTCCGGGACTTCTACCGCCTGCTCAAGATGCAGCCCGAACCCGAAGCGCAGGGTCTGGCGCTGGCCAGTGAACTGTTCATCACCGGCACGCTCAACACATTTGCCAAGTACACCAATGTCGATACCCAGGCCCGCATTATCGACTACGACATCCGGGAGCTGGGCGAGCAGCTCATGCCGCTGGGAATGCTGGTGACACTGGATGCCATCTACAACCGAGTCATCCAAAACTCAAAAAATGGCCGCAGAACGTGGATATATTGTGATGAATTTTATTTGCTCTTTAAGTATGAGTACAGCGCCAACTTCTTCTACAAGCTCTGGAAACGCATCCGCAAGTATAACGGGTTGATTACCGGCCTAACGCAGAACTGCGATGAGCTGCTGCGCTCCGACACCGCCCGTCTGATGCTGGCAAACAGCGAATTCCTGATCCTGCTCAACCAGAGTGCCACCGACCGGGAGGAACTGGCCAAACTCCTCCACATCTCGGATACCCAGCTCGGTTACATCACCGACGTGCCCGCGGGCTGCGGCCTGATCCGCTGCGGCGGGCAGCTTGTGCCGTTCACCAATGCCTTCCCGCAGAACACTGACCTCTATCGTTTGATGAGCACCCGACCCGGTGAGATGCTGAACTGACGATAAAAAGAGCGCTAAAAAATAAGGGGCCGCCCGCGCAGCCCCTTATCCTTGAAAAATTACGCGCATATAATCGGTTCGCCCATCCAAAATACGGATGACCGAGACCGTTTGGTTGCCTTCCTCCACACGGTAAAACGCGATCTGGTCGCCACAGACGAGATAGCGCAAATCCGTGTCGCGACCCGTCTTTTCGGACAAGGCAGCCCCCATTCGGGGCTGGTCTTTCAGCCGGGCGCAGCTCTTCACGATCCTATCGGTAAACCGCTGGGCTGCGGTCTGGTTTTTAAGCGTGTGGGCAATATAGTCCCGCATAGCGCGCAGGTCGGCGCGGGCAGCCGGTGTGTAGCGAAGTTTCATGCCGGCCCCGCAAATTCTGCCAGCATTTCATCCTCGCTGACCCAGTCGCTTTCGCTTTGCACCGAATCTTCCCCACGCTTGAGTTCGGCCATCAGCAGCGCGACCGCCTGTTCGTGCAGCGCCTGCTGGCTGTTTTGTGTGACCAAAAACGGCAGACCGCCGGTATTGAGCGACTGCTGCAAAAAGATGTTGACGGCATCGGTCAGGGTCAGGCCGCAGCGGGCAAAAATCTCTTCCGCCCGCTGTTTGACCTCGGGGTTGATGCGCATCTGAAACGAAGCGGTTTTGGGCATTGTAGCCATATTCATTGGCTCTGCCATGATCGTACACCCCTTTCTGTACTTTCAGTATACGCCACTTTTTGCATTTGTCAACACATTGTCACTACAACCTTGGCGCAGACTATGCCCCCCGACTTGTCATTCGTAATCTGGCGTTCCCTGCGGTGTCAGCAGCTGCTCGATCAGGTAATGGTACTCTGGCAGTTGCGCATCATACGGTTGGACACGGCGAAGGAACTCTTCCCGCTCCAACGGGCGCATCTCCCAAATTTGATACTCGCGGTCGTTTTCGAGAAGAATGTCGTTGCCGATCTCGGTATAACATCTGTCGCAAATCTCCTCGGCGGATTGAATCGCATCGGCCCCGTCAAAGCAGTCGCGTGTGGTATCAATAAAGAGAGACACATAGCACTGGCGTTTGTTTGACCAGACGATTTCGAGATAATCCGCCTGATCGATATACGGTTTGAACACGGTCAAAACCCGCTCGATCTCCTGCTTTTGCTTTGTTGCATACACGAAAAATTCACCTCCAAAATCTCAATCTGCCATCACATGTTTGATCAGTCGCTCCGTATCAGCAGCCGTAAGCGTGTGCCGCTGCAATGCGCGGATGCGATCTTTGGCGGTCTGCATCCCGCAGGCGATATCCTCAAAGCCAGCCGCGGCTTCCCAGCGTTGGCTTGTGGAATACAGCAGGGATGACCAGGTCGGATGGAGCGTTTTGTATGGCGCATAGGCGGTCACATCCAAATTTTCCAACAACTTTTGGAACGCTTTGCTGTAGGTATCCCCAGTAAAACCACTTTCCGCTTTTAATTCCTGGGTGCTCATGGGTTCCCCGCCCTGCAAGGTCGTGAGCAGCCGTTGCAAATTGTAGTTGTAGGAGACTTCTTTTTCGCCGCGGATACATTTGAGAAGGCCATACAACTCGCGGGAAAGATAGACGGTGCGATGACGAAACACCTTGGAATAAAAGATTTGCTTCTGGTCAATGAGTTCCATCGCCGCCTGCCATGATCCGCCCACTTCATCGATCGAACGCAAATAAGGGCAGACATTGCAGCCAACCATCCCGTATTGCTGAATCGTTCGCTAGAGCTCTGATGCTGGGGACATCGGTGACCTCTCCTTTACGCCAAATCGGTAAAACTCAACTGCCCATCCTCGCAGGTCTTTTGCAGTTCCGGCGGCACGATGGTCAGCAGCGTCAGCGCCGCCTGCGGGTCGGTCAGCCAGGGGCGCACCTGCTCATGGGACAAAATCAGCGGCATACGGTCGTGGATGCCCTCGACCGAGGCGTTGGGCGCGGTGGTCAGCACCACATAACAGTCAGCGCCGTCCACATTGTCGTAGATGCCCGCCAGGTAGATGGGCCGCCCCGGCACCTGGAAGAAATACTTGTGCTTGCCCGCATCCCATTCGTAATACCCGCTGGCGGGGATGACGCACCGCTGGGCAGCTATGCTGCGGCGGAACATCGGCTTCTCGCAGACCGTCTCGGCGCGGGCGTTGATCATCAGCCCGCCGCGCCAGCCGGGAATGCCCCAGCGCTGGAACTCGGTCACGACCCTGTCGCCGCTGGCGATCAGCACCGGCGCGACCTGGGTGGGTGCGACATCGCCCGCCATCGGAAAGTTCAGCTCATTGAATTGCCCCCGGCTGCGCCGCTCGGCGTCGCGAATGATCTGCTGCATCTCGCGGCTTTCTTTGCAAGAAAACTGATAACGGCCACACATGGGTCTCGCCCACCTTTACCCGATCAGGAACAGCACCGGCAACTGATACACAATAGCTTACCCCACCACGACCCCGGCAATGCGGAACTCGTCGTTTTCCTGCACCGGGATCGGTTCATACGCCGGGTTCAGCGAGACCAAATACACGCCATCGGCATCATATTTTAGCTTCTTGCAATAGCCCTGGCCGTTCAGCACGCACAGCACGATCTCGCCGTTTTCGGCCTGCGCGGCCTTGCGTGCCCAAACGATCTGCCCGTCCGCAAAGCGCGGCGACATACTGTCGCCCGCCAACCGCACGCCAAACTCGGCCTTGGTCGGGACGGCGTCGTCCACCTCCATCTCCTCAGCCAGATCGTCGTCCAGCCACTGGCCGGTGCCGGCGGAAGCGGGCTGCAAAAACACCGGCAGCGTGCGCAGGCGGTGCACGGCGGGCCGCTCCCGGAATTCGTCCGATTGCAGCAGCAGGCGGCGGTATTCCTCCAGCCGGTCCATCCCCAGCCGGTTGAGCTGCGGGCCATCCGCCTGGCTGAACAGTTCGGAGACCTCGTGGTAGCCCAACGCCCGCGCCAGCGCAATAGCCTGGGTCACCTTGGGTTCGCTGTCGCCCTGCTCCCAGGCGACAAGGGTGCGGGCGGCGGCCGTCTTTCCCTCGGGCAGATAGTCCCGCATTTTGCGCACAGTCTGCTCACGGGTCAGTTTTTGCGCCTCGCGCGCTGCCTTGATGCGTTCGTTCCAGCTCATAGGACGCCCTCCCTATACTTCTATGCCCTTATCATAGCATGGCCGAGACCACAAGTCAAGCATACAATTACATGGATTTGCAAAAATAATCACTTGAAATTGCCAAACGATGCAATTATAATAAGGCCAAAGGGGGTGCTGTGTATGCCGGGCCGTCATATACTCCATGTTGACGCAAACGCTTTCGTGTGACACGCAAGTCACTTGATTGATTGTCCTCCAAATGAGAGGACCCGCT
>ERZ1090860.561-NODE-562-length-21928-cov-5.091848_pt1 | contig 21928 bp, 12 predicted proteins | sample MGYA00478483_ERZ1090860 | MGnify/ENA primary metagenome ERZ1090860 (study PRJEB33644, sample SAMEA5815741) | chicken gut metagenome | biome: Chicken; feature: Gastrointestinal Tract; material: Caecum | place: Ireland | collected 2019-01-01 | study: A study of the...
ATCTACACCTATTAAGTCGTCGGCAGCGTCAGATGTGTATAAGAGACAGATGATCGAGAGGTCGATAAAACTATAGTCATGGACAATATGATTTTTTAGACCCTTGATCTCATGCCATAGCAAACATCAATGATCACAAGAGGAAAATGAATTGTCGTTTTACAGTATACGGGTAGACAAAAATTTGCAATTTGTGTCGCTGTGTGCTATGCTATAGGCGGGTATAAACGAATCATCCATTTGTGGGATATGAATCGGCATTTCGTACCTCTACTTCCCGTAAATGGAAAGTTTGTGCCAAACATCGGAGATACAGGTGCAGGGCGTGTCTTCGGAAAGACGCGCCCTTTAATTTCCCCTGTATGACAAAATTTCAGGAGGACAGATATGAAGAGAAAGCTGTTGCCTGTTTTGCTCGGCATCCTGATGATCGCGTGCTTTTCGGTCGGGCTTGCCGCTTGCAACAACAATGACCGCGAAAATGACGGAAGCGCGGGGCATGAACACACATTGGTGTACCACGAGGCGAAGGAGCCTACCTGCACGCAGGAGGGTAGCCTCGAATACTGGACATGTTCAGAATGCGGCAAATTATTTTCAGATGCCGAGGGTAACAAAGAAATATCGGAAGAAAGTTATTTTCTGATACCCGCGACACATAAACTCGTATACCATGCCCCGAAAATCGAAAGTTGTACAGAAGATGGCAATAAAGAGTATTGGGAATGCGAAGCGTGTGGTAAATATTTTGCCGACGAGATTGGTTCCATAGAAATATCTGATAAAAATACCGTTATAATTGCGGCGCATCACAATCTTAATTATATTTCTGCAAAGCCGGCATCCTGTACAGAAGACGGTAATATTGAATACTGGGAATGTATCACATGCGGAATGTATTTTGAAGACGAGGCGTGCAAAAAAGAAATTACAGATAAAAATTCTGTAATACTTGTTGGGCATCATGAACTGAATCATTACGCCGCCGTCCAGGCGACATGTACTGAGGGAGGAAATATCGAATACTGGCAATGTAAAAATTGTTACGCTATGTTCTCTGATGCCGAGGGTAAGATTGCTATAAATACGGCAGATACGCTTGCTTTAGGCCACGATATGGAGTGGATTCGGGAAAAGTCCGCCACCTGCACGCAGGATGGAACATACGGGCATTACCGTTGCGCGCGGTGCGAAAAGCTGTATTGGGACGGGAACGGTGACGACGAGATCACCTCTTCCGAAGCGATGCGCATCCCTGCATCGGGGCACGAGATGCAGCGCGTCGATCGGCGGGATGCGACGTGCACGCAAGACGGCAATAAAGAGTATTGGACGTGTTCGCAGTGCGGTGGCATTTTTGCGGACAGCGAGGGGCAAACCTCTCTAACAGAAGAGGACATTATTATTCGCGCGCCCGGGCATGTTCTTACCTATCACGCCGCGCAGGGATCGACATGTACCGCATACGGCAATATAGAATATTGGGAGTGCACGGTATGCTATAAGGAGTTTACTGACGCCGAAGCTGTTCATGAAGTGCCGCAGAGCGAGCTGTACATTCCCATGAAGGAGCATAATTTTTCGGATACATACGTCTCGGACGAATTTTCTCATTGGCGGGAGTGCACCGTATGCAAGACAAAACAAAACCAAGGGAACCACATTTGGAACGACAGCCCCAAAAGTGCGTGCTCCGTTTGCGGCTTTTCGCTCGGATATACTTACGGTCTCGAATTTTTGTCGAATGAGGACGGCTATTCGGTGAAGGCGGGAGACGGGTTCGATAGCGCGGATGTCGTCATTCCTGCCGCATACAGAGGGAAGCCAGTCACGGAAATAGCGGAGCGCGCCTTCAGCGGCTGCACGGCACTTCGCACTATTTCGATACCGGACAGCATCATCCGCATCGACGGACTCGCCTTTGAAGATTGCACCTCATTGCAGCAGATCGTCCTCCCGGACAGCGTACAGGAGGTAGGGTTCGTTATATTCAGCGGTTGCACCGCTTTATCTGTGGCGTCTATGCCCGCGATTGCGGCGGAGAGCGTTGTCGGATGCGGCTTGACGGAGCTTAACATCACGAGCGGAGAACGGATCGAGGACAGGACATTCGAAAACATGCTTTCACTCGAAAAGATCGCCCTCTCCCCTTCGCTGAACTTCATCGGCACGTATGCCTTTATGGGATGCAGCAATCTTAAAGAAGTGCATATAACGGATCTGTCCGCATGGTGCACGATGAATTTCGAAGAGGGCGGCAACCCGCTTAGCATCGGGGCGATGCTTTATTTGAACGGGCAGGCAGTTACGGCGCTCGACGTTCCCGCAGACGTGCGCGCAATCGGCACATACGCATTTGACGGGTATAAAGCGCTTACGCAGGTCAACCTTCCTGCAGGGCTGGCAGAAATCGGCCAAAACGCTTTCAGAAATTGCTCTGCCATAGAGAGCATCACGATACCCGCGAGCGTGCAGAGGATCGGGGACTACGCCTTTTCTGGCTGCGATGCGCTGACGGAGCTTGTTTTGGAAGAGGGCGTCGGAAAGATTAGCGCATATGCCCTGGCGGACTGCCCGTCACTCAAGGGCATCGTCATCCCCGACAGCGCGACATGCGACGGCACTTTGTATTTCAGCGGGTGCGCGGCTTTGGAGACAGTCGTGATCGGCGACGGGATACAGTCTTTTAGCGGACTGGAAAACAACGCCGCACTGCGCGAAGTGATGATCGGCGACGGTGTCACGCAGATCTACGTAAATATGTTTAGGTCCTGCACTGCCCTAGAAACAGTTGAGTTCGGCGCGGGCGTCTCCGGCGAGATAGGCATGAACGCCTTTGCATACTGCACTTCCTTGCGCGAGATTTGGATCCCTTCTGAAGTTACGTCGCTGGGAAATTACGCATTTCAAGGCTGCTCTTCACTGGAAAAAGTCTATCTCACTCGTAATATCGGGGAGATCGGCGATTCCGCCTTTGCGGAATGTGCTTCTTTGCAGATCATCAGCTTGCAGGAGGGGCTGACCTCTATCGGCAGCCGCGCCTTCCTTGCGTGCAAAATGCTGAAAAAGATCTCCATCCCTTATACTGTACGAGAAATGGGGGACGGTGCATTCAGAAACTGCTCCTCATTGACAGAAGTCAGCATTTCTGCAGATAGCTCTTTGGAGAGCATCCCCTATACTTGCTTCTATGAGTGTGTTGCGCTGGAAAAAATTTCATTCGGTAAAAATATCAAAAATATCGGCGGAAACGCCTTTACCGATTGTGGCGGCATTGTTATCGACTATCTCGGAACGGTAGATGATTGGTGCACGATCGAAGGATTGGAAGCATTGACGGGGAATTTGGTCAATTATGAACAACAGGGAGACAGAGTCCTTTATATAGACGGGAAGGAGATCGCGGGCGAGATCGTGATATCGGAAAAAGCCGCAAAGATCGCCGCGTACGCATTTCAGGGGTGCGATCTGATCACAAAAGTAACGATCTCCGACTCTGTGCAGAGCATCGGGGAGAACGCATTTTATGGCTGCACTTCGCTCATAGCGGCGGAACTTCCGGAAGGGCTGACCACGATCGAGAATGAGACTTTTTATGGCTGCACTTCTTTGGCGACCATTTTTCTCCCGAATACCGTTACGAGCATAGGCGACCGCGCGTTTTTCGGCTGTGAAACGCTACATTATGCCGCGCTCTCCTCCTCTCTGCAAACGATAGGAAATAGCGCTTTTGCGAATTGCTTCAGGCTGGGCGCGAACGGCATGCTGGTCGTTTTGGACTACAACGTCAAAAGCATCGGGTCCAACGCATTCAGTTGTTGCCTGTATTTGACCGATATCTATATTCCGAAAAATGTAGAGCAGATAGGCGCGAACGCCTTTTCAGTTTGCTATGCGCTTACGATCCGTTGCGAGGTCGGCGAAAAGCCCGCCGGTTGGGATGAAAACTGGAATAAAACCTCATCGACCGATACGGACTGTCCCGTCGTATGGGGGGTCGGTTTCGGTCAAAACGGCGTGGCGGACGACGGATATATTTACATTGTAGAGGACAATGTCCGCTATAGGCTGAAAGACGGCGAAGCCTCGCTGCCCGACCAGAGCTTGGCGCGGGGCGATATCGTCATAAAGGAACAGATCATCTATCTGAACATGGCCTATACCGTCAGGAGGATAGAAGCGCAGGCGTTCCTTCAGAGCGAGACGAGTACGCTGATCGTTCCGAGCAGCATAACCTTTATCGGTGACCACGCATTTCCTGCAGGCGACATTCCCGCCAAAGTCTATTACTGCGGTAGTCAGGATGAATGGCAGGATATAAAAATAGGGAACATGACTCTTTCCGAATACGAAACTTTTTATTACAGTAAAGAGGATCCCTTCGGCGGAGAAACATCCCTCCCAGACGGCAATTACTGGCACTACGATACGGACGGCAAAACGCCCGTAATTTGGACGAAAGAAACAGCATGAGTATTCCTGCAAAGCCGCTCCGCAATGGGCGGTTTTGCTATGCGAAAAATAGAATAGTTATAGGTCAAATTGCACATTGGCACCGTGGCGTGTGCTTGGTCGGCGCCCGCGAGCGCAGCAAGCGGGTGACGGAACGGCGTCAGCCGTTCCGCCAGCTGCAGGCCGTTGCTTGTTAAAAATGGGTTTTAATCTGTAAAACGTAGCTTTATTCTGTAATTCGGCAAATAAAAATATGCGTCCGGGTATTGACATTTGTTGCCTTTTGGGTTTAGAGTAGATAATGTATAGAATTTTCTGCCCGTGATTGTTGTTATGCCAGGGTTTAAAATTGGGGGTTGCGCCATGGAAATAAACATTTCGATAGTTGATGATGAAAAGGTGATGACGGATATGCTTGTATCGTATCTTGCCAGATTTGAGCAAGAGCCAGATATAAAGGATGTTCATTTTAAAATCAATATCTATTCAGACGGGCTTGATTTTTTGGCTTCATATCCCGCAAATGCCGATATCGTGCTTATGGATATAGATATGCCGCGGCTTGACGGCATGAAGGCGGCTGAAAAACTGCGTGCTATGGATGAATATGTGACCATAATTTTTGTTACCAACTTATCGCAGTTTGCGGTAAAGGGGTATGAGGTCGGCGTGCAGGATTTTTTAGTTAAGCCTGTGAGCTACCCTAATTTTGCGGCTAAAATCAGGCGGGCGTTAGAGCGGCTTGAAAATGTGCGGGACGAAAAAATTCAGGTGTCGGTAGGCGATGGGGTAAAAATTCTTTCCCGCAGAACAATCAAATATATCGAGGTAATGAAGCACGATATAATATACCATACAATAAATGGTGATGTTCGCACGTACGGGAGTCTTAAGCGTGTGGAAGCAATCCTTGGGAAAGGATTCATTCGTTGCAACAGCTGTTACCTTGTAAATTTAGCATATGTTGACGAGGTGGGGACGACCACCGTTACGATAGGAAACGAGCAACTGGCAATGAGCCGTCATCGCAGAAAGGAATTTATGCAGGCAATGGCAGATTATTACGGGGGAAGGATATAATGTACGAGTTTACGCCGTTTTTTCTGTATAAATTGCAGTTTATGGCGGAATTGCTGCTTGCGGAAGGCATGATAATTTTCAGGTTCAAACGCAGAAACTACTTTTTTGCGCGCATAATCGGCGCCGTTCTCGTCTGTTTCGGGCTGGCGTTTGCCATTCCCATAATAGCTTACAATGCGTTTTATTGTACGGTGGTATTTATAGCTTTATTTGTGGTATCGTTGATTGCAATCAGGTTCTGTTTCGATGCAGACTGGATAACAATACTTTTTTACGCGTTAACAGGTTACGCCATACAGCATCTCGCTTATGAAATTTTTGATCTGGTCGTAGTGCTCACGGGTGTAAACGGCGGACTGCCTATGGGCAATTACGGTGACCAGTTCGGAAATTCTTCCAGTGTTGACCAAAGCGGCGTAAACGGAACGATTTTTACCTCTAATATTTACGTCATAGGTATTTGGCTGCTCATTTATTTTACAATTTATCTGTACGGATACCTTTTTGTTTCGTACAACATACCAAAGTACAACAATCGCGAGCAGAAAAATTTTGAACTTATAGCAGTGGTTGTGGTTATTATGATAAGCAGCATAGTATTTTCTGCCATAACCACTTATTACAGCGTAGATAATTTTGATAAGGGCTACATAATCCTTTCGTATGTATATAATATTTTCTGTACTTTGCTTGCCATATATATTCAGTTTGGTTTTTCCCGCAGGAAAAAACTTCAGGAAGACTACAACACGGTAAGCAAACTGTGGGAACAGCAGAAAGCACAGTATGAGCTGAGCAAGGCTAACATTAACTTCATAAATCTTAAGTGTCATGACCTTAAACATCAGATCCGCTCTATAGGTCGCAGAAGTGAAATTGACAGCGATACTTTAAAAGAGATGGAAAACGTAATATCCATATACGACAGTAACGTAAAAACGGAAAACGAGGCACTGGATATAATCCTTACGGAAAAAAGTCTTCAGTGTGCACGGCACAACATACAGCTTTCCTGCATAGCGGCCGGAAAAGAACTTTCTTTTATGGCAAATGCCGATCTGTATTCTTTGTTCGGTAACCTTATAGATAATGCCATAGAGGCTGTTAAAGACCTGCCCGATGATAAAAGGATTATAAGCCTGTCCGTAAAAACTGTAAAGGCCTTTGTTTATATCACAATTTATAACTACTATAAAGGCGAACTCAAGTTTGACGGAAAGATGCCTGTAACAACCAAACCAGATAAAATAAATCACGGTTTTGGCATGAAGAGCATACAGTTTGTATGTGATAAGTATGGCGGAGAAATAAGCATATCAACACGTAACAATATTTTTACGTTGAATATGATTTTGCCCGTAAATAAGACCAGTTGTGTTGTGTAAAGCTCAATTATGTAAAAATTATTGAAAAAATTTGTGCGTCTGTTACAATTGACGTGCAAATTTTTTTTATGGCTAACACTGTCGGATACGTTATGTCTGACGGCAACAATGTGTGCAAATAAGGTATTTATTATGTTTTCGGTAACCGTAAGGAAAAAAATGTTCAGAACGGCTTTCACTTTGCTTGCAAGCGGAGTTTTGATCTTTGGCGGAAGCTTGTTTTCTGCATGTGCAGACGATGCACAGCGCCATTACGGGCTTCTTTGTGATATTTATTCCGATTATTTTAAAATCGGTGCAGCAACGTCGTCTGATATGCTTAATCATGAAAAGGATTTGCTTGCAAATTTCAACAGTATAACGTCCACTTACGAAATGAAGTGGGGCGTGATTGAACCTCAAAGCAGCAAATATAATTATGGCGGCGCCGACAGATTGTTGCAATGGGCGTCGGAACAGAACATCTCCGTACGTGGGCATTGCCTTGTATGGTACAGAAACGTACCCGATTGGGTTGCGGAGACAGCGGTGAACAAAGAAACCGCGTTGGCACTTATAGACAGCCACATACGCAAAACGATGACGCATTTCGGCGGCGAAAATATATATTGCTGGGATGTTGTTAATGAAGCCCTGCACGACAATATCACCAAAGAACAGCTTGAAAGCGGCAACATATACCGCAACGCCAAAGACGACGAGCGCCATTTTGCCCGCGATGGTGTATTTGACTGGTATGCCGCATGCGGATCTGACTATATCGCCCGGGCATTCAAAACGGCGGATCAGGTGTGTGATGAAAACGGTTATACCGGAATGCAACTTTTTTATAACGACTATCTTTTAAATCAACCGCTTAAGCGCGATGCATGTATACAGATGGTAAAAGAGTTGCGGGCGGAAGTCGTGCGGATAGACGGCATAGGCATGCAGGCGCATTATTCGCTTTCTTCATATACGTCAGACAAAAGGGGTTGGATAAAGGATTTTGAAGCAGCTGTAAGGGCGTATACGGAGCTTGGACTTGATGTTAATATTACTGAACTTGATATAGATACAGGAGAAAAAAAGCTTTCTGAAAAAACTGAAAAATTACAGGCGGAAATGTACGGCAAAATTTTTGATATCTGTCGAAAGTATTCAAAGCCGTGGAAAAACGGCGCGGGCTGTATAACCGGCGTTACCACTTGGGGCGTTAAGGACAGCGATGGTAATTGTAAATACCTTTTCGATTCAGATGGCAATCCCAAAGCCGCTATAGATGAGATTACTTATTTTTAACCTAAATTTTATGATCGCAGAGCATATTAACATATGTATATGCCATGAATTATGTGCTAAATATTATAAAAAATAATGTTCGACAGAACAGGAGGAAAATACGATGTTAAACAAAAAAACAGGTGTTTTAAAGCGCATGGCCATATCGGGTTTGGCGATTACTGTGCTTTGCGCGGCTTCGGGTATGTTTGCTGCATGCGGATATGCTGAGACCGGCAGCGGCTACAAGGTGGAAGATATCGATCTTGCTGAAGTTGACCGTGACGAAGGCGAAGCTGTTTTTCGTGAAGGCGGGCTTGCCGAAATTTACAAAGACTACTTTGTTGTAGGTGTAAGCGGCAAGGGCTCTACGTTTGAAAATCAAAAAAGCATTATTTCCAATTTCAACAGTGTATCGCCGGAATATGATATGAAGTGGAACAGGACGGAATATCCTGAAGGCGAGTACCACAACACAAGCGTAAACAACTTTATCAACCTTGCTTCACAGAACAATATGGGGGTGCGTGGACATTGCCTTATATGGTATCAGAGTACGCCAAAGTGGGTTCACGATAAGCTTGGAAATAAATGCCGGATGGACGAAAACGGCAACCCCGTAACACATACCGTAAACGGAAAGGATCTGAGGATAGGCGAAACCGTTGAAAACAGAGAGCTGGGCCTTGAAGTAATGCGTAACCGTATTTATTCGGCTATGGAACAGTACGGCAATGAAACGGTTTATTGCTGGGACGTTGTTAACGAGGCGCTTATCCCTTGGGACGACGCAGAAAAACCGCTCACCAAACAGATGATTGAGGCCGGAGAAATTTATCGTAACGGCGAAAATGATGCAAGGCATTTCGGAAAGGATCAGGAAGATCCCGGCACAGGCGAAACTGTGTACTGGCGTCTGGACTGGGAAAAGGTTATAGGCGAAGATTTTATTCAGCAGGCTTTCCAGATGGCAGATGACGCCTGCCGCGAATTCGGCTATGACAATATGGATCTGTTTTATAATGATTACGACCTTACTAACCCCATGAAGCGAGATGCCTGCCTGAGGATGATACACGATTTGCAGCAGGGCGGCATACGTATAGACGGCATAGGGGAACAGGCGCACTACACGCTTGAATCTTACACCAGCAACAAAAAGAAATGGCTTACAAACTTTGAAACGGCTATACAGGCGTATACAGGACTAGGTCTTGATTTCCAGCTCACCGAACTTGAAATAACGGTAAAAGGCGCAACGGGTGGCAAACTTACCGAACAGCAGGAAAAGGATCAGGCGGAAATGTATAGCGAAATATTCAAAATTTGCCGCAAATATTCAAAGAAGCTTCCTCCATGGAAAGAGGGTGCCGGCTATGTAACGGGCATAACTTTCTGGGGCGCGGCTGACGACAGTTCTACGACCAGTCATATTTTCAATCAGGATCTTACCCCTAAAATGGCTTACGAGGCAATAGCTACATTCGGCGATTTCGAGTAAGCGCATCTGGTTGCAATAATCATTGCTCGTGCAGGAGGATAAAATAATGAAAAGCAGACAATATAATTTTGTAAAAATATTGGCCGTATTTTTTGCGGCAATAGTGATGTTCGGCGCGATAAGCGGTGTTTTTTCAGGCTGTGCTTCTACTCCTGAAGATATAACGCTCAGCGATTCCGAGATAGCTTTGTGCGTTGGCGACAGGTACGACTTAGCTGTTAAAGAACTTAAAGATGGTGAATCTGTAAGCTGGTCGACCAGTAACGGCGATGTGGTTTCGGTAACACAGCTCGGTTGCGTAACAGCTAAAAAGGCCGGCAAAGCTACCATTACTGCGAATGCGGGAGGCAGAAAGGCCACCTGTGATGTAGAGGTGGGTGAAAGGGAACTTATACTCAGTGCTTCGGAAAAAACTCTTATAAACGGCGAAGAATTCACCCTTGAAGCTACTGTAAAGGAATTTGATAAAGTGGTTGAAAATGCCGATGTGGAATGGAGTTCAGATAATTCGTCCGTCGTTACCGTATCCGATAAGGGTGTTGTAAAGGCAGTGGGTGAAGGCACGGCAACGGTAAAAGCAAGAGTAAGCAATACCGAAGCTGTCTGCACTATCAGCGTAAAGGCAAAACCTGTAGAACTTGAAATTATCTCTGATATTGCCAATATAAAAAATGCGGGCGTATGGGGCTTGTATACTGACGCTGCTGAGGGTGAGTACGCCATAACGAACGACAGTGGTAACAGTGGCGGAGTGGTGACATTATCTTTCACTGCAATGGCTGCCGATAAAGATTACCGCCTTGTTTATCTGCCAGACGTACCCAAAGGAGGGAAATATACTTTCAGCTGCAAATTAACTTTCAGTGCGGCAAGTACTGCCGAAAATACAACCCTTTGGATATGTGCCGGTGATAAGTTTGTCCCGGTTGTAACAGAGGCAGGCGCCACTATAGACTACGTGTTTGACGGCGAAATAGACGGTGGAGTTGCCATGGGTTTCAAGATTGCGCCCATACAAATTGCTCAAGGCGAAAAGTACACTCTTACCGTAAGTGATTTTATTGTTTCTGACTGCAACGGCTACGAACTTCAGAAGATTACAGACCACAATGTGCCTACGGCTTCGGCAACGTGGAACTATTGGCTTAAAGGAGAAGGATCCTCTTACGATATTTCTGTAAAGAATTATAACTTCGGCGCGCTTAATTTTTCAGCAGCTAAAATCGGTTCAGAGCTGCGCCTTGTATATCTTCCTAAAATAGAGGCAGGCAAAACTTACAAACTTACGTTCAGTATAACTGTAAACAAAACGTGCGGCACCACTGAAGGCAGCAAGATAATTCAGTTTATGAACTTTGGTGCAAACGGAGCGGGAACTGAATGGATGACGCTTGAAAGCGGCGTTGAAACTGTAAAAACTTACGAAATTTCTTATCCTGCGGGCGCTACTGTAAAGCCTTTGAAGTTTGCAATTCAGCCTTGCAACGAATTTGAACTTAAAGTTACGGGCTTTACTTTAACCGAGACCGAACCGCAACCTCCCGCAGATCTATACAGGCTTGAAAAGCTTTCCGACCAGAATAATCCCGTTGAAGCGGGCAAATGGTATTACTATACCGATGCCGAAGACGGGCAGTACGAAATTGCCCGTGCAGAACATGCCGACGGAGAGGTAACGTTTTCGTTTTCAAAAATGCAGGGCGGCAAGCAGTACAGGCTTGTATATATGCCAGATATTGAAGAAGGAAAGCCTTTTACGTTAAAGGCTGCCATAGCGCTGAACAAAGACTGTAACGATTCCGACAATAAAAAGGTGCAGGTGCTCAATGCAACTTACGGCCAGTCTGCATGGCTTACTCTCAGCGCCAACCAGCCCGTCGAATTTACTTTCAACGGAACGGTCCAGGCAGGTAAACCCTTCAAGTTCGATTTCAATCCATACATTTCGGCAAGTGCGGAAAATTTATTTACTTTTAAAATCAGCGACATAGAAGTTTCTGAAAAGCATGATCCCGAAGAACCGCAGGAACCTTCGGCAGACAGCTATAATCTTGAAAAAATAGCTAATCAGAATCAGCCCCCCAAAGCAGGCGTGTGGTATTACTATACCGACGCGTCAGCGGGAGTGGCCGAAGCAGTTTACAACGGCGGAGCGGTATCAATTACTTTCGATAAACTTGAGTCCGGCAAAAACTATACGCTTGTATACTTGCCTGAAGGCACGGGCGATTATACGCTTACCTGTGATGTAACAAGCAATCGTTCAGGGAAATGGGTGCAGTTTAAAAATGCCACATTCCCTTGGCTGCCTGATTTTGTGGCGGATCAGCCCCAGCAGTTTACCTATGACGTGAAAAATACAAACAGGCTGCTACGCTTTACGCTTAATACTTCTCCCAGCATAACGGCGGATAATACTCTTACAATCACAATAAGTAACATGGTTTGCACGCCCGTTGTATAAACGTTTAAATTTCAAATCAATCGGCTCAGCGGGGGACTTCTTCCATAAATATTGTTCAAGGGTCCTCCGCTGCCGAATGCAGCTTAAGGCAACATTGCGCTGCAACCATTTTCTGAGAGGTATACTTATGAAAATTAAAAGGGGCTTAACAGCATTTTTTGCGCTTGCCGTTGCGGCGCTGATAAGTATAAGCGGTTGCAGCTACGAGCCTGTGCCTTACCTTTGTGATGTGTACAGCGATTATTTTCCCATAGGAACGTGTTGCAAAAAAAGCATAATTGAAAGTTACGGTGATATATTGAATCACTTCAACAGCATTACCCCGGAATACGAGATGAAGTGGGGCATAATGGAGCCTGGCGAAAAGGGCGAATATAATTATGCGGAGGCGGACAATATCGTTAACTGGGCAAGGCAGAATAATAGAATTGTACGCGGGCATGCGCTTATATGGTATCAGAATGTGCCTTCCTGGTTTGAGGAAGAGGCAACAGATAAAGAGCGTGTTCTGGAACTTATCGACGAGCGTATTGAAAATACAATGACGCATTTCGGTGACGATGTTATATATTGCTGGGATGTCGTTAACGAGGCGCTTGTAGATGATCCCTCTGAAGAGCAGCTTGCCTCCGGCGAGTTTTACAGAAGCAGTGAAAATGACCCGGACCGTTTTGGCGACGGACATTCTACCATACGCTATGATTTTTACGGCATGTGCGGCCGCGACTATATCTGGCGCTCGTTCAGCACGGCGGACAGGGTCTGCCGCGAATACGGCTACGACGATATGCAACTGTTTTATAACGACTGGTTTATGCATATTCCGGCCAAGCGCGATGCGTGCGTGCAGATGGTAAAGGATATGCAGGCCGACGGTGTGCGCATAGACGGTATAGGTATGCAGGGGCATTATTGGCTGAACGACTACCAAGAAGATAAAGCTGCGTTCATAAAAAATTTTGAGGACGCAATAAAAGCTTATACAGGGCTTGGCCTTGACGTGCATCTGACCGAACTTGAAGTAATGGTCGGTAAATCGTTGTTCGGAAAAGAAAGTGAGCAAGCCGAACTTTACGGTAAAATTTTTGATATATGCCGTAAATACTCAACCCCGTGGAGAGAAGGTGCGGGCGCTGTTACAAGCGTTACGCTGTGGGGAGCGGTGGATACCTCCGGCAGCAAGAATTTTATTTTTAAATCTAACCACAGACCCAAAAAAGCTTATTACGAAATTACAGATTTTATTTGATAGCAGGAGCGTAGAGTGAAAAGATTATTTTCCAGAGTATTGTGGACGGTTCTTACGGCAATATTCTGCATACTTATGGTTGCGTTGATAATAGGTACCAGTATAGCATTCAAAAATGAGAACGCAATAAACATGACTTTCGGCGTTGGAACAAAGAAAGCAGTTAATGCTTCCGATGATGTGTACTTTTCATCCGATTATGATAAAAGCAAACAGAGCGGCGAAGAACGTTACAAAGAGGACGCTGCCATGATAGAGGAGGCGGCGGGGGCCGGCACTGTTTTGTTATGGAACAAAAGCAGAGCCCTGCCCCTTGGCGGCGGCGAAAAGATAAGCTGTTTTGGTCACGCTTCGGTAAGTCTTGTCGAATCGGGTTCCGGTTCGGGCTGGTCACGCACTTACGATGTTCTTAAAGGTGACGACAGAACGGTAACTCTTAAAGACGCGCTTACATCCCGCGGATTTAAAGTAAACGAAACGCTTTGGAACGTATATGAAAGCGGGGCGGCAAAAGATTACAGAATGACTCACCCTACGTGGCAGTGTGTTCCATGGCAGCAGTGGAAAGTGAATGAGGCCCCCTGGCAGATAATTGAAGCCAATGCGGGCAAGTCCTTCGTCGATTACGGCGACGTTGCCATAGTTACGTTATCGCGTCTTGGCGGGGAGTATTCCGACCTTCACTATAACTACAAAAACAAAGATGACTTTGTCGGCGATAACGACAACAACAATATGGAAAATACTTCTGCGGAGGGCGGTTATCTAGGACTTTCGGATGAGGAAGATGAACTTCTAACCAATGTGGTGCGCCTTAAAAACCAGGGTACTTTCAAAAAAGTGGTTCTTCTTCTCAATACGGGCAATCCTGTGCAGATGAAGGACGTGGCGGCTTATTACGACGGCATAGACGTTTGCATGTGGATAGGCCAGCCCGGTTCTACCGGCATCAATGCTGTTGCCGATATACTGAAAGGTGAAATCAATCCTTCAGGCAGATTGCCCGATACGTGGGCATACGACCTTAACAGTGCGCCCGCAACAGTAAACGACGGCAATTATCTTTATGGCAACGATAGTCTTCTTAACGGCGAAGGCTACGGCGACAGACCGAACGCCAAGCAGGACTACTACGGCAGATACATGGTTTACCAGGAAGGGATTTACGTTGGTTATCGCTATTATGAAACGCGATATGCCGACTGCGTGAACGGTGAAGGCGATGCAACCTCTTCTGCCGGCGCAAAAATGTCGGAAGACGGCTGGGATTATGCTTCCGAAGTCGCTTTTCCTTTCGGTTACGGACTTTCTTATACTACTTTTGAATACAGTGATTTCAATGTTTCTGAAAGGCTTCGCGACAGCGACGGAGCATATTATTACAACGTAAGCGTAACGGTAACGAACACTGGTGACGTTGACGGCAGGGAGGTGGTGCAGGTTTATCTGCAGAAACCTTATACCGGCTATGATAAAAAGAACGGAATAGAAAAATCTGCCGTTGAACTTGTTGGCTATGCAAAGACGGACAACCTTAAGGCAGATGGCGGTCATCAGACCCTTACTATTAAGGTAGAGGAAGATAATTTTAAAACTTACGACGCAAACGTGCAGAAAACCTATATACTTGAAGAGGGCGATTATTATATTACCGTAGCGGCAAACGCACACGCCGCGCTCAATAAAATTCTTGGCACGGAGGCCGATCAGCTTATGGGCGGAAACCCTTCTACAGGGTGCGTATCCGACAAAACTTCAACTGCCGCAATATATTGCAAAGAAGATTTTTCAACTTATTCCGTATCTGAAGTTACGGGTGAAAAAATTATAAACCGTCTTGACAGCGGCGATATAAATAAGTACAAAAACAGGGGAACAAACGCCGTTACCTATCTTTCCCGCAGCAATTGGGGTGAAACTTATCCTAAGCAAGCTGCTAAGCTTGTACTCAACAAGGAAATGGCGGAAGACCTCAAGCGCGATACGGTACCTGACGATACCGGTTACACTATGCCCCAATATCAGCAGCTTAACGGCACAAAGCTATCTCAAGGTGTAAAAATTGCCGACGTGAAAAGCGGTGACAGGGTTGCATTCGATTTTATCAATGCACCCTTGGACGAGCGCAGTGCTGACTGGAACGCCGAATGGCAGACCGCTTGGGACGAACTGCTTGACCAGATGTCCCAGGGCGAACAGATCACAATGGTTTCTTCTTCGTTCCATAAAATACATGGCGCAGCATCTATCGCCCTTCCAGAATCATATCAGGAAAACGGGCCTGTGGGTATAACCAAGCGTGAAGATACCAAATATATATTCTCTGTGCCTAATCAGGAGCTTATCGAAGAAAACGGTTTTGTGTTTGTTGCTTATCCCTGTGCGGGGATACTTGCCGCTTCGTTCGATACAGATATAGCCCGGCGCGTGGGCGAACATAAGAGCGAAGATATGCTCTATCTTGGCTACAACGGTATTTACGGGCCGGGAGTAAATATGCATCGTTCGCCTTTCGGCGGCCGCGCGTTTGAATATCCATCGGAAGACCCCTATCTTGCAGGCGTATGCGAAGCTTACGAAACAATAGGTATACAGTCAAAAGGTTGCATGGCGTATGCCAAGCATTTTGCCCTCAACGATATGGAAACCAACAGAATTAATTGCGGGGTATGGTCTAACGAACAGGCCAGCAGAGAAATTTATCTGCGCGCGTTTGAAATAGTATTCAAAGATGGCGGAGCAAACGCAACAATGAGTGCATACACCAGGATAGGTACAAAATGGAACGGTGCCTGCAAAGAAATGATGACGGATATTCTCCGCAGTGAATGGGGATACGACGGTATAACGATATCCGACTGGGTAACAAAGAGCAGCGGTATGTCGCTTCTTGATGGCGTAATGGCGGGAACAGATTCTTTTGATGCCAACAACGAATTTGCCGCCGAGCTTGAAAAATATAAAGACAACGCAGCTGTTATGCAGGCAGTAAGAAATGCTGCAAAGCGCCTCATTTATAATGTTGTACGCACTAATGCAATGAATAATTTTGATAGAGACACCTACGTTATAAGCGTAACGCCATGGTGGAAGACTGCCATTATTGCTATCGACGCAACTATCGGCGTACTTGCGGCGATAAGCGCAGGTATGTTGGTTGCTTCGTTTGTAATTCATGCAAAGCGCAAAAAAGCGGAAGGTGCGATAAACAAACAACCTCAGGATGAATAAAATTAATTATAAAAAAAGTCTTGTTGCGCTTGCCGCATGCCGGCATGAATCCTTTTATCCGGGCGGACTAAATGCCTATGTGCCTGATGGTACAACAATCTGTCGGGAGGATGAGGAAGAAATAATGGAGGATGAGGAAGAAATAATAATAGGCGGGGCGAATTTTCAGGCAATGAGCTTTACAGACGGCGATTTTTCTATGAAGTATCGTATATATGTTCCTGTAAGTAACTCAAAATGCCTGAATCCCTTGCCGGTTCTGTTGTTCTTTCACGGTGCGGGAGAGCGTGGCGACGATAACTGCAGTCAGCTTTTTTATGCAGGGCTTAACTATATTTTTGCGGAAGGCAGTCCGCCTTTGGATGCAATAATTTTAGCCCCGCAATGTCCCAAAAATTATAAATGGGTAGATGTTCATTCGTGGGCAGACTGCCAGTATTCCACGAATGAAATTGAAGAATCAAAGCCGCTCTCGTCTGTGTTGAAAGTTTTGAAATATATAACGGATAACTACAATGTGGACGAAAACAGAATATATTTGATAGGAATGTCTATGGGTGGTTATGCCACGTGGGATCTGCTTGTAAGGCATGGCGATTTTATTGCGGCGGCGATACCTATCTGCGGGGGTTGTGATGTTTCTAAGGCAGAACTTATTAAAGATATTCCTATTTATACATTTCACGGCACGGCCGATGCGGTAGTTCCCGCAAATGGTACCGCCAATATGGTGTCTGAACTTAAAAGACTGGGCAGCAAAAATGTTGTTTATGTTGAGTATGACGGATCAGGGCACGATATCTGGGACAGGGCTATGAAGACGCAGGGACTCATGCAATGGCTTTTCAGACAAAGTCTTTCAAATAGATGCTGAATGTGCTGTCGCGTACATTTTTATATTAGTAATCGGTGAATAATTTGTATATTAGAAAATGCATAAAAGGTGTAGCCTTGTTTCTTGCATGCATGTCAGCCGCACTTGCGTGCCTGTGTTTCGTTGCCTGCAATACACAGCGGCAAGAGGTTGATGTGGTTCTTTTTACAGGCCAGTCGAATATGGTTGGCAGGGAAACGGAAATCAGAGAAGTTGAAATTCCCAAAGGATACGCGTATGAATACAAATATGCAGATAATCATCTTTCCGAATTAAAAAATCCTGTGGGCGAAACAATCGGCGATGGCGATGGTCAGCTTGAAATTTCTTCCGGGTCAAGTATAGTCCCCAAGTTCTGCCTTGAATATGTGCGGGCGACGGGTCGCAGAATAGTGGCGGTGCATGCCGCCCACGGAGGAAGAAGCATTTCCTTTTTTGTTGGAAATCAGCCGATGTACAACAGCATAGTTGCAAAATATAGGGCGTGCCTTAATTATCTTAACAAAAGCAGGCGCTACAAAGTCGGTCGCTGTTTTTACGTGATGTTTCAGGGTGAAACAGATACTTTGTCTACTTCGTGTCAAGATTATAAAAGCCGCTATTTAAATTTTCATAACGCTCTTAAGTCTGAATTTGGTTTTTCCTTTGGTGCTCTTTTGCAGACGGGATTGGATGTAAAAAGTATAAATGACGGAACGGTAGTGCTTACTTCGGAAGAGGATGTTGCAAGGATTGCAACGGCAAAAGCCGAACTTGCCCGTGAAAACGATGATATTATAATGATCAATGTAAAAGCGATGAATTATCATAACAAGCGCCCCGACTATATGCTTGGCGACAGGTATGGGCTTGTTCATTACAACGGCGCGGGATTAACTGAAATAGCGGCAGACAGTTGCATGGCTTTACTCAACTATCTCGGTTATGGGGAGGCTGAACTGAAAGGTGTGGATCCCGTAATTTATTTATAACTACAGGAGTATGTTTCAATAATGAAATACGGTACAGCAAAAAAAATTATATGTTTTTTTGTTATGGGTGTTATATTGGTTGCGTTGATAATCGGCAATATTTTTGCTTACATATATAAACAACCCATTACGTCGGTTTTGGCGGGGACGGGCGATAATTTCAGCGCGGACGATGCTGAATTGCAACGCGTGCTCAAAGAAGGTGACGAGTTGTGCGTGGAAATGGGCAAGGAAAGCGTTGTTTTGCTCCGCAATGAAAATAATGCTTTGCCTTTGGATATGGCTAACAAAAAGGAACGCACGGTAAATCTTTTCGGCATCGGTGCTTATGATCAGGGATTTATGATGAAGGGCGTAGGAAGCGGTTCTTCCACAATTTCCCCATCAAGGCAGGTTACTCTTACGCAGGCCCTTGAAGAAAGCGGATTTACCTATAACAAGGATCTTGCTTCCGTGTATGAAAATTTTGATTTCGAGCGTGGAACAAAAAAAGATAATGCCTATAATCTGGCAGAGCCGTCTTTTGAAAAGGTAAATGCTAAAATGGCGGAGGCAAGGCGGCAGTCAGATGTTGCCGTTATGGTAATAAGCCGCAACGGCGGTGAAAATATAGGCGAAATACCTAAAGAACAGGCGGACGACAAAAGCAGAACATACCTTGATATTTCAAAGGAAGAAGAGCGGCTGCTTAAACAGATTAAAACTACATTTGCCGACGGCAAAGTAATTGTTATATTGAATACGGGCAATGCGATGCACGCGGGGTTCCTTGAGGATGAAAATATTGATGCCGCACTCAGCATCGGGTTTACAGGTCAATCAGCGGCAAGGGCGGTCGGTATGGTTTTAAGCGGCAAGGTAAACCCCTCCGGCAAGCTTACCGATACTTATGTTTATTCACCGCAGTACGACCCCGCATATGCCAATACGTATGCTGCAGAACAGTATACCGGCAAAGGTCATCTGCAATACAGCGAGGATATTTATATAGGATACAAATGGTACGAAACTGCCGATGCTGAAGGCTATTTTAAAAATGTTGATAATATTCACGGCAAAGGTTATAAAGGCGTTGTGCAGTATCCTTTCGGATACGGTTTGTCTTATACTGATTTCAGCTGGCAGATAACTGAAACAACTATAGAAAACGGCGGCTTTCTGCAACAAAACAGCAAGGTAACTTTTACCGTCCGCGTTACAAACAATGGTGCCGTGACTGGCAAAGACGTGGTTGAGCTTTACTATATTCCGCCTTATTATAAAGAAAGCGGCATAGAAAAGGCAGAGGTAAATCTTGTTGATTTTGTAAAGACGGACGAAATTGAGCCGGGCGGATATCAAGACGTGCAACTTTCATTTTCGTCGTATGATATGGCGTCTTACAGCATTTATGCCAACGGCGGGAAAGGCGCATACATCTTAGAGGAAGGAACTTATTCGTTGCAGCTGCGCACAGATTCGCATACGTTGGCTAAAGGCAATTACGTTACTGCAGAATATGTGGTTGACAAGGACATAATATTCAGCAGAGATCCTGTCAGTGGCAATACTGTTGAAAACCGTTTTACTGGCGAAAGCGCTTACATGAACGTACCTACCGATGGCAGTACGGTTGGCATAACCCAGAAATATCTTACCCGCGCCGACTTTGAAGGCACTTTTCCCGCGGAAAGGGCTGCCGACCCTACCGATAAGTCGGAAATAGAAAGTGCGTCAAAAGCGTTCAATTCTGTATACAATACAGATAAGATGCCCGTAACTGAACAGGAAAACAACTTGCGGCTTACAAAAATAATGATAAGCAACGGCAATGATGAAAGCGGGAACAAGCAATATATCTATAAAAACGCTACGCTTAAACAACTTAACGGCAAAAAATCTTTAAAAAGTGGCGAAAAACTCGTGTTTGATGAAGAGCTTATGAAGGCGCTTGCCGATTATAACAGCGATAAGTGGGATCTTCTTTTGAACCAGATGAGCCTTGATGAGTTGAAATCGCTTGTTGAATTCGGCGGATTTCACACAGAGGCCGTTGAATCTATAGGTAAGCCTAAATTCGCCGATTATGATGGCCCTGCAGGGTTCAATGCAAACTCGCTTACGGGTAACTGGAGTGGCGAAACGGATAAAGAAACGTGGACGGCTTTTCCCAGTGAAACTACTTTGGGTTGTTCGTGGAACCGGGAACTGATGTACCGTATGGGTCAGTCTATGGGCGATCAGGCGCGCGTTACAAATCTTAAAGGTTGGTATGCGCCAGGGGTAAATCTACACAGGTCGGCATATACGGCGCGCAATTATGAATATTACTCTGAAGATGCCGTTTTAAGCGGCAAAATGGCGGCAAACGTTATATCCGGTGCAAAATCGGAAGGGCTTTATTGCTACCTCAAACATTTTGCGGCAAGCGAAATGGGCCCCAATCCCCTTAAGGTAAACACATGGTTTACCGAACAGAACTTCCGTGAAAATTATCTTAAACCGTTTGAAATAGCTGTTAAAGAGGGTGGCGCGAATGCTGTAATGACGGCGTTTAACCGCATCGGCTGTGTTTGGGCAGGCGCAAATTATGCGCTCAACGTACAAATATTGCGTGAAGAATGGGGGTTTCAGGGGTCGGTTATAACCGACTATTGTGCTAAACCCGACGATTTGGGCGGCATGGATGTGCGCCAGGGTGTGCGTGCAGGAAATGATTTGTGGCTTAATGCATCAATGCAGGGCGCGCTGAAAACTACAGACAGCACTGATATGAGTTGTGCCAGGATCGCGGCGCATAACATTCTGTATACTATTGTTGATACGTGGAACGCCTGCGATTTTGAACCTACGGTAAAACCCGCAGTTTTTGCGTGGTGGGGGCCTGTGCTTGTAGCTATAGATTTTGCCGTTGTAATAGGTTTTGGGGTTTGGGCGTTTTTTATTCTTCGCCCAAAACAAAAAAAAGCAAATAAATAAGTTGAGAGCGTGGCGCAATATTAAATATTGCGCCACGCTTATTGCATATAATGAAAATTTTATATTCGCTGTGATTATGGGTTGACCTTTTACAAATCCGGACTGTTTGGATCAAGTAAAAATTGCCTAAGACCTATCGTAAGATAGCCTTTGCCGTCGCGGCGGGGCTTTATGTTGCGTTCAATTATTATTATCTTCTTGAAAGAGTCGCCCGTCTTGTCAAAGGAGCGCGTTTCCTGCAATCTCTTCTCTTCGGTCGGTATGTCGTATATATCATCCATCCTAAAAATTTGTTTGTAAACGGTGAAATCGTTTGCTTGCCGTCATATATGACTATATTTTTGTAATGGAGCATGGTATTGCGATTGGCTTATATAAGTATGAGTTTTAATCGTAAGGTGATATGTTTATCTTGTGGTTACACGCCGTATTCTGCTAAGGTTGGAATAGCGGAGCCATTCCGGTGATGATGGCGTGGGTACACTGTTCCCATATCGCGCGAG
>ERZ1090860.565-NODE-566-length-21859-cov-6.194873_pt1 | contig 21859 bp, 21 predicted proteins | sample MGYA00478483_ERZ1090860 | MGnify/ENA primary metagenome ERZ1090860 (study PRJEB33644, sample SAMEA5815741) | chicken gut metagenome | biome: Chicken; feature: Gastrointestinal Tract; material: Caecum | place: Ireland | collected 2019-01-01 | study: A study of the...
AGGCACTATGTTTTCATACGGTCTGCGCAGTGAATGCGCAGACCTGGCTGAACTGCATCCGCAGTCCTTTCGTTTCAAAATTTTAGGTCTTTTCGAACCGTAGAAAAGGTGGTAAAATGGTTATTATATGAAATACACCGAAAACCAGATTCACAGCACATCTGACCGGCTGCATCCGGCGGGAAACTGCGGATTCGGTGCATTAAAATTCAGAAGAAACGGGAGAAAATAATTATGAAACTTACAACTGTAAGAGAAATTTACAAAAACCGTGAAGCTTTTCTGGACAAGGAAGTCACCGTCGGAGGATGGGTGCGCAGCGTGCGCGGTTCTAAAACCTTTGGTTTCATTGTCCTCCATGACGGCAGCTATTTTGAAACGCTTCAGATTGTATACAATGACAAGATGGACAACTTCGATGAAGTCTCAAAACTAAACGTCGGCGCAGCCGTGATTGTCAAAGGAACCCTGGTAGCGACGCCAAACGCCAAGCAGCCGTTTGAGATTCAGGCCGACGAAGTGACTCTGGAAGGCGCTTCCGCTCCGGACTACCCGCTGCAGAAAAAACGTCATTCCATGGAGTTTCTGCGCACGATCTCACACCTTCGTCCGCGCACCAACACCTTCCAGGCAGTGTTCCGCGTACGCTCTCTGTGCGCTTATGCGATCCATCAGTTCTTCCAGGAGAGAGGATTCGTATATGTAAACACACCGCTGATCACAGGAAGTGACTGCGAGGGAGCCGGAGAAATGTTCCAGGTCACAACCCTTGACCTTGAAAATGTGCCGAAAAACCCGGACGGTTCTGTAGACTTTACCAAAGATTTCTTCAACAAAAAAACCAGCCTGACCGTCAGCGGCCAGTTAAACGGCGAGACCTTTGCGCAGGCTTTCCGCAATATTTACACCTTCGGACCGACCTTCCGTGCGGAAAACTCCAATACCACCCGCCATGCCGCAGAGTTCTGGATGATCGAGCCGGAAATGGCCTTTGCAGATCTGCAGGATGATATGGATCTGGCGGAAGCAATGCTGAAATACGTGATCCGTTATGTTCTGGAACATGCGCCGGAAGAAATGAACTTCTTCAACTCCTTTGTGGACAAAGGCCTGCTGGAACGTCTGAACCATGTGGCAAACTCCGATTTCGGCCACGTCACTTATACAGAAGCCATTGAACTTCTGGAGAAGAACAACGATAAATTTGAGTATAAAGTATCCTGGGGATGCGATCTCCAGACAGAGCATGAACGTTATCTGACCGAACAGATCTTCAAGCGCCCTGTCTTCGTGACCGACTATCCGAAGGAAATCAAAGCATTTTATATGAAGATGAACGACGACAACAAAACCGTTGCCGCCATGGACTGTCTGGTTCCCGGGATCGGCGAGATCATCGGTGGAAGCCAGCGTGAGGACGATTACGACAAACTGGTCCGGAGAATGCAGGAACTTGGCCTGAAAGAGGAAGATTACGGCTTCTATCTGGACCTGAGAAAATACGGCTCCACACGCCATTCCGGCTTCGGTCTGGGCTTTGAGCGCTGTGTAATGTATCTGACCGGAATGGGCAACATCCGAGACGTCATCCCGTTCCCGCGGACCGTAAATAACTGCGAACTGTAATTCTTATTCCACGCCCTTACGCTTTAACCGAATATTTTACGGGGGAAAAGGCTCCGCAGGATAAACTGCGGAGCCTTTTCCCCGGCAATTCTGCACTTCATTTCAGTCGTACTCGCTGCCCGCAGAAATACTGTCTGCAGAAAAGCAAAAGCCGGAGGATCACAGCGCCAACCTGACACATTTGACTTCCGGCAGATCCATCTGGCAAAGATCAGTTCAGAATATCCGTGACTTCCTGTTCCGTCATCTGGCAGGCAGCAGCAACCTCTGATATTGTTTTTCCCTGTCCATTTAACTGAAATACAAGTTTTGCTTTTTTGAGACCACTCTGTTCGCCCTTCTGAAAGCCGGACTGCTCGCCTTCCTGAAAACCGGCCTGTTTTCCTTTTCGAAACCCGGCATTCTCCGCACTCTGCATCTGAGATTGATAATTCCGGATCGCTTTCTCACGTGCTTCGTATTCCATCTGTTTTTTTTCGTCTGCACTCAGTTGAATTAATGTGTCATATGCTTCCCGGATATAATCGTCTGTACCAGCCATATGCTCGAACTCCTTTCGGTAATTGTCTGAATCATTGGATTGTTTTGGTGATACACCGTTGAAGTCCAAAAAAGAACAAATGTTCTTTTGAATATATGGCAAGCATATCATATTCTATTTTTAATTTCCAGTAAAAATTCTTAAATCTATAAAACGGTTACAGTTCAGCCAGCTGAACTGTAACATAAAACGCTCTCTACACCAGACTTGTCTTCCGCAGGACCATATTGCTGCCCATTCCGATTCCCACACTGAACAGGACCCCGCCTGCCAGGCACATGATCACATTCATGATCCCGGAATCCAAAGGAGTGATCATCGGGATCACGGTAAACAGCAGCATCCCTGCGCAGAGTGATCCCATGAGGGACAGCCAGAGTTTCTGTTTTCCCACGACACTCATCAGCACATAAAGCGCCGCGAACACCGAGATCAAAAGCATCTTGGAGATCATACACATGACAATTCCGCTGACTCCGGCAGAGCCGATGTCAAAAGGCAGACCGGAAACCGCGCCCCCAAGCATCGCACCGACAAAAAAGGCAAGCAGCATAACGACCCCGCCCAAAAAGCCGATCAGGGTTTTCGATATCACATAATCGTTCTTCTGTGCACGGACCGTAAACAGATTTTTCGCATAACCGCTTCTGAAATCGTCGGCAACAAAAATGCACACAAAGACCGCCGCCATAAAGTACACCAGATTGATATTGCACATTCCTGTCATACTCATATCCATCGCCGCACTTTCACCGCTGGCAGATCCGATCACCTGCCATACGCTCGAAAAGGCTTCGATCGTTGTCTCAACCCCTGTGTTCGGATCTACTGAAACTGTACCGTCCATCATGGTCGTCATGACGAGGATCAGAACCGGCATGATAAAACAGATTCCCGCCATGATGTAAAACAGAGGCATTGTGAACATCCTCCGGAAATCCACCGACATCATACTTTTTAATCTTTTTTCAAAGCTGTCGGATCCAAATTTTATGGTTGCCGCGACTGTATCTTTTCTTTTTGCCGGATGATTTTTCTCAGCCATATTACCTGCCCTCCTTTTCGCTCATAAGATCCGTGTAATATTCCTCCAGGCCGATCTTGGCTGTTCCGATCTCGCTCACCAGGATCCGGTTCTGATACAGATATGTGACAATCTCTTCGGGGCTTCCCGCATCGTATACGCGGAGATATCCGTTTTCCTCCTGCTCCACACGCGAATACCGTACACCAAGCAGAGCAGCTGCTCCATTCATATTTTCTGTCTTCAGCGCTACATACGTACGGCATCCTGCATCCAGTTCCTCCGCGGTCATTTCCCGGATCATTTTTCCCTGGCGGACGATCCCGTAATGCGTCGCTATTTTTTCAAGTTCCCCCAGAATATGGGACGAGATCAGGACCGTACATCCATAATCACGTGTCACATCCACAAGAACCTCCCGCATGATCCTCATACCGTCCGCATCCAGGCCATTGATCGGCTCGTCCAGCACAAGCAGAGCCGGATTTCCGAGTAAAGCCATCGCGATACCGATCCTCTGTTTCATACCCAGAGAACAATTCTTATATTTATTGGAAGCCGCCCCTTCCATCCGCACGATTTCCAGAACCTTACGCACCTCCCGTTCAGGGTTTTTCACACTTAAATTGGCCGCCTGGAGCATCATGTTATTCCAGACGCTGCAATTTGGAAAACATCCCGGCGCTTCGATCAGCACTCCGATCCTTGCCCTGACATCCGGGTCGGTATAATCTCTGTCAAAGAGTTTGATACTGCCGCCGCTTGGAAGAAGAAGTCCGCAGATCAGCTTTTCTGTCGTGGATTTTCCGCTTCCGTTTTCCCCGATAAATCCATAAATGGATCCGGCAGGGACGGTCATATTCAGCCCTTTGAGCGCCTGCTTTTTGCCAAAATTTTTTGTCAGATTTCTGATTTCGATTGCATTCATTTTAACCGCCTCCTGTCAATATACATCACTTCTCGAAAGGATCACCGATCCAAGCACATTGTAGATCACAGCCCAAAAAACACTGACAATCAGACATACCAGCAGAGTCATAAGATTGCTGGAGAGACAAGCGTAGACCGATGCGCCATACAGAAAAATATTGAGCAGCGGGGAATTTCCGGCCACTGCAGCTGCGCCGATGATCAGAATTCCGGTACCGAAAAAGAACGAAGACGCGATCGAAATACCGAAATACCTGCGAAAGATCACATTCAGAAACGTATACAAACTGGCCCATCCCAGACTCATGATCATCTTGCTGACGATTGCCAGGATCAGAGATCCGGCATTCGCGTGGAACGACATGCCGACCAACAGACCGGACGCCACCGTGCCAATCAGATAAGTAATGCACATGCATGCCATGGCAAAGGCACATGTAATGGATTTTGACATCATATAATCCTGTTTTTTTGCATGTGTCGTGAAAAGCTGCTTCACATACCCGCTCTTATAGTCATGTCCGATGAAAATCGACACCATGATCCCCCCGAAAATAAACACCATATTCATATTGGCATATTGTCCCATGTCGGAGACAATATACAGCGGTGTCTCTGCCGCCACTACCTGCCAGGTATTCGTGTACATCGAGGTCTCCACATCGGTGGTTCCCAATACCAGCGCGGGGATCAGCGCTGCGATGCAGAGAAAAATATAAAACATGGGCGTGTGGAACAGCCGATAGAAATCAACGCCCAGCATGCCTTTTAATCTCTGAAAAAAGCTGGGCGACTCAAATGTTAATTCATGTGCGTTTTCCATATCATTGCGCCTCCTTCTTTGACATCAGTTCCATATAATACTCTTCCAGGCCGATCCTGTTTTTTCTGACTTCACTGACCACATGTCCGCTCAGAAGCAGCTGCTCAACGATCGCCTCGGTATTTTCTACGTCATACACCCGAAGATACTCTCCTTCTTCTCTGACATTTCCGAACTTTCTCTGCAGCACCATTTTCGCGCCTTTCCGGTCCCTCGTCCTGACTGACACGAAAACACGGGCTCTGTTTTCCATTTCCTGTGCGGAAATTTCCTGGATCATTCTGCCCTGCCGAATGATCCCGTAATGTGTGGCGATCTTTTCCAGTTCACCGAGAATATGCGAGGAGATCAATACCGTACACCCGTAATTCTGTGTGATGTCCACCAGGATCTCCCTCATGATTCTCATTCCATCCGTATCCAGTCCGTTGATCGGTTCATCGAGGATCAGCAGCGCGGGATCTCCGAGAAGCGCCATCGCTATGCCGATCCTCTGCTTCATACCCAGAGAACATTTCTTGAACTTCAGTTTTGCGGAATCTTCCATACGGACAATTCTCAGGACTCTCCGGATTTCTTCCTCCCGGTTTTCGATTCCCAGATTGATTGCCTGCATCATCAGATTGTTCCACACACTCGACCCGGGAAAACATCCGGTGTTTTCAATCAACGCGCCGACCCGCACTCTGACCCCGGCATTTTTGTAGCTTTTTCCAAACAGTCTGATTTTTCCCTTGTCCGGAACCAGATGTCCGCAGATCAGCTTTTCTGTCGTCGACTTTCCGCTTCCGTTTTCCCCGATAAATCCATAGATCGCTCCGACGGGAACCGTCATATTAAGATCGTTGACCGCATACAGCCCGCGAAAACTTTTTGAGAGATTTCTGATTTCAATCGCATTCATTTTTTCCTCCTCCTGACGCATTTACTGCTTCATTATAGCCTTCCAAGAAAATATCGCATCAAATCCAGCACGGCAGAATCCGAAACCCAGCGTCAGCCAGCTTCGACGTGCCCCGGCACGTCTTCTGCTGTCTTCCTTGGCTTTCGAACCCTGCTGCACTGTCTTCAATGCCATTCCCTCAAAGAAGGCCATGATCTTCTACTTTTCCGCATAGGAATCCAGAGTATTCAGCTTGTCAAACAGCCCTATCTTGCATTGGCCTCCTTGCGGCAGTAATCACGGTCGCGCTGTTCTTTCGGCAACTCGCGATATTCCGTCGCCTGCGCTGCAGATGTAGTCTCCAAAACCGACACGGCTCTGCTTTTGACCTGAATTGTATCTCCGAACTGTTTTTGCTCTGTTGCAGAAATGTTTTCGTTTTGTTAAAATCACACATAAAAGATAGCAAACAACAGAAAAACAGAGCAATACGCGCGTTCAACGAATATTGCCCTGTTCTGTCTCTTATTTCCAGTATCTAAAAAACAAACTCACACGACCTGATACCCCGCCTCCTCCAGCGCCTGCACCGCCCGTTCGAAATTCTCTTTTTTCGTAAAAATATAATCCGTATTATAAGTAGAAACCGCAAAAATCCCAATTTTCCTCTCCGCCAGCAGCGCCGAAATCTCCGCCAGGATCCCGATCAGCGAAAAATCGAGGACACCCTCGATGCGAAACGCCCGCCATCCATTCTCACATTCCAACACATTTCCCGGAACACACTCCGACCTGCAGACCAGCGATCTCTCCTCGTCCGTTTTCCCTACAAAACAATACTCCCCGTCCAGATCCACCTGTGAAAAATCTGCCACCTTACAAACCGAAAACTCACACCCGATTCTCTTAATCCTCATCACAATCTTCCTCCTATTCTCTCCCATTATACTACACCCCTCCCCCTGAAAACCATCATTTCTCCCGCCTTCCGCCGCATCACAAACGCCTTCATCCTCCCGTCCCACCTCCCAGAAACCGGCGCGGCCGGCATGCCGGTCTGTCCTGGATCACCGGCGGCGCGGAACCTGCGGGCAGGCCGATGCAGCAGCATAGTGTTCCGGGGACATCTGTGGACGCGGGAGAAAATCTTAGCGCCCGGACGGCTCTTCGGACGGGACAGGCGCAGGGCTTCCCGCCCGGAGCCTGAGAAGCGCTGAGACGGGAATGCATCCGGCATTCCTGTCGAATCGCTTCGGTGCCCGTCCGAAGAGCCGTCCGGGCGGTTAGATTTTCCCCGCATCCACAGCCGTCCCCGGAACACCATGCCGCTGCATCGGCCTGCCCGCAGGCTCCGCGCCGCCGATGTTCCGGGACAGACCGGCATGCCGGCCTCACCGGGTTCGTCCGCCATAAAATTTATGGTATATTTTGTGTTGACAAATAAAAATTCCTGTGATAAGGTAATGAACATGAAACAGGCAAGGATGCCCGCACGGCATCCTTGCCTGTTTTTTTGTTTTCAAATACACGGAACACCGCCGTATCATCTGAACGATCAAAGGAGGTTTGCAACATGCGTTTATCACCAAAAGAACAGGAAAAACTCATGCTCCACTTTGCCGGCCAGCTTGCGAAAGAGCGCCGCGGCAGAGGACTGAAGCTGAATTATCCCGAAGCCGTAGCCTATATCAGTTCCGAACTGCTGGAGCTGGCACGGGACGGCCACGAAGTCACGGAACTGATGCAGCTGGGCACCCAGTTGCTGACAAGAGATGACGTCATGGAAGGCGTCGCAGATATGATATCCGAAGTCCAGGTAGAGGCCACCTTCCCGGATGGAACGAAACTCGTCACCGTACATAACCCGATTCAGTAGGAGGTAACAGAATGAAGGTAGGAGAAATCATCCCTATGGACAGGGAGATCACACTGAACGAAGGAAAACCCTGCATCACCCTGATGGTCACAAACACCGGAGACCGGCCGGTCCAGGTAGGTTCCCATTATCACTTTTTTGAAGTAAACCGCTGTCTGTCCTTTGACCGCGAAAAAGCATACGGATTTCATCTGGACATCCCGTCCGGCACATCCGTCCGCTTCGAACCCGGAGAGGAAAAAGAAGTACAGCTGACTGCTATCGGCGGCACCGGACGGGTCTTCGGTTTCAACGATCTGACCTGCGCCAAAGTCAGCGAACGGACGCTTCCCGCCGCTGTGGAACGGGCAAAACAAAAAGGCTTTATGGACTGAGAAAGGAAGGAGCGAAATCTATGAGCACAAAAATTTCCGGAGAAAAATATGCAATGATGTACGGCCCGACCACCGGTGACAAAGTACGTCTCGCCGATACAAGCCTGATCATCGAGGTAGAAAAAGACTATACCACCTACGGCGACGAGAGCAAGTTCGGCGGCGGCAAGACACTGCGCGACGGTATGGGCCAGTCGGTAAAGACCTGCAGCGCCGACGGAGATCTGGACCTCGTCATCACCAACGCGCTGATCGTCGACTACACCGGAATTTATAAAGCAGATATCGGAATCAAGGACGGCAAGATCGCCGGAATCGGCAAAGCCGGAAACCCTTCCGTCATGGACGGAGTAACCCCCGGCATGACCGTGGGCGCCTCCACCGAAGCGCTGGCGGCGGAAGGACTGATCGTCACCGCCGGCGGACTGGACACCCATATCCACTTCATTGCTCCGCAGCAGGTTGAGACCGCACTGTACAGCGGCATCACCACAATGATCGGCGGAGGAACCGGCCCGGCAGACGGCACCAACGCTACCACCTGCACCCCGGGGCCGTGGAACATGGAAATGATGCTGAAAGCAGCCGAGGAATATCCGATGAACCTCGGATTTCTCGGAAAAGGCAACTGCTCCGACGAGAAAGCTCTGATCGAGCAGGTCAAAGCCGGAGCCATGGGGCTGAAGATCCATGAGGACTGGGGCAGCACTCCGGCGGTGATCGACCACTGTCTGAATGTGGCGGACGACTATGATATTCAGGTCGCGATCCACACAGACACACTGAACGAAGGCGGCTGTGTCGAGGATACCCTGGACGCCATCGCCGGCCGTACGATCCATACTTACCATACAGAGGGCGCCGGCGGCGGACACGCGCCGGATATCATCCGCGCGGCAGCGTTCCCGAACGTCCTTCCTTCCTCCACAAACCCGACGATGCCCTTCACCGTCAACACCATCGATGAGCACTTGGATATGCTGATGGTATGCCACCACCTGGACAAGCGGATTCCCGAGGACGTGGCCTTCGCGGATTCCCGGATCCGTCCGGAGACCATCGCCGCTGAAGATGTGCTCCACGACATGGGCGTGTTCAGCATGATGAGCTCGGACTCCCAGGCGATGGGCCGTGTCGGGGAGGTCATCACCCGCACCTGGCAGACCGCCAGCAAAATGAAAGACGAACGCGGCGCTCTTCCGGAAGACGAAGGACACGGCAACGACAACTTCCGTGTAAAGCGTTACATTTCCAAATATACGATCAACCCGGCCCTGACCCACGGCGTCGCTTCCTATGTCGGATCCGTAGAACAGGGAAAATATGCAGACCTCGTTCTGTGGAACCCTGCGTTCTTCGGCGTGAAACCGGACATGATCATCAAAGGCGGAATGATCATCGCCTCCAAGATGGGCGACGCCAACGCATCCATTCCGACCTGTGAACCGGTCGTCTACCGTCCGATGTTTGCCGCTCACGGCAAGGCAAAATACGCTGCATGCCTGACCTTCGTCTCCAAAGCCGCGATGGAAGCCAACGTCGCTGAAGCATACGGCCTGGAGAAGACCGTGGTGCCTGTATCCGGCTGCCGTACCGTGACGAAAAAAGACATGAAGTTCAACGACAAGACGCCGGAGATCACCGTAAACCCGGAGACCTACGAGGTGCGCGTGGACGGAGAGTCCATCACTTCCGCTCCGGCGAAAAAACTTCCGCTGACTCAGCTTTACAGCCTGTTTTAAAGAAGGAGGAGCAACATGTTAGGTGTCTGCTTATTATTTGTAGGAATTGTCCTGATCAACAACGGTATGTGTACCTTTTATAAGGTGGACGGAAAATCCGCTGCCGTCATGAACATTCTCACCGGCGGCCTGTCCATCTTTATCAACGCAGTGAATCTTGTACTTGGAAATTACTATGCCGCAGGAACCGGCCTTCTGTTCGGATTTACCTATTTATTCGTGGCCTTCGTCAAACTGCAGAACCTGAGTCCGATCCCGTTCGCCTGGTTTTCCACCTTCGTGGCTGTCAACGCCATCGTCTTCGGAACCATCGAGGGAATCACCGGAAGCGCAGCTCTCGGGATCACCGCAGACTGGCGCTGGGCTGCGATCTGGTACCTGTGGGCCATCCTCTGGGGAACCTCTTTCGTGGAAGATATCTGTCACAAAAAGCTGGGCAAATTTGTTCCGGCGCTTCAGGTGTTCGAGGGTATCGTCACCGCATGGATCCCAGGTGTGCTGATGCTGATCGGCCTGTGGTAAAACAAAACAAAAAAGAAAAGTATTGATCCGGACAGCAGATGCATCCGCCGGAATTTTCCGAACGGGTGCATCTGCTCCATCGTTTTAACATCCGGAAAAACGGAAAAGGAGATCTTTAACAATGATATGCGAAAAAATTCTCGGAAAGCTGAGTGCTTTCGATGTCAGCGGAAAAAACGTAGACTATGTGGACATCGACTGGGACGACGCTTTCAAAAAAATCCACCGGAAAACCACCGCACAGGGACGTGAGGTCGGCATCCGTCTGGACGATTCGGTACTCACCCGCGGACTCACAGAGGGAGACGTCCTCTATGCGGACGGGGAACTGATCATCGCCGTTCACACTCCGCCCTGCGAGATGATCCGCCTCACGATCGATCCCGATCACCGGGCGCAGGTGGCAAAAGCCTGCTATGAGATTGGAAACCGTCACGCGCCGCTGTTCGCCGGGGAAGACGATCTGACCTTTCTCACTCCGTACAATGAACCGATGCTTCATATGCTCAGCCATATCCACGGAGTCGATGCCCAAAAGGTCGTTCTGACGCCTGATTTTGAAAAACGGATCAGCTCCGGCGGACACAGCCACGTCCACCATCACTGATCCTCGGAGAAGGGAATAATTTATGGAAATGAAAAATCTGAAGAATCATTTTCTGCTTCTGCAGATCAATGACTCCCTGTTTCCCATCGGGGGCTATTCCCATTCCTACGGTCTGGAAACCTATATTCAGAAAGGGATCGTCCACAACGCAGAACTTGCCGCCGAATACATTCGCAAACGGCTGCTTTACAATTTTCTCTATACGGATTTTCTCGCCGTACGACTGGCATATAACGCCGCTCTCCGGAAAGACGAATCCGCCGTCGACAAACTGGAAGATCTGATGGAAGCATCCAGGATTCCCGCAGAACTTCGTGACGCTTCCCGAAAGCTCGGAAGCCGGTTTATCAAAACCCTGTTGCATATGCAGGTAACCCCGCAGTCCGGGTTTTTCTCCCGCTATCTCCAGCTGCGCACCGGGAAAACCACCTGCCATCCCTGTGCCTACGGCGTTCTGTGCGCATGTATGGGAATGGACCGGACGGAAGTTCTGTCCGCTTTCCTCTATGCTCAGACGTCCGCGATGGTCACCAACTGCGTAAAAACCATCCCCCTGAGCCAGTCAGACGGACAGAAGATCCTGTTCTCCCTGGAACCGCTGATGGAAACACTGATAGAAATGGTAGAACAGGCCGAGCCGGAAATGCTCTGCGCGTCCACGCCTGCCTTCGACCTGCGCAGTATGGAGCATGAAACACTCTATTCCAGACTTTACATGTCGTAAAGGTCTGCATCTTTTCAATCTATGTATGTTAGGAGGAATTTCTGTTATGTCATATGTAAAAATCGGAGTCGCCGGACCGGTCGGTTCCGGAAAAACCGCACTGATCGAAGCACTGACCCGGCGCATGGCCAAAGACTACAGCATCGGAGTCATCACCAACGACATTTACACCAAGGAGGACGCGGAATTTCTCGCAAAAAACAGCGTCCTTCCCATCGAGCGGATCATCGGCGTTGAGACCGGCGGATGCCCGCACACAGCGATCCGCGAGGACGCGTCCATGAATCTGGAAGCCGTGGACGAGATGATGGAACGCTTTCCCGACATTGAACTTCTGTTCATTGAAAGCGGCGGCGACAATCTCTCCGCCACCTTCTCCCCGGAACTGGTGGACGCGACGATCTTCGTCATCGATGTCTCCGAAGGCGACAAGATCCCGCGCAAAGGCGGCCCTGGGATCACCCGCTCCGACCTGCTGGTCATCAACAAGATCGACCTGGCTCCCTATGTCGGCGCAAGTCTGGAAGTTATGGAGCGCGACTCGAAAAAGATGCGCCAGGGCCGGCCGTTCCTCTTCACCAACATCCGCAGCGGAGAGCACGTGGATGAAGTGATCCAGTGGCTGAAAACAAACGTATTGCTGGAAGGAATGTAAATCTATGGAAAAAACTTCTGTACTGGTACAGGACGCCAAAGGCAACTCCTTTGGAAAAGTCTCCCGGCTTTCCCTGACTGCTGCGGCTGGCGAAGGCAGGACAATTTTAAAGGACGTCTACTTCACGGCTCCCTATAAGATCATGCACCCGTTCCCGAACGCTGACGGCAGCATCCAGGTGATGCTTCTGTCGGCGTCTGCCGGGATCATGGCCGGCGACCGCCAGGAGTTCGATCTGAACATCGAGGAGGGCGCCTCCATGGAGTTTGTCTCCCAGTCTTACGAAAAAATCCACCAGATGATAGAGGGACATGCCAGGCGCCAGGTCCATGTACACGTGGCGCCAAACGCCTCCTTTTGTTTTCATCCTCAGCCTACGATTCCCTTCGCAGGTTCCGCCTTCGAAAACCGGATGCGCATCGATCTGGAGGATGAAACCTCTGAATTCCGCATGTGCGAGATCTTTTCCTGCGGCCGCAGCGCCCGCCGGGAATACTTCGCCTACCGGTTCTATCACAGTCTGACCGAAATCTATCGCAGCGGCACGATCATTTACCGCGACAACACTCGATATGACCCGTCGGTGTTCGACATGAGCGGAATGGGAATGTATGAGTCCCACACCCATCTGGCCAGCCTCTTCCTCACTCGTCCGAAAGAACCGTCCCGGGCGCTGGACCAGATCCGGACTTACCTGGAAGAACAGGAGGATGTCGAAGGCGCCGCCACAATGCTTGCCCAGGGCGACCTGGCCGTCCGCATCCTGGGCGGCCGCGCCCAGCGCCTGGAAGAACTGAGCAGTCATATTTTATGCTTGGGCAGTCAGGTCTGACTCTGCGGGAGAAACGTTTTCTCCCATGGAACCATCCGGAAAAATATTTTATAAAATAAGAAGATCCCGCAGAAGCCCGGAGACCGGTGTCTCCAAAACTCTCTGCGGGATCTTTTTCTCCGCCAAACACGATCCTGCGGACTGTGCATGAAAATGCGTAGGTCCGGCGGAACTGTTACTGCCCGGCCGAAAAACACTCTGTATCAAAAGATCACATATAACTCAGAAACAGATTTCCCTGCGCCGCAAACGCATTCGTGCTGTCCTGCTGTCCCATCGGAACCGTCTGCTGGGTCGTAGGGTCATAAAGCAGGGTATTATTAAACTGATCATATCCGACGATCACCACATTCTCCATTCCGTTGGCGTTCAGCCGCGCCACCACAGGATGGCCCTGCGCCACCAGGTAAAGCACACTGTCCAGACTGCAGCCTGTCAGATTCAGGAGTGTCTCTCCTTCTCCCAGCGAAGCCTGGAGCGCCGCTTCATCCAGCGAAGCATTCCGGAACGCCTCCGGAAGAGACGCCGGATCGATCTGCGCTGACGTTGGCCGGTTGCCGCGCTCCCATACGTAGACCTGATCCTGGTTCAGAACCACACCCACCTGGTCATCGGCTTCCAGGATCGCCTGCGCCGGATCATTCATAATACTCTGGAGTTCTCCCTTCGCGTAGACAAAGTATACCGGTTCATCTCCCGTCTCATAACTGATCGTCAGAGACGCAGAGGAATCATTCTCGCTGAATCTCGCCTCCGTGCTCAGAAGATTGGCCGTCTGGCCGTCTTCCTGGAATTCCAGCACCATCTGCTGTTCCCTGCGGTCTCCGATCGTCGCCATACGGCTCGTCACGACCTCATCCGCCTGCTGCTCGCCGTTCATGATATGATCCTGCGTCGTCTCCACATAAGCATCTCCCTGGCGGACCACACGGTCCATTTCAAGGGGCCCGTTGGAAATAGAGATCCCAGTCACATACACACCATCCTGATGATATTCTTTCTTGATCGTGCCGTCGCTTCCCTGGATCCGGATCGTATTCATTGCAAAGGTCTGATTGCCGGAAATATCTGTAACGATATCGGAATCATTGGCAATTCCATAGACAAAATCATCATTGATAAAGCCCAGCGCCCGGACCTTCTGACCATCCTGCGCCGTCACACTCAGCGTCTGCTGTGTCTCCAGGCTCATGACCGTAATCTCCGTAGCCTCGCTGGCATTTGCCGCCGCCATCCATGCCACGTTCGCCTGATCCTCGGAAACCACAAAGCAGTCCGACGCGATCCCTTCCTGGAGCACCTGATACGTCCCATCGGAAAGATTCATCTGATACAGCGACCCGTTCAGATAAAAATACATCAGGCCGTCTGTACTTACATAAGAAAGAACATCGAGACTCTGGCGCAGCACCGGATAGGAAACCGTTGCCGGTAGGAACAGAGTTTCCTGCGCCACCTGGCTCTCCGCCTGGAAGTTGTACACCGCAACCCCCGTTTCTCCCTCATGTTTTCCACGGTTCATGTATCCGTAGACCACAAATGTGATATCCCCGGACTCGGAAACCCGCACGATCTGGATATCATGTTCCCCGTAATTATAACGTTCATCCAGTTCGTACTCGCCTTTTTTTCGGAAGCTGAACACTTTTGTACACTTATTGGCGCTGCGGTTGTAAGACCACAGATCTCCATTGACCACAAAAGCTACGATATCCCCGGCGGTATTTGCCATATACTGTGTATCGCCGGGCACGACGCCAAGATTGATGCCCGTACTTGTCAGAACCGGAAGCTCCGCATCAAAAACCTGCGTCGCACACCGCTCAAAATTCAACAAAACAATACGGTCCGAAGACTTCCTCATCCGGTAGAAATCCGTCACCGTATAATATTCCACATTCCCGTCATCATCCTGCGAACTGATCATATAGTCCACGGAAATGCTTGCCGTCGTCTCATTGATCTCCTTGACTTCCGGCATCCCCGTCTGCACCAGCTGGGCATTCAGATTTCCCCAAGTGATCTGTTCCAGGCTGGAGTGGATGTCCACGTTCTGGAAAGAGGTATTCGAATTCGAACTGTTGGTTTCCATATAGGAAGCCAGTTCCTGGGCCGCCTCCGGATCCATACAGGTCTGATAGAACATATTTGCAAAGTTCAGATAATCCGTCAGGCTTACACCCGACCGCTGGATCAGGCGGGTATAATAATACGCCTTCGTCCCATCCTCCAGATTTACTTCAAATTCGAGAATATATTCCTGATTCATCAGGATCGGCGTATCCAGATGGATATCCGCTTTCTGGTATCCGTCCTCTTCCGTAAAACTCTTGATCGTAGAATTCTCCACGATTTCCGTACCGGAAGTATTTTTCACCGTATAGACAACGCCCGTGATCGTCTCTCCCTTTGTATCCACAGCAAGTTTCAGATCTCTGCTGGTGGACAGCAAAGTCAGATGATCCCGCATCGTCGTTCCGTCCATCTGCGCTTTATTTCCGAACATCGGATTGATCAGCAGATCCCCCTCCTGCATATACAGCACCGGAAGGATCGCCGCCTCCAGTTCAACGGCCTCTACTGTGTCCTCACGGTTTCGAAAATGGGAAAATACGACAACACCCACCGCAAATACCAGCAGCAGCACGATCAACCGGGTCAGAATCTTCTTCAGCATCCTTCTCCTCCCTTCTCAGTAAGGAGAGATGCCAGCGTCGGATGTACATGGAAAAATTCCATACACTCTTTCAGTTCCTCCGGCAGCCCCTGTTTCGCCTGCTGCTTCTTCACCGCGCGGATCAGAAGATTTTTCGGCGTGTGTTCCATATCGATAAATTCCAGAATCTGTGTCTCATAACCCGCGTTTTCCAGCAGCTTCGCTCTCAGACCGTCCGTCAGAAGCGCCGCCATACGCTCCTTCAGGATCCCGTAATCCATCACCGGCGCCATCTTATCGCAGCGAATCTGCCGGTTCAGTTCATGCTGGCAGCAGGGAACCGAGAGGATCACCTCCGCATCCCAGGCGACTGCTTTCGCCAGAGCAAAATCCGTCGCCGTATCGCAGGCATGGAGCGTCACCACCATATCCACCTTCGACTCACCGGTATAAGAGGCGATGTCTCCCTGATAAAACTTCAGCTTATCATATCCGTATTTCACCGCCAGACCGTTGCACGTCCGGATCACATCGTCTTTCAGATCCAGGCCGATGATCCGTACATCCCTCTTTTTCAATTCACGAAAATAGTAATACATAGCAAAAGTCAGGTAAGATTTTCCGCATCCGAAATCCAGAATCGTAATCTCCCTGTCTTTTGGCAGCTTCGGCAGAATATCGTCAATAAACTCGAGAAAACGATTGATCTGCCGGAATTTATCATATTTCGCGTGTACGATTTTTCCTTCCTGTGTCATAACGCCCAGATCACACAGAAACGCCACCGGGATCCCCTCCTCCAGGAGATACCGTTTTTTCCGGTTGTGGGCAAGCGACTCCAACGTCTGCCCGGTACCGTTCATACACGCTTTCCATTTCACGGTCACTTTACCCTTCTTACTTACAAGCACCGTCCCCATACCATTGTCTGATTCCAGCTGCAGCTGGCGAAAATCATGTTCCATCCATGCCAGCACCCGCCGGATCAGCTCTTCTTTTTTCAGATTTTTATGAAATTCTTTTGTGCCTCTCGTCTCCTGGCACTGAAAATACAGTTCTCCTCTCAACTGCACCGGACGGATCCGGACTTTCGACGGTCCGTCGCCCGTCCGCTGTCCGCTGATCAGAATCCGATGCAGGGAAACTCCCACTTCCCGTTCTAATAATGTATTCAGTTCCATTTATACTCTCCATATTCCCCTGCCGGAAACTGCTCTCCGGCTTGTATCGCAATGCAAATCCCGCACGAACAAATACTGACAAAACTCATCCAATCCATCTCTCACCTGCTCACGCGCGCTTCCCTGTACAAAAGTCACTCAAAATCCCGCGCATTCTGTCCGTCTGTCTTTACTTTTCCTGTCTCTTTTACACAATGTTTTCTATTCCTCTGTTCAAATCCCGGACAGATACGCTGCCAAAACCGGCGCGCATTCGCTTTTCTTCCGGCTCGGATGCCGGAAACACAAATTTTTGCGGAAATTTACATAATAATTTCAATTACAATGTTATTGTAATAGTTTTGGCAAAAAACCTCAACCACAAAATTATTAAAAATCTATTGCATAAACCAAAATTTTCTTTTTATCTGCATCGTCCGCGGCATTTCCTTCTCCTCCAACGTCTGCGGAACACCTCATTGTACCAGAGGACCTGAAGAAGCTCTTCGATTTTTCCGGGTCTTCGATCCGACGCTTCCACGGTATTTCCATCCGGCAGCCGCAATTCTCCCGGACGATTCTGTTCCAGTCTCTTCTGGATCTTCATCTGCTCTCGCTCCATTCTGTCTCTGTCAGGATATTCGTCATAAATCCAGCTTCCCTCATAATCCAGTTCATCACAGGCTTTCTCCACCGCCTCCTGCGCCTGCAGGATCTCACCGGAATACCAAGACTTCAAAATGTTCCACTCTCTGTCCTCCCATTCCTCCCCGATTTCATTTGGCCATGAATATGCCATATAAAAAGGCATCGATCTTTCATTAAACATAGACTGCTCCAGATCATTCTTTGCTATACTATATGCACACTTCCTGAAATTGGTGACCACTGCCCCAACGATAAATACGCAGACCCGGCTATTGAAGATCACTTCGCGAAATCTTAAAATTATGTGAATAGACTTGCAAAATCTTTTTCTCCGTACTAAAATCTACCTGTACTTTAATGTGGTTTACAGTTACAGTTCAGCCAGGTCTGCGCATTTACTGCGCAGACCGTGTGAAAACATAGTGCCTGTGGGCATCCAGCCCATCGCGAAGCGATTTTCAATGGCTGAATACCGTAACCGCTCAGCTGGCTGAACTGTTACGGTTTACAAAAAGGAAGGATTTGAGCCTATGGAAAATATTTCGATTGACACACTATACGACCTTCTGGATAAATTCGATACGTTGAAAGAACTACTGACAAGATATGGAACCGCTATTCTGATCGCAGCCGCTGTTTTCGCCCTGTTGAACTGCTTTTTTGGCTATGCCCTCCGGAAGGTGTGGAGCGTTCTGCTGGGCTTCGGTATCGGAGCTTCCGGAGGAATGCTTCTGGCTACATACACAGATCAAAGTGATAATATGATCTTAGGCGTCACGCTGGGACTGGGATTTATCTTCGGACTGCTGGCGCTGCTGCTCTATCGGATCGGCACCTTTTTCCTGATCGTTGCATTTCTGGGATTCTCTCTGTACAAGCTTCTGAATCCCTCGGATCTGATCGTACTGTTGTTTCTTCTCGGCATTGCGATTGTCGTAGCGCTGATCGGCGTTCCCTTTGAGCGGATCACTGTGATCCTGATCACCAGTGTCTGCGGAGCACTCACTTCTGTCACCCTGGCCTACGATTTCCAGGCACAGGAATACGATCTCGTCATGTGGATCATCGTCCTGATCCTTGCCGCTCTCGGCATGGTCTTTCAGTTCAAACCGTGGAAAGACCGCGGCTACTGGGAAGATGCGGAAGATCGGGAAGAAGATTACCGCAGGAAAAAGAAAAACCGCCGCAGGGCAGGCTCCGCTTCCCGCAGCGTTCCGGTCCGCTCCTCCGGAAAGCGCAGAAAGAAAAAGAAATCCCGCGGAAGCTCCGGCAGCGAGCCATCATCCCGCCGTACAAAAGTATCTCAGAATACCATGTATGATTTCCACTTTGTACCGGAAGAACCGGATGACGTCGACGAAAAAAAACCGCCAAAAAGACATTCCAACCATCGGCAGACAAAGTCTTCCGATTTTACCCAGCCGTCACCGGACGCACAGAGATCTGCTTCCCAGGGTACCGGCGGTACGCGGCAGCCTGCCTCTCAGGTGGGCGGGGACACACGTCCGATCCCGGATCCTGCTTCAGGTTCCATAGAACCCGATCTCTCCGAGATCCGTCAGCATATCTCCGAGGAGATACAGGAAATCTATCGGGATACCCAGGAACAGAACCACAAATAAAAAACAGCGTAACAGTTTCACTTTTTTGAACTGTTGCGCTGTTTCTTTTAATATCTGTAAAGCTCCATACCTTCTGCAGCGATATTGCTCTGATCCATCCACTGATATCCCGCATCGATGAAAGAATCGACCGGCATTTCTCCGGCCGCTCTCGCCGCCGCCACGATCATCGCGTATCCCAGACTGTACGGGTTCTGGCTGATCGTGCCGTACTCCAGCCCGCTCTCGATCGCTTCCTGCTGCGCTTCACTGTAATCAAATCCAACCATCTTTACAGAGTTTTCCTGTTTTTCCAGCACTCCGAGCGCCATATCGGAAACCACCTGATTCGTACAGAAAATTCCCTGCAGCTGAGGATACTGCTGAAACAGATTGTCGATCGACGTCTCCAGATCCTCTTCCACATCGCTGTAACAGGTCTGGACGATCGTCACATTGGGATGATTCTGAGCGATCTCCTCTGAGAACCCTTCCGTTCGTTCAATACTCGTCTGGGTGGAACTCTGATGCGATACGATCGCAATCTCACCGGAATCCCCTATTGCTTCACACAGCTTTCTGGCTGCCTCCGCACCTGCAGCACGATTGTCGATCCCACAGAACGCATCGTACAGATCACTGTCCACACCGGAATCCACGATGATAACAGGAATTCCGTTTTCCGCAGCCATCTCCAGCTGCGTCTTGCAGGTCTGCATATCGATGATCCCCAGACAAAGCGCTGCGGGATTTTCCGATATGACCATATCGATCGTATTACTCTGGTCCTCTGCATCTGTCGGGTCTGAGGATCCTTCGAAAGTCATCGTTATTTTATCATCACCGCTATAATTCAGCGCCGCATTCAACTCATCGATCGCCTGCTGGGCTCCCGTCTTGACGGCCTTCCAGTAACCGGTAGACAGATCTTTCGCGACCACTGCCAGGCAGCTGCCTGCTTCAAGTGAAATACCATCCACCGACATATAATCCGCCTGCATTCCATCCTTCTGCGGAATACTGACCGCGATGCTTTCCTCCTCAGCACCCTCTGTCGCCGTTGGTTCAGGTGTCGCCTCTTCCTCCGATCCGCTTGACGTGCTCACATTTGTGCTCTGACTTGAGGATGTCACCGATGAATTGTCTACCGTTTCTCCGTTTTGTGTACATCCGGTACCTGAAAAAGCCAAAAGACCAGCCAGTAAAATTCCTGTTATCTTACGTTTCATCCCTTCCACCTTTTCCCTGTCTCTTCCGATGCTGCAGTTCAGGGCCACGCATACCATAGATCGGACCGGCGGAACTGGCATCTTCCAATTTTTTTACAAAAATGTTACACATCTTTTATTATACACAAACAGAAAAATTAGTCTATACTTCTTTGTAAGGAATTCTGTGAAAAATTTATGATTTTTTTCTTACTTTCGGCACACAAAATCCCTGAAACAATTTCCCTTCCGGAGATACCTGAAATTCTAACACCTGACCTGTCCGCGGATGGGGAAGCGCAAGCCGATATGCGCACAGCGCCAATCCATCTTCACGTTCTGAGACTGTTGCTCCATTTTGCCGGTCTTCTATCAGCGGAGAATATTTGCTGTCTCCGCACAACGGCATACCGGCATGCGCCATCTGTACCCTGATCTGATGATGACGGCCTGTTTTCAGTTTGATTTGCAGCAGAGAACGCGCTGCTCCGCTCTCCTGATCCCGGACAGTTTCCAGAATCCGGTAGGAAAGTTCCGCTCTTTTGGCTCCCGGACTGTTTTTTTCGGTCACCTCCGACATATTTCGCTTTCCGTCTTTTTTCAGATAATCGATCAGCGTTCCCTTCGCACATTCCGGTTTTCCTTCAACCACTGCCAGATAATATTTTTGCATTCGATCCGCCTGAAGCGCCTGATTGAGCTTTGCGGCGGCTTTCGGCGTCTTTCCGAATACAAGAATCCCCTGGACCGGCTGATCAAGCCGGTGGATCACCGCCAGATACGGCAGACGCCGCCCTCCGGCCGGCTGTTCCTGTGCCAGGTAATTATAAAGTTCATGTTCCAGATCCATCTGACCGGGCCGCGCACTTTGCACCGCCATTCCTGCATGCTTACGTACCACAAGGATCTCTGCATCCTCCATCAGGATATCATCCGTAGAAAATCTCCTTCTCACCTTATCCTCCTGTCAATTATTACAGTTCAGCCAGCTGAATTGTAACTGTCAATTTACTGTTCGCTGCTGAATCTGTTGATCTCTGCGTCAGTATATCACATTTGTAAACGCTCAGCCAGCTGAATTGTTGCCCTCAACTCTCTCTTTTTGACGGGTTGTTCCGGACACAACAAGAACGACCGCCATACCAACATTTCCATTTGATACAACGGTCGTTCTAATTCTCTTCTTTATTCAATTTTTTCTTCTCAACTTTCTTGTTTATTATCGGTTTCCATCGATTCTATTAAAAAGCTTCTTCGCTTTTTCTGTATTTTTTTATTCCCAGCCTCGTAAGATTCACCATTTCAGTTCCTCTCTTACTTAGAAATTTTATCTACGAATCTTATTTGGTTTCATATCCGGTTTCATCATATACTTTTCACCCTTTGTATATGTTCAAAATATTTTATTTATACTTTCTTTTCATTTC
>ERZ1090860.568-NODE-569-length-21812-cov-37.785173_pt1 | contig 21812 bp, 16 predicted proteins | sample MGYA00478483_ERZ1090860 | MGnify/ENA primary metagenome ERZ1090860 (study PRJEB33644, sample SAMEA5815741) | chicken gut metagenome | biome: Chicken; feature: Gastrointestinal Tract; material: Caecum | place: Ireland | collected 2019-01-01 | study: A study of the...
TTTTTCGGTTCCTTTTTGACGCCAAAAAGGAACAACTATCCGGCTAGATGCCGTTACCCCGGCAGACTGTCGTCTGCCAAAAAGCAAGAAAGAAACAAGCAAAAGGCTCCCCTTTTCCCAAGGGGAGCCTTTTTCATATGCTTACATCAGTTCGGGTTTCTGCTGCCGCAGATAATACACCGCCCCCACCAGGCCGGCGTCATTGCGCAGCTCGGCGGCCCGCAGGGTAAGGCCTTCCCGGAAGGCCGGCATCACCGACGCCGCCACCCGGTCAGCCAGGGGGCGGATGAGCAGGTCGGTCTGGGCAGACACCCCGCCCCCCACCAGGATCCGCTGGGGGTTGAAGATGTGCACCAGTCCCGCCAGCCCCTGGGCGATCTCGTCCATCCAGCCGTCCAGCAAAGCCCGCACTTCCCTGTCCCCCGCCTCGGCGGCGGCAAAGATAGCCCGACCACTGTCCCAGGCGGGATTCTGTTCCTGGGCGGTGCGCACCAGGGCGGTGGTGGAAGCATACCGCTCCCAGCAGCCCACGGCCCCGCAGGTGCAGGATACCCCGTCCCGCACATGGGTGCGGTAGTGGCCGATCTCCCCGCCCAGGCCCCGGGCGCCTTCCAGCAGGCGGCCTCCTGTCAGGATGCCGCCGCCCACGCCGGTGCCGATGGTGATGCCGATGACATCGGTACAGCCTTTGGCTGCACCGGCCCAGACCTCCCCCAGCACCATGCAGTTGGCGTCGTTGGCCACCGTCACCGGCAGGCCCAGCGCCCGTTCCAGGGCGCCGCGGATGGGGGCACCGTCCCACCCGGGCAGGCTGCCGCAGGTGCCGGCCACCACGCCCTGCTTGCTGTCGATCTGGCCGGTGGCCGAAACGCCCACCCCCGCCGGGGTGATGCTCTGCCCCGCCAGAAAGCGGGCGGCCGCCCCGGTGACCGTGTCCAGAATGGGGGTCTCGTAGCCGTCAAAACTCACGCTCTCCTCGGCCCGGGCCAGCACCCGGCCGGTGCCGTCCACCAGGCCCAGCTTGACCGCGGTGCCGCCGATGTCGATGCCCAGATAGACCTTTTCCATCAGGGCCTCCTCTCAGCCGAAATCGCGGATGGCCGCGGTGAACCGGGCGGTGATCTCCGCCGGACGGGTGATGGCCCCGCCCACCACCAGGGCGAAGGCCCCGGCTTCCAGCGCCTTGCGGGCCTGCTCCGGATAGTGGATGTGCCCTTCCGCAATGACCCTGGCCGGACATTCTTTGGCCAGCTTGGCCACAAAGTCGAAGTCAATGTCATTGATGCCGGTGGTCTCGGGGGTGTAGCCCCGCATGGTGGTGCCCACAAAGTCGGCCCCCGCCTGGGCGCAGGCCATGGCCTCCTCCAAGGTGGCAATGTCCGCCATCAGGGGCTGATCGGGGTACTTGGCCTTGACGGCCTTGATGAACTGGGCCGCCGTGGACCCGTCGGGGCGCAGGGCGCTGGTGCCCTGCACCGCCAGGATATCCACCCCGCAGCCCACCAGGGCATCCACCTCGTCCATGGTGACGGTGATGTACATGGGAGTGCCGGGATAGTCCTTCTTGATGATGCCGATGACCGGCAGGTCCACCGCCGCCTTGATCTGGGTGATGTCCCGCACCGTGTTGGCCCGGATGCCCACCGCCCCGCTCATGGCGGCGGCTTTGGCCATCAGGGGCATGATGCCCCCTTCGGGGGTGTACAGGGGTTCGTGCTCCAGTGCCTGACAGGAGACGATAAGCCCGTGTTCGATCTGTTTCAGCAGTTTTTCTTTCTCCATCATATCGTCCTTTCAGCCCATCTCGATCTTGACCACCGCCTTGCGCAGGTGGGTGCACACCCCGCACTGGCAGCTGGGCTTGTGGGGTTCCCCGGGCAGGAAGAGGGCAAACCGCCCCTCCCCCAGCATCCCGGAAGCCTGTTCCGGCGCCGTGCCCAGGCCCGCGTCACTGTCCGGGTCGTAGGGGGCGTTGGGCACCAGGCGGGTGCCGTTGGCCGCCCAGTCCCACCGCTCGGCGCCGGTCAGGTCGATCTGCAGATCGGCGTAGCGGCGGTGGTACTCAAAGGCGGCGCCCTCGGCGTCCCGCAGCTCGGCCTCCATCACGTTGACGAACACCGCGTCCCCGTCAATGACCGTGCGGCCCAGGGGCAGGGCGGTCACATCATGGGTTTCCAGCCAGTGGATGGCGGTGTCCAGGTTTTTGTGCAGCCCGCGGTACCGGGCCAGGTTGGCAAGGGTATCGGTGATCATGGCGCAGCTCCTTTCCGGAAAGGGTCCGCCGGGGCTTTACAGGGCCCGGACGGCGTCCTCGATCATCTTCTGGGCTTCGGCCACCACGGCCTCGTCCCCGGGCATCAGGTTGGGCAGCGGGGCACGCACCCCGCCCAGTTCCAGCCCGTACTGGCGGCGCAGGATCTCCTTCTGCACGGCGTACAGGTTGCCCTTGGCTTCGCACATCTTGTAGATGATGCGGTCGGCCTGGTACTGGATCTTCCGGGCGGCGGGGATCTCCCCGGCCTTGACCAGCTCGTACATTTTCAGGAACAGCTCCGGCATGACGGCGTAGGTGCCGCCGATGCCGCCGTCGGCGCCCATGGCCAGCCCCGAGACGAACTGCTCGTCCGGGCCGTTGAACACCACGAAACCGCCTTCGCCCCGGGCCGCGATGCCGGCATCCTTGAACATCTGGATGTCCTGGGTGGGCATGGAGGAGTTCTTCACCGCCACCACGTTGGGGTTCTGCAGCATGGTGCGCAGCAGGCTCATGGTCAGGGCGGTGCCCGCCAGCTGCGGGATGTTGTAGATGACGAATTCGGTGTGGGGGGCCGCGGCGCTCATGGCGTTCCAGTAGGACGCGATGGCGTAGGGCGGCAGGTGGAAGTAGATGGGCGGGATGGCGGCAATGGCGTCCACGCCGCATTGTTCCGCATGGGCGGCCAGCTCGGCGGAGTCGGCGGTGTTGTTGCAGGCCACATGGGCGATGACGGTGATCTTGCCCGCCGCCTCCTCCATGACCGCTTCCAGCACGGCCTTGCGCTCGTCCACATGCTGGTAGATGCACTCGCCGGAAGAGCCGCCCACATACACACCCTTCACGCCCTTGCCGATGAGGTGGCGGGTCAGGGCCCGCACCCCATCGGTGGAGATGGAGCCGTCCGGTGCGTAGCAGGCATAGAACGCCGGGATGACGCCGCGGTATCTGGTGATGTCTTTCATGATTGCAAACACTCCTTATACAGTATCAGCCCTTGACGGCACCCATGGCGATGCCCTGGGTGAAGTACTTCTGGAAGGCCAGGAACACGGCGATGATGGGGATGGCGGCCAGGGCGGCGCCCGCCATGATGAGGCCGAAGTCGTTGGACATTTCTGCCTGGATCTTGGCGATGCCCAGGGAGATGGTCAGGTTTTCGCTGGAGTTCAGCATGATGAGCTGGAGGAAGTAGTCGTTCCAGCTGTTGATGAAGGTGAAGATGGCCAGGGCGCCGATGCCCGGGGTGACCATGGGCAGCACCACGTCGGTGAAGGTACGCACCTCGCCGGCGCCGTCGATGCGGGCGGCCTCGATCATCTCACCGGGGATGGTCTCGCTGAACTGCTTCATGAGGAAGATGCCGAAGGGCCAGCCCACCGTGGGGAAGATGACGGCCCACAGGCTGTCATGCAGGTGGAGGAAGCTCATTTCCTTGAGCAGGGGGATCAGGATGACCTGCTTGGGCAGGGCCATGGCGCAGATCATGATGCTGAAGATGAGGGTCCGGCCGGGGAAGCGCTTTTTGGCCAGCACATAGCCCGCCATGGCGGCGGTGATGCAGGTCAGGCCCATGGCCACCACCGCCATAAAGACGGTGTTGCCCAGCCAGCGCAGGGCAGGGTTTTCCAGCAGGCGGATGTAGTTGTCCAGGGTAGGTTCGGTGGGGAACCAGACCGGCGGGCTGGCGTTGACGGCGATGCGGTCCTTGAAGGAGCCGGTGACGATCCAGTACAGCGGGAAGATGAAGAAGACGGCCAGCAGTACCAGCACGATGTTGGTCAGGACCTTGCCGGGGGTCAGGGCTTTGTTTTTGACGCTGGATTCCATGATGTGACCCTCCTTTAGTCAGACGAACCGGCGAACTTGAACTGAATGGCGCTGAGGATGGCGATGATGATGGCCAGCACCACGCCCATGGCGTTGCCGTAGCCGTAGTCATTCAGTTTGAAGGCCTGGTAGTAGATGTAGTACATGATGGTGTCGGTGGCGTGGTTGGGACCGCCGGAGGTCAACAGCTGGATCAGGGCGTAGCACTGGAAGGTGTTGATGGTGGTGATGACCAGGATGTACAGGGTGGTGGGCATGATCTGGGGCCACTTGATGTGCCAGAACACCTGCAGGTTGGAAGCGCCGTCCACCTCCGCCGCGTCGATCAGGGAGGGGTCCACGTTGCCCAGGGCCGCGATGTACAGCACGATGGGCTGGCCGATGGAGGTGGTGAAGAGGATCAGGGTGATGCACCCCAGGGCGAAGCGGGCGTCGCCCAGCCAGCTGATGTTTTCATGGATGATGCCGGTGGCGTTGAGCACATAGTTGATCAGGCCGGTGTACTTGTTGAACATCCACTTCCACACCACGGCCACGGCCACGGTGCCGGTGACCACCGGCAGGTAGAAGACGCACCGGTAGAAGCTGCGCTTGAAGGAGGACATCTTGTACACCACCGAGCCCACCCACAGAGAGAAGGCGGTGACGGCGGGCACGGCCACGATGACCAGGATGAAGGTGTTCTGCAGGGCCTTGAGGAAGACCGGGTCCTGGAACATCTTGATATACTGGGCGAAGCCCACAAAGGTCAGGGGTTTGCCCATGCGGTAGTCCAGGAAGCTGGTGACCAGGCACATGACCATGGGCACCACCACGAAGAGCACAAAGAAGATGAGTGCCGGCAGCAGGAACAGGTAGGCCGCCAGGGTCTGCTGCCGCACCAGAGCGGAATTGCGGAAGGTGCCCTGGTTGTAGGTCAGGGTCTCGCCGCCGGCGGCGGCTGCCTTGGTTTTGGAAGCCATGAGAAGGCCCTCCTTTACTAGATCGGTCCCGTGTGGGGGGATGAGACGGATACAAACAAAGCCCCCGCTCCACCTGTTTGACCCGATGGGGCGGGGGCGGCTGTCCCGCCGGCTGTCAGGCACCGGGCGGGAGGTGTCCCCGGCGGCAGGTCATGCCGCCTTGCGTATCAGTTGTTGTCAGGCCGCGCCGTTGATGGCGTCGGTGCAGCTCTGCTGGTAGGTGGCGGTGGCGTCGTCCACGCTCACGCCGCTGAAGATCTGCTGCAGCATGTTCCACCAGGCAGTGCGCTGTTCGGCCCAGCCGGGAGCCACGTTGTAGTAGTCGCCCAGGTACTGCATGAAGCTGGCGAACTGGGCCATGCGGGCCTCATCCTCGGTGCCGGCGTACACATCGCCGAAGGAGGAACGGACGGGGAAGAAACCGGTCAGACGGACGCTCTCGGGGCCCTGCTGGGCGTCGTCGCACAGGAACTTGATGAATTCCTTGGAAGCGGCGGCCTTGGCGTCGTCGCCGTTGTCAAACAGGCCGAAGCCCCAGATGCCGCCGCACAGTTCGGGCACGCCGTCGTCGGAGGGGAAGGCCACCGGCATGGCGGTGAAGGTGACGGACTCGGCGTAGTTGGCCTGGTTGGAAGCGTTCCAGCACAGGGTCATGGCCACGTTGCCGTTGGCGAACAGCTGCAGTTCATCGCTGGCCTGGGCGGCTGCGTCGTAGGTGATGAGGCCTTCGTCCACCCAGTCCACCAGCTGCTGCAGGGCCTTCTTGTTGGCGTCGCTGTCGGCGGTGTAGGCGGTGTGGTCGGCGTTGGTGAACTGGCCGCTGTAGAGGTTGTTCACCAGAGCGCGGGTGCCCTGGTCGCCGCCCTGGCCGCCGCAGTAGACGATGGCGGTGGTGGTGACGCCGGAATCCTTCAGGGCCTGCAGGGCCTTTTCAAAGTTTTCGGTGGTCCAGGTGCCGTCCTCGTTGATGTACTGCAGCGCGCCGGCAGCCTCGAACATTTCCTTGTTGATGGCCATGGTGTGGGTGGTCATGCACAGGGGGTATTCATAGTAGTTGCCGTCGGTCCACTGGCAGGCGCTGACCACGTTTTCGCTGGTGGCGGAGATGTCGGCCACCGCCTCATCGGTCCACAGGTCGTTCAGGGGCAGCATCTTGCCCTTGGCGCCCCAGTTGGAGACCAGGCGCTCGGGACCTTCCATGATGATGTCGGGGGTGGTGCCGGCCTCGATGGCGGCGGTGACCTGGTCGTCGCCGTTGGTGTAGTCCAGGTATTCCACGGTGACGCTGATCTCGGGATGGGTCTCATTGAACTTGGCAATGAGGCTGTCCACGGTGGCGGAATCGCCGAAGCTGCCGATGGGGTAGGTCCACAGGGTGATGGCGGTGGCATCGCCGGTGGCGGCGGTGGAAGCACCGGTATCAGCGGTGGCGGTGCTGTCGGACCCGGTGCCGGAGGGGGTGCCGCCGCATCCGGCCAACAGGCTCACGGCCATACCGGCCGCCAGCAACATGGAAAGCTGCTTTTTCATAAGTGTTCTCCTTTGGTATTCGTTCCTTTGTCGGGCGGTGGAGGTCATCGCCCTTTCGTTGCTTTCATTTTAGAAAATTATTTTCATTTTGTCTAGGGGCTCTTTGCCCAATCTTTTACAGGAATTTTGAACGTTTTGTACAAAGCCGGTGGAAAACGCCGCCATTTTTCCCGGGAATACCGTTCTTTTTTCTGCCTGCCGCCGGCCCTGCTCCCCCTTTCCCGTCATCGGGGCCGGATTTTCAGACTTTTATAAAATGTAAGTTTTTTTCTTTTTCAAAGTCTCTTTCTTTTTGTTCCGGGCCGGAACGCACCGTCTTGTATTTTCCGTTTTTTCGTGATTTTTAGGCCGCTGTCTTTCCGTTGCACACAAATCCCCTTTGTGTGTGAATCTCTCCGGCCGGCCTGCAAAAAGCGGAAACCTTTTCATTTTTTTATCGTCTTTTCGGCAAAATATACAAGGAAGCATGCGCATATTAAGCAATATGCCGCACTTGTCAAATGGCTATCTTTCTTTTATACTAAATACAGAAAATATTTTTCAAAAAAACCGGCCCTCCCCCGGGCCACAGGCAGGGCGACCTGCGGAAAGGAACGATTCCGAGAATGAAAGAGCAGAGCTTCTGGCAGCTGCTGCGCGACAAACACAACGACCTGACCAAGTCCGGCCGGCTGGTGGCGGACTATCTGGTTCAACATCCCGAGGAAGCACAGTATCTGTCCATCTCCTCCCTGGCCAAGGCCTGCGGCGTGGCCGAAGCCACCATCTTCCGTTTCTGCCGCTCCCTGGGCTTTGACGGCTACAATGAGATGAAGATCGCCCTGGCCCAGGCCAACGCGGCGGTCCGGCCGGCTGCCGCCGGAAAGCCGGAACCGGGCAGCGACACCGCCGCTTTGTGTGCCTATGCCGCCGCGGTGAGCACCGAGGCCATCACCGGCACCCGGGATACCCTGGACCCCGCCGCCGTGGACCGGGCCGCCACCCTTCTGCAGCGGGCCCGGCAGGTTTACTGCTTCGGCCAGGGAGGCAGCCAGGTGCTGGCCAACGATATCTGGGCCCGGTTCGCCACCGTGACCACCAAGTTCCACACCGCCGGGGACAGCCATATGCAGGCCCTCACCGCCAGCCTGATGGGGCCGGAGGATGTGGTGCTGTTCGTGTCCTACTCCGGCGCCACCCGGGATATGCTGGAGACCCTGCGTCTGGCCAAGAGCTGCGGGGCCCGCATCATCCTGATGACCCATTATGCCGACGCCCCCGGCGCCGCCCTGGCGGACGTGGTGCTGCTGTGCGGCGCCCAGGAAAGCCCCCTGGAAGGGGGCAGCATTGCCGCCAAGATCGCCATGCTGTATGTGGCGGAGGTGCTGGTGCTGCGGTTCACCATGGACAACCTGGAACTGACCACCATTGCCAAGCAGCGCACCTCCAAGGCCCTGGCCCCCAAACTACTGTAAAAAACAAAAAGCGGAACACCCGTGTAGGTGTTCCGCTTTTGTTTTTGGGAAAATCAGTCCTGCTTGGGGACCCGGGAGTTGAATTTGTCCAGGGCCAGGGCCGCCAGCACGCCCACGGCCAGACAGACCACATTCACCGCTGCCGCCAGAGGGGAGGCGGTGAAGCTGTCCACCGGCACGATCATGATGGTGGCGGCGATGACCACCCCGATGATGGCGTGGAAGGCATAGGGATAGAACCGGTCAAAGAGGGCGTCCACCGCCCGGGCCAGACAGACGATGGTGATGAGGGCGCCGATGCCCGCCGGGACCAGGATGCTGAAATTCAGGCTGCCCAGTCCGTCCACGAAGGGGGTGTACAGGCCCAGGGGCATGAGCAGGGTGGAAAAGCTCATGCCCGGGGCGATGACGCTCAGGGCCAGACAGAACCCGCAGAAGAGATACCAGCCGAAGTTGGGGGTGATGACCACCGAGAAGAGGTTCAGCCCGATGAGCAGGCCCAGGATCAGGGCAAAGGCGATGCCCAGGGCGGCGGCGCAGCCTTTGGGGCGGCCCTGCTCTCCCGCTTCCCGGAAGAGGGAGGGCAGCATACCCACGATGAGCCCGATGAAGAGGCAGACCGAGGGGCCGGGGTAGCTTTCCAGGAAGAAGGCCAGGATCTTGGCCACCCCCAGAAATCCCACCGCTGCCCCCGCGATCACCGGCAGCAGCTTGGGAACATGGGTGCGGAATTTGTGCAGGGGGTCGCCCAGCAGTTCCATCACCGGCTTGTAGATGCCGAAGACCACGCAGAGCACCCCGCCGGAGATACCGGGCAGCACCGCCCCCACCCCGATGAGCATTCCCTGCACAAAGCGCAGCAGCAGGCGCAGGGCGTTGGGACGTGTTTCGTTCATAATGCAAATCCTTTCGTAACAGCAAAAAAAACGTGGCCGCCAACCGGCCCGTGGCAACAGTATAGCACACTCCCGCCCACAAGAAAAGCCAAAACCGCCTCCGGCCCCGAAACCTGTGCAAACCGACAGGAGTCCGGGGTCGGGGGCGGCTGGTTTTGGGCAAAAGGACGCCGGTTTTCAGGCTTTGCCGGGGCCCTGGCGCATGATCTTGTTGAACCGGGTCATAAAGACGGTGACGGTGGTGGCGGCGGCCAGGATGTCGCTCACCGGCTCGGCCAGGAACACCGCGAACACCTTGTTGTCCGGCATCAGCAGGGGCAGGATAAAGATCAGGGGGATGAGCAGGATCAGTTTGCGCTCACAGGCCAGCAGCAGGCTGACCTTGGCCTGACCCAGGGCCACGAAGGCCTGCTGGCAGCTGGTCTGGAACCCGCTGGCAAAGATGCCCGCCATATAGATGCGCATGCCCCAGACGGTGTAGTCCACCAGGGCGGGGTCGGAGTTGAAGATGTGCACGAAGAAATGGGGAAAGGCCATCACCGCCACCCAGAACAGGGTGGCGTACCCCACGCAGATGCCGAACTGGCAGGCAAAGGCCTTTTTGACCCGGTCGGGGCGTCCGGCGCCGAAGTTGTACCCGATGAGGGGCTGGCCGCCCTGGCAGATGCCCTGGTTGGGCATGGAGATGAGCTGGCTGACGCTGGTGATGATGGTCATGGCGCCCACGGCCACATCCCCGCCGTAGCGGGACAGGCTGGCGTTGAAGCTGATGCTCAGCAGGCTTTCGGTGGCGTTCATCACAAAGGAGGAGACCCCCAGGGCCAGACAGGGCAGGATGACCCGGGCCTTGGGGCGCAGGTTTTCGGGGCGCAGGCGCAGCCGGGTGCGCTCCCCGCACAGGAACAGCAGCACCCACACGGCGCTGACCCCCTGGCTCAGGACGGTGGCCACGGCGGCCCCTGCCACCCCCATGCCCAGCCCGAAGATGAGGATGGGGTCCAGGATGATGTTGCACACCGCCCCGATGACGGTGGTGAACATGCTGAACTTGGAAAAGCCCTGGGTGGTGATGAAGGGATTCATGCCCAGCACGATGAGCACAAAGACGCTGCCCAGCACATAGATGCGGGTGTAGCTCAGGGCATAGGGCAAGGTGGCGTCGCTGGCGCCGAAGAGCCGCAGCAGGGCGGGGGCGAAGGTGTAGAACACGGCGGTGAGCACCACCGCGATGCCCACCAGCATGGTCAGGCAGTTGCCGGTGATGCGCTCGGCCACCGGGTTGTCCCCCCGGCCCATGGCGATGGCCGCCCGGGGCGCGCCCCCGGCGCCGGAGAGCATGGCGAAGGCGTTGACCAGCATGAGGATGGGCATGCACAGCCCCACCCCGGTGAGGGCGGTGGCCCCCACCCCGGGCATGTGGCCGATGTAGATGCGGTCCACAATATTATATAAAAGGTTGATGACCTGGGCCACCACCGCCGGGGCCGCCAGACTGAACATCCAGCGGCCGATGCTGCCTTCGGCCATGCTGTGGGGGGCTATGGTACCTGCGGACATGGATACGCCTTCTTTCCCGGAAATAACAGGCGGCCGCCGAAGCGGCCGCCGCGCAATAAAAACATTGTATCACAGCCCGGGCAAAAAGCAAAGGGTGTCCGGCATGCAAAAGCGGGACAGGCCCATTTCCCCAAAAGCACAAAAAATCCCGCACCCGGGAAGGGTGCGGGATGCGGGGTCGGATGGAAAAGAAGAGAGAAGGGCGGGCGTTATTCCTCGCCGGTGATGGCCTTGGCCTGTTCCAGGGTGGTGACCTCGGTCATGGCCTGCTGGATGGTCTTGCCGGAAGCCACCAGCTCACGGCGGGCAGCGTTGACGGCCTGGATCTCCTTCATCTTGTCGCCGGTCAGGCTGTAGCCCTTCATGGCGATGAGGGTGGCGCCCCAGGCGACCATGGGCACGATGCAGAACAGGATGATGACCACCCAGTTCATGCCGGGGCGGAAGGGATCGTCGCCGCCGGGCAGGGTGGTGGTGAAGCCGATGGCTGCGGCGGCCAGACCCACGATGGTGGAGCTCAGGGAGGAGACCAGCTTGTCCACCAGGCTGAACAGGGTGCCGATGATACCGGGCACGTAGTTGCCGGAACGGTAGGTCTCATAGTCGGAGCAGTCGGCCACCATGGGGATGGGCATGTCGGCGGTGGCGTAGTAGGCGCCGTAGCCGATGCCGAAGAAGAGGATGAACAGGATGGTGTACAGGTTCAACGTCAGGTGGAAGCCGCCTTCGGTGCTGAACAGAGCCAGGTTCAGGGCCGGGTTCTCCGGGTTCCAGAGCAGCAGCAGGACCAGCACGCCGATGTACATCACAAAGGCCACGGCCACATACCGCATCAGGCTGGCTTTCTGGCCGTACTTCTGGCTGGTGCGCACGGTGAGCACGAAGAAGGGAGCGCTGAACACATAGCCCAGCACCATCATGGGCAGGTACAAAGCGTCATAGTTGCCCATCATGCCGCCGTACAGCATGCACAGAACGGCGGTGTTGGTGGCGATGGCCAGGGCCAGCTTGCAGCCGGCGCCGGCCACCATCAGCCGCTGCAGGGGCTGGTTGGCGCGGATCAGGGCGATGTACTCACGGACCTTGACCTTCTGCTGGGTCTCGCCGCCGATGCCGAAGTATTCGGGGCGGTCCTTTTCCCAGATGCCGATCATGGCCAGGACGGTCAGGGCAAGGGAGATGACCATGGCCAGGGGGACCATGACGTTGAAGAAGTTCTGGGTGGTGTAGTCACCCACCATGGAGCGCAGGATGGGGGCCAGGAACTGGATGGCACCCATGCCCACCATGCTGGCCACCAGGTTGAAGATGGTGAACAGGGGGCGCTGCTTGGGATCGTTGGTCAGAACGGTCTGGCCGGAACGGGTGACGGAAGTCTGGAAGGTGTAGCCGATGACATAGATGGCGTAGAACACCACATACAGCACATACCGCAGGGGCATCATGGTCTCCGGCACCAGCTGCGTGCAGAAGTACAGCAGGATGGAGCTGATGATCATGATGATGTTGCCGATGAGCATGAAGGGACGGAACTTACCAAACTTGCCGTTGGTCTTGTCGATGAGGGCGCCGATGATGGGGTCGGTGACAGCGTCGAACAGACGCATGATCGTGACCATGGTGCTGGCAAAGACCAGGGCCAGACCCAGCACGCCGCCGTAGTAGGCGACGTAGGCGGAAGTGAGAATGTAATAGACATTGGTTGCGCCGTTGTTGAAGGGGAACAGCACCAGCTGGTAGAGCTTGGCGCGGTTCAGCCCGCCGTTGTGCGCACTGGCGGCGGCGTTTTCGTTCATAGAAACCTCTCCTTTACAAGTGGCCGGTAAAACCTTACATACGGGGAAGCCCCGCCCCCCGGAAAAGGGGCGGGGTTCCCGTTTGTTGGGCAGGTCGCGGGTAGTTCCTCACACAGAAGGACCCGCTGGGGAATGTCATTTTTGCGCGCAGGATGGAAATCAGGCGTTGGCGGCCTTCTTCTTCTTGATGGCCTTGACCAGCATGACCACGCAGACCACGGTCAGCACAGCCAGCACAGCGCACAGGCTCCAGGCAGCCAGCTTCCACCACGGGGTGATCAGTTCCAGACGATCGGAGCTGGACCAGCCGTTCATGGCGTTGGAGTTCACCACGGTGTACAGGATCAGGTGCACGGCGTCGCGCATTTCGGTGACGATGTAGGCGTCATCCTCGTAGTTGTTCAGGATCTCGGTGTGCAGCGGGGTGGGGCTGTCCCAGATCTCGGTGCCGGCGATCAGAGCGTCGCAGGCATCCATGTACTTGCTGCCGCCGGAGTAGTCGGTGATGGACATGCCGCGCATACCCAGTTCATCGCGCAGGTAGCCGGTCTGCAGGTTTTCGTACTTGCCGCACCAGGTAGCGCCCCAGCGGTTGAAGCCGGACATGGTGCACCAGGCGCCGCCGTCCACGATGGCCTTGTCAGCCACTTCCAGATAGACCTCACGGGCGGTCTGCTCGTTGACCCAGGTGTTCAGGCCCATACGGCTGGATTCGGAGTCGTTCAGGGCCACGTGCTTCAGGTAGACGTAGACGCCCTTGGACTGGATGCCCTGCACCTCCACGGCGCAGATCTCGCCGGCGATGAAGGGATCTTCGGAGTAGTACTCGAAGTTACGGCCGGAGTAAGCGGTGCGGTGCATGTTGATGCCGGGGCCGTACAGGCCGGAGTAACCCATGGCCAGGCAGTCTTCGCCGATGCAGCGGCCCACGTCGTTGATGAGTTCACGGTTGAAGGTAGCCGCCATCACGTCCTCGGAGGTGTAGCACATGGCGGAGGCGCCGCCGGTCAGAGCGGCGGTCAGGCCCTGAGGACCGTTCTCGTCCTTGGTAGCGGTCTTGCCGATGGAAGCCGCGGCCTTGGTGTTGTGGAAGCCCTGGGTGATCATCAGGTTCATTTCGTCAAAGGTCATCTGGTCCAGCAGGGTCTCCCACTGAGGATCGTCGAACTCTTTGCCGATCATGGAAGCCAGGGTCAGGCCGTTTTCGGCGCCCATGGTGGGCATTTCCACGCTGTCGGCCTGGCTGCCGTCGTAGTGGGTGTTGGCCAGAGCAGCGGCCAGGTCGTCGTTCAGAGCAAAGTCAAAGGTGCCGGTGGGGTAGGTGCCGGTCCAGTCGGAGCGGCTCAGCCAGGTCACGGTGCCCGGAGAGTAGCTGACCTTGTTGGGGTCGGCGTCGTCAAACAGGTTGGTGATGGCATTGCCGGTGGATTCGCTGGTGGCGAAGGTGGTGGTGTCCAGAGCGGGGTTGTTCCACTTCCAGGTCAGGGTGGCGTCGCCCTCGGCGGTCATGCCGTTGGCGGTGGTGTAGCCCTTGGCGGCCAGGATGTTGTTCACAGCCTCATGGGCACCGTTGCCCAGGGTGAAGTAGTAGTCGCCGGCATCCAGGATGTAGGTCTTGGCGCCGTTGGCGTCGTAGGTGCGCAGTTCGCTCTTGTCGATGCTGATGGTCACGGTCTCGGAAGCGCCCGGTTCCAGCACGTCGGTCTTGTCAAAGCCGCACAGCTCCACGCTGGCCTTCTCGATGCCGTTCTGCTTGTCGTAGTCGGTGTAGGGGCTCTGGAAGTAGACCTGGACGGTCTTCTTGCCGGCCACGCTGCCGGTGTTGGTCACGGTCACGTTGACGGTGAAGCCGTCAGCGCTTTCGCCCACGGAGAAGTCGCTGTAGGCGAAGGTGGTGTAGCTCAGGCCATAGCCGAAGGGATAGGCCACCACGCTGGCGTAGTCGAAGTCACCGGCGTTGGCGGTGCCCATGACCACGTCCTCATAGCGGGTCTCGGCGTAGCGGTAGCCCAGGTAGATGCCTTCCTGGTAGACCACATAGTAGCCCTGGTTGCCGTTGTCCTTGTCGTCGGCCACAAAGCCGTAGTCGGCGTTGTTGGAGTAGGGGCGGGAGTAGAAGTTGGTCACCGCCGGGTTGGCCAGGTTGTCATACCAGAAGGTATCCACCAGGCTGCCGGAGGGGTTCACGCTGCCGGACAGCAGCCAGCCCACGCCGTTGGCGCCGGTCTGGCCCACATCGCCCACCCACAGGCAGGAGTCGATGCCGTAGTCAACACCGCAGATGGCGGGGTTGAGGAAGTCCAGCTCGATGGCGTTGGAGGTGTTCAGCAGCACCACGATGCTCTTGAACACGCCCTGGTCCTTCAGGGCCTTCAGGCCGGCCAGCATATCCTTTTCTTCCTGGCTCAGTTCCAGGTAGTTGGAAGTGCCGGTCCAGTCCACGCCGGAGCCGTTGTCACCGGAAGGCAGGTCGGCGCCTTCGCCGCCGGAGCGGGAGAAGACCACGATGGCGGCGTCGCCGTACTCGGCAAAGCTGGAGGCGTTGGCGCTCTCCACTTCGCTCCAGGGGGCTTCGTTCACTTCATACTGGCTGTTGGCGGCCAGGGCGTCGGAGATGGCGTCCGGCGTGACGCGGCTGTACTTGGAGGCCACGTCCTCGCTGTCGTACCAGTTCCACAGGGTCTCGTTGACCTGGATGCCCTCAGCGGTCAGGGCGTCCTTCAGGGTCGGGGCGGAGGAAGTGTCCACAGCGCCGGAACCGGTGCCGCCGTACATCAGGTCCACGGAGCCGCGGCCGAACAGGCTGACCTTGGCGCCGGAAGCCAGGGGCAGGGCGCTGTTGTCGTTCTTCAGCAGAGCGGCGCCTTCGGATTCCACGGTGGCGCACAGTTCTTCTTCATAGCTCTGGCGCTCCTCGTCGGAGGCAAAGTCGCTGGTGAAATAGTTGGTGTCTTCGTCGGTCTCACCCTTGATGATCTTGTAGGTGGACGCGTTGGTGGCAACGTTGATGGTGGTCTCGTACATGGGCGCCACCACGAAGGTAGCGACCATGGCGGCGGCGGTCAGCACGGCGCTGACTGCGGTCAGGCCGGACCACAACGCAACTTTGGGCTTTTTCTGCATATTGTTTTCCTCTCTTCCGTTTGTCTTGCCGCGGCGCGGCCCTTCCTTTCGGGGGAAGGTCCGGCACCGCAGCCTGCTGTGCGGGGCGCGGGTCCCGGGCTCTGTGTCCGCCGCCGGCTGCGCGCATGGCCGGCGGAAAAACGGGGCGGGGGGTCTGCGTCCTGTATCTCACCCTGCGGGATGGAAACCGCGCAGGGACAAACCTTGGCAGCGGGTGCTCACACCCAGTTGGCGCTCTTGCTCTTGCCCTTCTTGAGCTTGTAGGCGGGGTTGGGGGTGTCCACCTTGCGGATGGCGGCCTGGTCGATGCAGTCACCGGCCACAGCCTTCAGTTCCACCTGGCCGTTCAGGGGCAGTTTGAAGCGGAATACCTTGTCGCCGGTCTGTTCGCCCACCTTCTGGCCGTTGGCGTACAGGGCCACGGAAGGCTGGTTGGTGTAGACGGTGACGGTGGTGGTGGACTCGGTACGGTCGGCATAGCGGCGGCCCGCGATATAAACAAACGGGTCCTTGCTCCACCAGGCTTTATACAGATAGAAGCTGTCCTTCTTGGTTTTGCGGTCAAAGGTCACCAGACCCTTGTGGTTCATGCCCGGTTCGCCGCCCTGGTCACGGGCGTCGGCTGCAAAGTCGAACATGTTCCACACGTGGGTGGCCCACAGCCATTTGTGGCGGTCGAAGCAGCGCAGCATATATTCGTGGTACTTGGCCTGGTAGTCCTCGGTGTGGTCGCCGCGGCGGGGATGGGCGCTGTGCAGGTTGGGCATGGCCTCGGCGCCGTATTCGCTGAAGCCCAGGGGCCGGTTGGGGTAGACCAGATGGAAGAAGTCCATCCACAGGTCGTTGAGGAAGAGCCCGGGCACATACCAGCCCAGGTACAGGTTCCAGCTGACCAGGTCGGTGATGTGGGCCACCGGGTTGAAGGGGCCGCACATGGCGTAGCAGGCCAGGGTGGTCAGGCGGGTGGGGTCCATGCGGTGGCACAGGTCGTTGAGTTCATGGTGGTTGTCCAGCATGTCCTTCTTGTCCTTGGTGGAGATGGTGATCTCGTTGGACACGCCCCAGCAGACGATGGAGGGATGGTTGTAGTTCTGGATGATCAGCTCATTCATCTGGCTGATGGTGTTTTCCCGGCCGTTGTTCATATGCTCGGAGATGTAGGGGATCTCCGCCCAGACCACCATGCCGGCCTCATCGCACAGATCATAGAAGTACTGGTCGTGCTGGTAGTGGGCCAGACGGACGGTGTTGCAGCCCATCTCCTTGATGAGGGCCATGTCCTCGTCGTGCATGGCCTTGGTGATGGCGTTGCCCAGGCCCTTGCGGTCCTGGTGGCGGGAGACGCCGTGCAGGGGATACTGCCGGCCGTTGAGCCAGAAGCCGGTCTTGGCTTCCACCTTGAAGTCCCGCACGCCGAACCGGGTGCGCACCTCGTCCACGACCTGCCCGTTGACGTTCAGGGTGGCCACGGCGGTGTAGAGGTAGGGGTTCTCGATGCCGTCCCACAGATGCACGCCGTTGATGGTCAGGGTCTGGTCGGTGCCGCTGCCCTCGGCCACGGTCTGGCCCTGGGCATCCAGCAGGGTGACGGTGACCTGGGCGCCCTCATGGGCGTTGTGCCAGGTCTCCACATGGACGCTGCCGTCCTGGTAGTTGTTTTCCGGCTTGGGGGTGACCTTCAGGCCGGTGCCGCCGAAATGGTCCAGGTCAAAGTGGGCCTTGTTCACGATGACGAAGCTCACGTCCCGGTAGATGCCGCCGTAGAAGGTGAAGTCGGCCTTCTGGGGGTAGACGGTGTCGTTGACGGTGTTGTCCACCACCACGGTGAGTTCGTTGTCCGTGTCCTTGAGCAGGGCGGTGATGTCGGCGCGGAAGGTGGAGTACCCGCCGTCGTGCCGGCAGACCTCCGACCCGTTCAGGCTGACGCGGGCGGAGGCATTGACCCCCTCGAACTGGAGGTAGACGCACTCGGCTGCCTTGTCAAAGGCGGGGGCGTCAAAGTTGGTGCGGTAGGTGCAGGCGCAGCGCTTGTAGTCGTTGCCGCCGTCCTGACCGTCGATGTTGTTCCAGGTGTGGGGCAGGGTCACAACGGCATCCGGCTGTCCGGGCTGGGAAAAGTGCCAGGACTTGTCCAGGAGCAGGCTTCTTCTCATCAGTTCACGACCTCTTTTCCGGGCAGGGGGCCCATTTATCGATTTTCTTCATGGATTCATCATATCCTGTTCATTATTATTTCACAATGGGTTTGACGGAAGTGGTCGTTTTTGTGCACCATCTGGAAAACGCCTTCGTCAACTTGTCAAGGAATAAACGATGTTTTTTAAGCAAGTTGCACAAAGTAAAAAGACCCCCGGAATCCGGGGGTCTTACAGGGTCCATGGTATGACGCCGGAGCGCGGGCCGGGTGCTCAGGCGGTCTGGGGCAGGGGAATGAGGATCTTCAGCGCAAAGCAGTCGTTTTCGGTGCTGACAGTGAGGTGGCCGCCGTACTTGCGCACCATCCGCTGCACCCCCCGCAGCCCGAAGCCGTGGTAGTCGCCGCCGGTCTTGGTGGTGACGGGCAGGCCGTTGCGGAACACCGGCTGGCGGGCCAGAGGATTGGTGATGCTGATGACCAGGAACTGCTGTTTCACATGCACCAGCACGTCGATCTGGCGCTTGTCCTTGTCGGCAAACTGCTGCACCGCCTCGATGGCGTTGTCCAGGGCGCTGCCGAAGATGGCATAGGTATCCGCCGGGTCCAGAAAGCCCATGCGGCTGCCGTCGGCCACGCACTGGATGTGGATGTCCTTGTCCCGGCACAGCAGGCTCTTTTCGGTGAGGATGGTGTCCAGCACCTCGCTGCCGGTCTTGACGATGGCATCATAGATGCCGATGGAGTCGTCGATCTCGTCCAGGTAGCGGCGGCGCTCGGAGCTGTCGGCCATGTCCCGCAAAGCGTAGATCTGCACCTTCAGGTCATGGCAGCGCCGGTTGATGAGGGCGATGTTCTTGCGGGCCAGCTGGTACTGTTCCTTCTGCCGGTGCCACAGGATGTCCAGGGCGTCCAGGTCATGCTGGATGGCGCTTTTGCGGAACAGGGCGTTCTGCAGAAACAGGATGGTCAGGCAGTAGAACTCACACATGAGGATGACCGCCCAGTTGCCCCGCAGGGAGACGATGCGGAAATCCACCACGGTGGAAGCGGTGAGGAACTCGAACACCACAAAGAGCAGCAGGGCGGAGATGGTCTGCCGGGGTCCCACCCGGAACTGACCGTCCACCGCCATGCCCCGCACCACAAGGACATACACCAGGGCGCTGCATGCCCCCGCAAAGACCACCACCGACAGCCAGGGGACCGGTGCACCGCCGTGGCGGACGTTCATCCAGGTAAACCAGGTGTTGAAGATCTGCACAAAGAACTGCTGGGCCATCATCATCCAGGTGGCGCAGTACAGGCTGCCGAACACCGGCTGCCGGCACAGCAGCAGCACCATGCCCGCCACATACCCGAAGACCACCACCAGCTGCCACCACTGCATGTGTTCGGCGGCCAGACCGGCGGCCCAGTAGGCGTAGCCCAGCACCGCACCCAGGACCAGGCTCAGGCCCAGGCGCAGGCCGTAGTTGTCCCGGTGGCGCAGGGGCCAGGTGTACAGGGCGGCGCACAGTCCGTGCATGAGCACCACCGCCATGGCCTGGACCATCAGTTCGGTGCCGCCCATCAGCTGCTGCCTCCCATATAATCGGTGAGGGCGTTGAGGAAGGCGCTGCGGGCCCGGCGGCTGATCTCCAGCTCATGGCCGGCCACCACCACCGTGTCCTTGCGCACCTGTTCCACATGCATCAGGTTGACGATGTACCAGTGGTTGCACTTGGCAAAGTTGTAGGGAGCCAGCTGCTTTTCGGCGCTCTGCAGGGTGCCCCGCAGCACATATTCCCCCTGTTCGGTGTGGTAGTGGAGCATGTGGTCCTGCACCTCCACATACCAGATGCTGCGCACCCCCACCCGCTGCAGGCGGTCGGGCAGGGCCAGCAGGATCTCCTCATTGCGGCGCTTGACCACCCGCTCGATGGCCCGGGTGAACTTGAGCTGGAAGGTGTAGTAGCTCACCGGTTTCATCACAAAGTCCAGCGCCCCCACCGAGTATCCCCGGATGGCATACTGGGCCATGTTGGTGATGAACATCAACACCACGTTCTCATCCTGTTCCCGGATGGCTTTGGCGGCGTCCATCCCGGTGACCTTCGGCATCTCGATGTCCAGCAGGATGATGTCATACCGGGGCTGGTAATCCTGCAGGATCTCGCTGCCGTCGGAAAAGCGCAGCACCTCAAAGGTACGGCCTTTTTCCCGGCCGTAGCGCTCAATATATTCCTTCAGCTGTTCGGCGCATGGCGCCTCATCTTCCACAATGGCGATGCGCAGCACGGGCTTCCTCCTTTGCGGCCGTATGTGACAGATTTCTTCATGGTTTCTTACATTTTATCATAACACAAAACCCCTGCTGCGGCAACCGGGGAGCGGCCGGTACGGGGCGGCGCCGGAAAAGGTTATTTTGTAACAAAAACCTTGTTTTTCCACGGCGGGCACCCTGCAAAACACTGCTGAAAAGCGCCGGCGTTTTTTGGGCAAAACGCACTGTACCATGCTATTTTTTGTGGTTTTCCGGAAAAATGCGGCCAGATATGGGGGCTTGCTTTTCCAGGGGGGCCGTGCTACAATTAAGAGAAACATTACAGCTGAGCCTTTGTCCTGGCCCCGGGCCGGCTGCATCCGTTTTCTCCGGCCACGCACCCGTCCATGAAGGAGGAACCACCATGCAACAAAACAACTGTCTGCAGGCCAGCATGTTCGGCGGATTACAGATCCATGTAGGGGATCAGTATCTGGTGGAGCAGGGCGGCCGCGTGAACAAGCCCATGGAGCTGCTGGTGTACCTTCTTCTGAACATCGGGGCGCAGACCTCCAATGAGCAGATCATGGAGGCATTGTGGGGGGACGATGAGGTGGAGAACCCCGCCGGCGCCCTGAAGAACGCCGCCTACTCCCTGCGCCGTCAGCTGGCCAAGGCCGGCCTGCAGCAGGAGTGCATCATCACCCGGGACCGGCAGTATGCCTGGAACCCGGAAGTGCCGGTGGAACTGGACATTGACCGGTTCAACAAGCTGTATGAGACCGCCATGCAGACCCCCGGCACCCCGCCGGAAAAGGTGGAGCGGTGCTGCCGGGAAGCCGTGGCCCTGTACGCGGGGGATTTTCTGCCCGCGCTCAGTGACCGGTACTGGCTCATGGCCCGGGCCAGCACCCTGCGGCAGCGGTACCTGAGCATGGTGCTGCATCTGAGCGACCTGCTCCTGTCGTCCGAGGACCGGTCGGGAGCGGAGGAGGTCATGAACCTGTGTTCCCGGGCCCTGCTGCTGGAACCCCTGAGCGAGGAGCTGCAGCTGCGCCATTTCACCGCCCTGCGCAAGCTGGACATGAAGACCGCCGTGCTGAACCATTATCCGGTGGTGGCCAACATGTTCTTTGACGAGGTGGGGGAGCCCCTGCCCGAGTCCATCCGGGAGATCTTCCGCTGGGCCTCCGAGGGCGCCGACCTGCCCATGGAGGACATCCGCCACATCCAGAAGGACCTGGACGAGATCACCCGGGACGACCGGCCCATCCGGGGGGCGTATTTCTGCCCTTATGAGGTGTTCAAGCACATGTACCACATGGTGGTGCGCAGTGCCACCCGCAACTCGGAGGACGTGATCCTGCTGCTGGTGACCCTGACCCCCCAGGAAGCCCCCAAACAGGAGCGCATCCGGGTGATGCTTTCGGTGAAGGAGCTCATCAAGAACATGCTGCGCAAGGGGGATGTGTTCTCCCGGTACGGCCGCAACCAGTATGTGCTGATGCTGTCGGTGAAGAACGCCGACGACTACAAGGTGGTGCGGGACCGGCTGCTGAGCCGTTACGAAAAGAGCGGCATCAGCCAGATCCTGCACATGCAGGTGACCGTGGGCATTCCGGATCCCATCGTATGAATGTATAAAATCCCGGCTTTTCCTGAAAAAAGGAAAGGCCGGGATTTTTGTTGCTTGTTGCTTTTTGGCAAGCGGCAGTCTGCCGGGTACTCCTTCCTTTTCGTGCCCGAAAAGGAAGCGAAAAGGGCCCGCCGTTCCGATGCGGCGGCCGCCGGCCGGGGCTGCGGCCCCAGACCCCGAGATGCGGCCACCTTGCGACGGCCTATTCACCGGCCTGGGGGCCGGTGAACAAGGAAAATGATTTAATACCATTTCCCGGTAACAAATGCTGGCCGGAAACCTTCCGCAAAGTTGCACCCAACCCTGTTAGGCTTTCCCGTTTTGCCAGCGGCCTGCTGGCCACGCCATTAAAATCCATTCCTTGCTCAGGCCCCCCAGGGCCTGAGTAGGCCGTC
>ERZ1090860.569-NODE-570-length-21812-cov-7.028956_pt1 | contig 21812 bp, 20 predicted proteins | sample MGYA00478483_ERZ1090860 | MGnify/ENA primary metagenome ERZ1090860 (study PRJEB33644, sample SAMEA5815741) | chicken gut metagenome | biome: Chicken; feature: Gastrointestinal Tract; material: Caecum | place: Ireland | collected 2019-01-01 | study: A study of the...
TATAAGAGACAGCCATGACATTGTAAAAAACAATTGAAATTATTGAGAAATATATTCTTTCCAATTTATATTTTCGTCAAAATGCAGTATTTTTTCAAGCGCTATTTCCCATATTTGCGGAAAAGTGATATGTTTTACGGAAATTTAATATTTCATCGGCGAAAAGATTCTGCTATCCTTTTTTTATCAGAAACTTTATCGAAAACGGTGCGCACGAAAGGTAACGGTATCTGAACTGCAGACGCTGAATTCCGACGCTGCGGCGGAAGGCTGCAGCACGGTATTCAGATCCGAACCTTAAGAAATTGGAGGAAACAGAATGAAGAAGAAAATCATAAGCCTGACACTTGCGATGCTGATGGTTGGAACCACGGTTGCAGGCTGCGGAACTTCCGGGGATGATACGTCTAATATGACGGAAGAGGAGCAGGCAGCCTGGGAGGAAGCAGCCAATGATCCCTATGGAAAGTACCCGGAGCTGGTTACCTATACGACAGGATATAACCTGACCGCTCAGGGAGCGGATACCCTTGCGGGAACTGATTATGAAAACGACACTCCCAGCGACAATGCCTATACCCGTTATCTGAAGGAGCTGCTCAACATTCAGAACGAGAATGTTTTCGAGGCGCAGACCGGAGACGATTATAATCAGAAGGTTTCTCTGGCAATTGCATCGCAGGATATTCCAGATATTATGTATGTGGCGGACTATTCTACTCTGGTGGAACTGGTAGAGAGCGATCTGATCGAGGATCTTACCGACGTCTATAACAATCTTGCATGCGACACGGTGAAGGAAGCCTATGAAAGTTATGGCGACAACAATCCGATCAATACGGTAACCTTTGATGGAAAGATCATGGCGATTCCGAAAACTCAGCTGAGCGACGGTCAGGATTTCCTCTGGCTGAGAAAAGACTGGCTGGATAATCTGAATCTGGAAGAACCGTCCACCCTGGATGAAGTGGCGGATGTTCTGAGAGCATTTGTCAATGACGATCCGGACGGAGACGGACAGGCGAATACAGTGGGCCTTGCGGCTTTGTCTACAGTATACGGAGATTATCCGAATAATACTTTCGCAATCGACAATATTTTCACCGCGCTTGATGCGTATCCGAATATCTGGATCACAGATGACGACGGAAATGCAGTATACGGTTCTGTGCAGCCGGAGATGAAGGATGCGCTGCAGTTGCTGGCAGACTGGTATGCGGAGGGACTGATCGACAAGGAATTTACCACGAGAACCAATGATGATATCGTAGCGCTGATTTCCAGCGGACAATGCGGTGCGTTTATCGGTCCGTGGTGGGCGCCGTTTAACCCGGCAATGACTTCCTCTTATGCAGATGACGACGCGGAATGGATCAATGTCAGCGCGCCCGTGGGATCCGACGGAGCCATCAACGCCATTAATACAAAGTCCTACGCAGGATTCGTTGTTGTCCGCAAAGGATATGAACATCCGGAAATCGCGATGAAGATCGTAAACGTAAATTCCGAGTATGCAATGCAGGACAATACTGACGCGGCAAAGGAAATCAAAGAAAATCAGAGTATCGCATACTTTAACTGGCCGCTTTACTGCCAGGTACAGCCCGGAAATAACGCGGAACTTATGACGGAGCATATTGAAGCGGTTGTAGATGGAACGGCAGATGCCTCTACGCTGACAACAGAGGAGCAGGGATATTATGATTCCATTGTGCGTTTCCAGGAAGCAGAGGCAGCGGGAGAGAAAGCAGACTCCGCGGATTATTCCCAGTATATGTCCCGTATGGTGGCAATCCACAAATTCCAGGATGAACCGGCAAACTTCCTGACGCCGTCTTATTTTGAAACCACGGAAACCATGGCGACCAAATGGGCTTCTCTGGAGAAGATGGAACTTCAGACGGTTCTTCAGATTATTGTGGGAGAGTCTGACATGTCTGCCTTTGATGAATTTGTGGATAACTGGACCTCAGCAGGAGGACAGACGATTACAGATGAAATCAATGAGGAGCTTTCTTCGAAATAAGGATGCATAAAGCGCCGTTCAGCGCAGGTCCTCCGGTCTGGCTGATATCCGGGGCTGCCGCAGAGTAGGAACGGCGGCTCCGGAAGCGCTTTTCCAGATCCGGATAAAAAGAGTAAGGAGGTGCCATATGGCACAGAACAGTAAGGCTGCTGTCCGGAAATCCTCCGGGCATGCGGGCAAGGAAAAAGTCATGTTTCATCTGATGATGCTGCCGGGTATGATTATGCTGGTAATCTTCGTGTTTGTTCCGCTGTTCGGCTCGGTGATGGCGTTTGAGAATTACAGTCCGGCCAAAGGAATTTTCGGTTCCAAATGGGTGGGGTTTGACAATTTCCAGTTTATTTTCAGCCTTCCGGACAGCCGGCAGGTGTTTGTCAACACGCTGATTATCGCTTTCGGAAAGCTTGTGTTCAATATTATCATTCCGGTGCTGTTTGCAATTCTGTTGAATGAAATCCGGGTAAAGGTCTTTAAAAAGACTTTCCAGACGATTGTCTATCTGCCGCATTTCCTGTCCTGGGTCGTGCTGGCGACGGTTGTCACGAATATGTTTTCTTTGACAGGACCGTTCAACAGTGTGATTTCTTCACTGGGAGGCACGCCGATCCAGTTCCTGGCGGATAACCACTGGTTCCGCAAGATTATGGTTGCCACAGACGTCTGGAAAGAATTCGGTTATAATTCTGTTGTCTATCTTGCGGCGCTGACAAGCATAGACCTGGGTCTGTACGAAGCGGCGTCCATCGACGGAGCGAACCGGTTCAAACAGATTTTACATATTACGCTTCCGAGTCTTCTTCCTACCATCGTACTGATGACGGCGCTGAATCTTGGAAATATCCTGAATGCCGGATTTGATCAGATCTTCAATCTGTACAATCCGATCGTCTATGAAACCGGCGATATCATTGATACTTATGTATACCGTATCGGTATGGTGGAGCGGCAGTACAGCATCGGTACTGCGGTTGGTCTGTTTAAATCTGTGATAAGCTTTATTCTGATCATGGGAGCCAACAAGGCGGCGAAGAAGCTTACCGGAAGCGGAATCTTTTAAGGGGGGTGCGGCATCATGAAAAAAGTAAAACCTGGAAAACTGGCTGCCGATATTGTCATCTGGGCAGTCGTCATTGGATTTACCCTCAGTTGTCTGCTTCCTCTGCTGAACATGATTGCGATTTCTTTCAGCGGCAGCGATGCAGTGGCAGCCAACGAGGTCGGACTGCTTCCCAAGGATGTCAATTTTACCGCGTACAGCAAGCTTCTGAACGACTCTCAGTTCTGGAAATCTTTCCTGATTTCCGTGGAACGGGTGGTTCTGGGACTGCTGATCAACATGTTTTTTACAGTTACCATGGCATACCCGCTCTCCAAGAGCAAGCACCGCTTCCCGGCCAGAGAGATTTACATTAAATTCGTTATTTTCGCAATGCTGTTTTCCGGCGGTATCATTCCGCTGTTTATGGTAGTCAGCAACCTGCATCTGACAAATACGATCTGGTCGCTGGTTCTTCCGGGCGCGGTTCCGGTATTCAATGTCATTCTGCTGATTAACTTCTTTAAGGGAGTGCCGGATTCTCTGGATGAGGCGGCGCGGATTGACGGAGCAAGTCCGCTTCAGATTCTTGTGAAAATTTATCTGCCGGTATCTCTGCCGGCGCTGGCGACGGTAGCACTGTTCTCGATTGTCAACCATTGGAACGATTATTTCTCGGGATTGATTTATATGAGCAAATCTGCAATGTATCCTCTGCAGACCTATATTCAGCAGTTGACCGTGGATATCACGCAGATTACCGACGCAGAGCAGCTCAAACAGATGTCGTCGATGAATAACCGTACGTTTAACGCGGCAAAGATCGTTGTTTCTACGGTTCCGCTACTGGTGATCTATCCGTTCCTGCAGAAATATTTTGTATCCGGTATGGTAATCGGCGCGGTAAAGGAATAAAAGAAAAGGGAACATATACATTTCGAAGCCCCTCCGGACGGAACGCGGAGGGGCTTCGAAACGTTTCATTGACGCGCCGGAGACTGGATGACCTGGAGGAGCTGGGGATCAATATGATCTGGATCTGTCCGGTGTATCAGTCTCCGATGGTAGATCACGGGTATGATATTTCAGACTACACAAAAATCGATTCGATGTTCGGATCAAAAGAGGACCTGGAGCAGTTGATCCGGGAGACAGAGAAACGGGGAATCACCATCCTCATGGATCTGGTCATCAATCATACCTCGGATCAGCATCCCTGGTTTCAGGAGGCACTGGACAAAATCAACGCGACCAGCCGGGAACATTCCCGCACGCCCATGCAGTGGAGCAGCGGGAAATGGGCGGGATTTTCTGATGTAAAACCCTGGTTTGACGTGAATCCGGATTATGTCAGCTGCAATCTGGAGGCTCAGCGGGCGCCGGGATCTCTGCGGGAGTTTTTCCGGAAAGTGACTGCGCTGCGCAGAGACGGGCGTTATGAGAAGACCTGGATTTACGGCTCTTTCTGCCCGAAGGAACAGGAGTCAGGACAGATCTATCGTGTCCGGCAGATTTTGCTGAACAATTACAGGGAGTCGGAAGCTGGGGTACAGAGGGAGGAAGACGGAAGGCTTCTGCTGCAGCCGTGGCAGGCGCTGGTTATGGAGCTGAAAGCGGATTAAAGTTTTTCCTCTTCATCGCGGAGGGCTTCTTCCTCGTCCGCCGGCTGCCATGCCTGACCGAACTTTACATCCTTGAACAGGGCGGAAAGTCCGGTGATCTGCTTCAGCCGGAGAATTTCATCCTTATCCATTCCCAGATGTTTGGAGATCCAGGCGTCGGAACGGCCGAATTCATGAAGCTCCTTTACAATGTTGCTCATCAGATCCACATCATGGCTGCCTCGGGCGCGGTTGTGGCGGATTGTGCTGGCCATCCGCTGATCAATGGGCTTGTCGATGACGGAAACCGGGAGCAGACCCTTTTCCCGCTCATAGATATCCCGGTGCTCCAGCATGACCCGGTAACGGTGAAAGCCGTCGACGATGATGTACAGATCTTCCGATTTGGAATAGTAACAGACAATCGGCATCGTATATCCGTCGATGCGGATACTCTCGTAGAGAAGCTTCATCTCCGGCGGGGCGACGGTATTCGGGTTATAGGTATTTGGCTGTACCTTTTCGATCGGCACGGCAATCACGTTGTATACAGGACTTTTATACTCCATAATTCATATCCTCCACGCTTTTGTACTTGGCTTTGATGGCATCGATTCTTTTCTGCTGTTCCCGGTTCATACCGAATCCCATAAACCGGCAGATGTGGTCGTTTTTCAGAATACAGTAACACATCCGTTTCCAGCTGGGGATGTCTTTGGTGGACTTGATGTCGTCGGTGTCGTCGGGAATATTTCCCACAAAGACAATCCGGGACTTCTTGTTCAGCGTATAGTTGGAGACGCCGTTGCGGCGGATGTGATAGCCGTGTTCCTCCAGCTCCCGGATCGTCTCTTCGTCGAGACCTCCGCCGGTTTCTGCCAGAACTGAATGGAGGTGTTGAATTTTTTGACGTAATTGTTCCGGAGTCTGGCGGGGAGTGTGTCCAGCAGAAAAAGGGTATAAGATTTCCAGGTATGGCCTTTGGGAAGGGTAACGTTGCGGTAGCCCATCGCTTTTGTCTTTCCGTAGATGCAGGCAAAATTGGCGCCGCGCACACGTCCCACCAGTTTGACCCAGATTTCAGGATCGATGACCCGGTAAAGATTCAGGGAATCCTTGGAATAATCATTGAACGGAGAGGCTACACGCATCTGTGTTACCTTCAGACCCGCCTTGTAATAAAGGTCGTACAGGTGATTGTACTCATAGTTGAACAGATAATGCGCATGCCAGATATCATTCAGCGTCCAGTCATAGAGAGGAGAAGCGCACCAGACGTCCTTAAACTGTCTGGTGATCCAGCATTCTCCCTTGTAGCCGTATTTTTTGTTCAGGAAACCACTGTAACGCTGCAGGGATTCGGACGCGCGCATTCCAAGAAGGCAGACGGTTTTTCTGTCCCCGTGGGATATGCGGTACCAGCGCCCGAACTGTTTGGCAAGATCCTCCTGATGCATTTTATAACGGTAGGTGGTCATGGGATTATGTTTCAGATTGATTACATACTCTTTCTTCGGCATGGGGCGTACCCAGCTGTCTTCTTTCTTGTCATCCCACGGATACCAGAACATTTCATAACTGCTGAGGGCGGTTCTTGTGGCCATCGGAAGGCAGACCCAGTAGCGTTCCGCGCGACCTTCCAGCTGTTCAAAGGTTTTTTCAATATATTCGGTCGTCACGGTGTACTGCGCCTCAAAATCCTGATGAAAAACACCGACGGTTTTGTCCGGGTAGTATTTGTCGCGGAAATCCAGCGTCAGGTTCAGCAGAAGTCTGCTGTCCTTCCCGCCGGAGAAAGAAATGTAGTATTGTCGAACTCCTCAAAAATGAACTTCAGCCGGCTTTGCAGAGCTTCATATACATTTTGCTGTAAATATTCACGTACCATATGAATTCCCTCCCTGTGCGGGTAATCGCAAATTACCAAAATTTACCAATTGCTTTTTACGACTACTTTAGCACAGCAGGAAAATTAATTCAACAAAATGCGACATTTTTTGCAGCGGTTCAGAAGAAAAAAATCCCTGCACGGACAGGAAATGTGTGCCATGGGCGGCTGCCCGCGGCGCACATCTCCTGCCTGTGCAGGGATTCTGTAACCTTGTCATACTTCTCCGGCCAGATCGCGGTAGAAAAATGCCAGGGTGGTCTCCATATAAGGCATTACCCACAGCATTCCGATTCCGCAGGTCAGAACGCTGAGAGCCATTACGCCAAAGAAACTGATCGTCACATAAAAATAGCGGCCTTTCTGTCCGCGCATCATACGGGAACTTTCCTTCAGCGCCTGAATGCCGCCGATCTCATCGTAATCCAGAAGCAGGTAAGTGGCCATCACGAAACGAAGGGTGAGAATCACGTATACCAGTGTGGAAACGGATGAGCAGAGCAGGACAAAGCTCAGATAAGAGAACGCGCTGTCCAGGGTAAGCGTCTGCTGCAGGAAAGCGTTGGCGTACATCCGGCTGGCGATGGTAACCGGGATCTGCAGGATGACCTGAATCACGACCAGTATAAGATACGTCAGCAGAAACCGGTCCGGGTGGTGGAAAAACGGATGAAGCATATCTCCCAGGAGAGGACGCCGTCCGCGGGAGACGTCAAGGGCCAGGCGGGTATAGCCGGCGCTGAAGAGGCTGACGAGAAGCGAGATCACAATGGAAATCAGAAACTGTCCGATCTGGCTGAAGACGGTATAACCGGGAAAAATCCATTCCGGTATGAAAGTGGAAAGAATATTCATCGCGATGATCAGTGCGCCGCCGCCGGCCATCACGCCGTAGCGGCCAATCAGAGCTTCGCGAGCCAGGCTTTTCAAAGCAGCTGAATTTTTCTTCTTTGTGTTCATGGTAAAATCTCCTTTGCTGTTGTCCATGGAAAACTGAGATGCCGTCCGCCGGAACGCGGGTCAGATCAGCCCTCCTGTATCCGGCGAGGTCTGGTACGGTTCGCTGTACCAGCCGTCATCCGGGATCAGATAGTCTCCGTAGCCGTTTCCCGGATCGTAGTTATCGCCGTATTCCCGGATATATTCATCGGATCCGTCGGAATCACTGTAATCATCGCCGTAATAGTATTCGTTGAACAGGTCGTAATACTGATCTGCAGCGGAACTGTTCAGCATGGCTGCCATAAGAGAAAACAAGACGCCTGTGCCTATGACAAGACCACAGGCGGAGGCGATCAGACCGGCTTTTCCCGTACCGCTCATTTTTCCTGAGCCGCGGCTGAGAAGCGCAAGCAGGATGCCGAGGCCTCCGAGAAACGGAGACATACCGCTCAGCATCAGAACAAAAGAACAGACGCCGAGAACGACAGACGCCATCGCCATGCCGGAGGAACCGGGTTCTTTATAGCGGCGGGGCGGCTGCCTGGGATTCCGCTGCCAGGGCTCCTGTCCGCCGGGTTCCTGCCGCCCGGGATTCCGGCGATAAGGATCCTGCTGTCCGGGATCATAATTGTCCGGGTCATAGTGATATATCTTCATAGTAATCTCCCTTCTCATTTTCGTACATCTTTCTGGTTTGAAACGGTTCAGCAGGCGGAAACAGCCAGCCAATTTTAAGATGATTTTATCATGCGCAGTTGACAAAAGCAAGCCCTCTTGATAAGGTAGTAAGAGGCTGAGTTACCGTTCGGCCAGGTCTGTGCATTTACTGCACAGACCGTATGAAAACGCAGAGCCTGCAGGCATCCGGTCCATCGCGAAGCGATTTTCAATGGCCGGATGCCGTAACAGTTCAGGAGGCTGAACTGTTCGGAGGCTGAACGGTTGCGGAGACGACAGGAATGGTGTCTGCGGGCGTTCGGAGCATTCGGAGCGCCTGCTGCAGATATTATATAAGGAGGATTCAGAGTAGGATGAACATTAACAGGATACTGGCAGAAGAGCTGAACGTACGTGAAGAACAGGTGGATGCAGCCGTAAAGCTGATCGACGAGGGCAATACGATTCCGTTTATCGCCCGTTACCGGAAAGAAATGACGGGTTCGCTGAACGATGAAGTGCTGCGTACTCTTTTTGAACGTCTGACATACCTGAGAAATCTGGAAGACAAGAAAAAACAGGTGCTGTCCAGTATCGAGGAACAGGGGAAACTGACCGATGAGCTGAAAGCGTCGATTCTGGCGGCGCAGACGATGGTAGTCGTAGAGGATCTGTACCGGCCGTATCGTCCGAAACGGCGCACCCGTGCGACGATTGCGAAAGAGAAAGGTCTGGAGCCGCTGGCGAAGCTGATTCTGGAACAGAAAACAGAGGAACCGCTGGAGAATACGGCAAAAGATTATGTTTCCCAGGAAAAAGAGGTGGCAAATGAACAGGAAGCGCTGGCAGGAGCCTGCGACATTCTGGCGGAAATGATTTCCGATGAAGCGGATTATCGTATGGAAATCCGCAGGCGGACGATGAAGAAAGGACAGATCGTTTCTTCTGCAAAAGACGAGAAGGCGTCTTCTGTATATGAGAAGTATTACGATGCGTCGGAGCCGGTGGCCCAGATCGCTTCCCACAGAGTCCTGGCCCTCAACCGCGGGGAGAAGGAAAAGTTCCTGACGGTAAAGATAGAAGCGCCGGAGGAAGAGATTCTCCGTTATCTGGAAAAGCGGATCATCAGAAAGGACAATAATCCATATACCACGCCGGTTCTGAAAGCAACGATCGCAGACGCTTATCGCCGCCTGATTGCCCCAGCCATCGAGCGGGAGGTGAGAAACGAGCTGACAGAGAAGGCGGAGGACGCTTCCATCCGGGTATTCGGAAAAAATCTGGAACAGCTTCTGCTGCAGCCGCCAATCGCAGGTCAGGTGGTTCTGGGCTGGGATCCGGCGTTCCGTACCGGGTGCAAACTGGCGGTTGTGGACGAAACCGGGAAGGTACTGGACACAGCGGTGGTGTACCCGACGGCTCCCACCAATGAGAAAAAGATTCAGGCGGCCAAGGATAAGGTAAAGGAACTGATTCACAGATACGGTGTGACCCTGATTTCTGTGGGAAATGGAACCGCCTGCCGGGAATCGGAGCAGATTATTGTGGAAATCCTGAAGGAGATTCCGGAAAAAGTTTCCTATGTGATTACCAATGAGGCGGGAGCATCCGTCTATTCTGCCAGCAAGCTGGCTACCGAGGAGTTCCCGAATTTTGACGTCGGACAGAGAAGCGCAGCTTCCATCGCCCGGAGGGTGCAGGATCCGCTGGCGGAACTGGTAAAGATTGATCCGAAATCCATCGGCGTCGGACAGTATCAGCACGATATGAACCAGAAAAAGCTGGGCGAGGCGCTGACCGGTGTGGTGGAGGATTCCGTAAACAAGGTTGGCGTGGATCTGAACACCGCCTCGGCTTCCCTTCTGGAGTACATTTCCGGAATTTCCAGGACGATTGCAAAGAACATCGTCGCATACCGGGAAGAAAACGGAAGATTCCGGGACAGAAGAGAGCTGCTGAAGGTAGCCAAGCTGGGACCGAAGGCATTTGAACAGTGCGCCGGATTTCTCCGGATCACCGGCGGAGACGACCCGCTGGACGCCACCAGCGTTCATCCGGAAAGCTATGAGGCGGCGAGAAAGCTTCTTGCGCGGATGGGAATGCAGCCGGAGCAGATTCTTGACGGGACAGCCGTCATATTCATTCAGGATTACAGAAAAATGGCGGCGGAACTGGGGATCGGAGAAATTACGCTGCGGGATATTGAGAAAGAGCTGAAAAAGCCGGGCCGCGATCCCAGGGATGAGATGCCCAAACCGATCCTCCGCACGGACGTGCTGGAGATGAAAGATCTGAAAGAGGGAATGGTCCTGAAAGGAACCGTGCGCAATGTCATCGACTTTGGCGCGTTTGTGGATATCGGCGTTCATCAGGACGGGCTGGTGCATATCTCGCAGATCACAAATAAAAAATTCATCAAACATCCGCTGGAGGTTGTCCATGTGGGAGATATCGTAGATGTAAAGGTTATCGGCGTAGATCTGAAGAAAAACAGGATTTCCCTGTCAATGATTCTGTAGTGTCACAGATACATGCTGGCGCAACCGTTCGGTCAGCGGAACAGTTACGGCGTCCAGACGTTGAAAATCGCTTCGCAGGCAGGCCGGAAAAAACGAAAGGAGAAGGCAGATGAAGGAAGAACAGTGGCTGGAAAAGCGGGTGGAGGAGCTTGCGGACAAATGCCGGATGCGTGATATCCCGGCGCATACGGAGTTTCTCAATCTGAACGAGCAGGATATCTTCTGCCGGACGATGCAGAAGCAGAAGGATGTGCGCTGGGTACTGGACGGAGGATATCCGATGGCGGAGCGGAAGGTGGGACTGTTTCTTCCTTCCTACGCGGAGGATCAGGACGTGTCGATGCTGCCGGTATCCTGTGTGCATATTCTGCCTCTGAACGCAAAATTTGCCGACTCCTTAAATCACCGGGATTATCTGGGAGCGCTGATGAATCTGGGAATTGAACGCCATAAAACCGGGGATATCGTCACAGACGGAACAAGAGCCTGGCTGTTCTGTATGACGGATCTGGCGCAGTACATCTGTGAGAATCTCCGGCAGGTGCGCCACACCAGCGTATACGGAGAGATCAGCGAGGTGCCCGAAGAGGTGCTTCAGCCGCGGTTTGAGACGATCGAGGGGAGCGTTGCTTCTGTGCGGCTGGATGCGCTGCTTGCGCTGGCATTCCGGACGTCGCGAAGCAAAATGGTGCCCTGTCTGGAAGCCGGACAGGTATTCGTCAACGGAAGGCTTGTCCTGTCTGCGTCGGAGGTTCCGCCGGAGGGCGCGATTGTCTCCGTGCGTCATATGGGCAGATTTGTCTACCGGGGAGTCAAAAATGCAACCAGAAAAGGCCGGCTGTTCGTCACGGTTGACCGATATGTATAAAGTCTGAAGCGGCGCAGCTGTGGAAACGGAGCCGTTTCGGTGATTTTTGTCCGGGAGGAGAGAGTTATGTTTCAGGCGGTTGTTTTCGATATGGACGGACTGATGTTTGACACGGAGCGCATGATCCAGCGAAGCTGGGATGTTGTGGGTGTCCGGATGGGATTCGGAAAAATGGGAAAAGATATTTACCATACGCTGGGACTGAACAATGCCGAGCGGGAGCGGTATTTTAAGGATACTTACGGTGAGGATTTCCCATATCCGGAATTTCGGGAAAACTATCGGGCGGAGGTGAGCCGGGATACGGAGGAAAACGGTACTCCGGTGAAAAAAGGTCTGTATGAACTTCTGGAAGTGCTCCGAGAAAAAAGACTGAAACTGGCGGTGGCCACCTCTTCCAGCTATGAAAGTGCGGCAAAACTGCTGGAGGAAGCGAAAGTATCTGATTATTTTCATGCGATTGTCACGGGAAATATGGTGGAGCATTCCAAGCCTGCTCCGGATATTTACCGAAAAGCCTGCGAAGCTCTGGAGGTAGCCCCGGAATCTGCGCTGGCTCTGGAGGATTCCTACAATGGCATCCGCTCCGCCCATGCGGCTGGAATGAAAGTCATCATGATTCCGGATCTCCTGACCGATTCTACCTGTGTCGACGCCCTGCTGTACGGCAAGATGGATTCTCTGTCTGAAGTGGCGGAGTTACTGTTGAGCCAGGTCTGTGCATGCACTGCACAGACCGTATGAAAGTATAGTGCCTGCGGGCATCCGGCCCATCGCGAAGCGATTTTTAATGGCCGGATGCCGTAACAGTTCAGCTGGCTGAACTGTTACGTGGCGGAGTTACTGTTGAGCCAGGTCTGTGCATGTACTGCACAGACCGTATGAAAGTATAGTGCCTGCGGGCATCCGGCCCATCGCGAAGCGATTTTCAATGGGCGGATGCCGTAACAGTTCAGCTGGCTGAACTGTTAAGTGGCGGAGATGTTCCGGGATCAAAATTCTTGACTTCCCTCCGGGATCCGGTGTATAATACGGAGCATAGTGAAGAATAAGAAAACCGATGAGTAAGAAAAGTAACACAGACGGGAGAAATGACAGAGAGCCGCTGGCGGTGGAAGGCGGTATTTCGGCTTTGTGCGAATGGACTTACGAGGGCAGCCTGAACGCTCCGGCAAGTAGGCGCTGACGGAAACTCTAACCGTTACGATGAGAGCATATGCAGGTATGTGAAAATCCACACAGGTGGCAATTCAGAATCAAAACTTCTGTTCCTTTGGGAGCAGGAGTTTTTTTCTATAACAGGAAACTATTGCGTTCCCTGTTATAGGCTGTGAGCGATGTCGTGGCGGAGGGGTAATTTGATCAGAAAAGAATCAGGAGGAAATGACTATGGGAAAGATTATTCTGACAGGAGACAGACCGACAGGAAAACTTCATATCGGACATTATGTGGGTTCTTTGAGAAGGCGTGTGGAACTCCAGAATTCCGGGGAATATGACAAAATTTTCATTATGATTGCAGACGCGCAGGCGCTGACGGACAATGCGGACAATCCGGAGAAGGTGCGCCAGAACGTGATCGAGGTGGCGCTGGATTATCTGGCATGCGGCCTGGACCCTGCGAAATCCACACTGCTGATCCAGTCCCAGATCCCGCAGCTCTGCGAGCTGACTTTTTATTATATGAATCTGGTGACTGTGTCCCGGCTTCAGAGAAATCCGACGGTAAAGGCTGAGATTCAGATGAGAAATTTTGAGGCCAGCATTCCGGTGGGCTTCTTCTGTTATCCGATCAGCCAGGCGGCGGACATTACCGCCTTCAAAGCGACGACGGTTCCGGTGGGCGAGGATCAGATGCCGATGCTCGAGCAGACGAAGGAGATCGTACACAAGTTTAACTCTGTGTACGGGGACACTCTGGTAGATCCTAAAATTCTGCTTCCGGACGAGGAGGCGTGTCTGCGTCTTCCCGGCACCGACGGAAAAGCGAAAATGAGCAAGTCTCTTGGCAACTGTATCTATCTGTCCGAGGAACCGGATGAGATCAGAAAGAAGGTTATGAGCATGTACACCGATCCGGATCATATCCGCGTTCAGGATCCCGGAAAGATTGAGGGCAACACTGTATTTACGTATCTGGACGCTTTCTGTCGTCCGGAGCATTTCGGGCGGTATCTCCCGGAATACTCGGATCTGGAAGAACTGAAGGCACATTACCGGAGAGGCGGACTCGGGGATGTGAAGGTAAAGCGTTTCCTGAATGAAGTGCTGCAGGAGACGCTGGAACCGATCCGTACCAGAAGAAAGGAATTCCAGAAGGATATTCCTTATGTGTATGAGGTGCTGAGAAAAGGCAGCGAGGTTGCCAGAGAGACAGCCGAGCAGACGCTGCAGGAAGTTCGGAATGCGATGAAGATTAATTACTTTGACGATCTGGATCTGATCCGGGAGCAGTCGGAGAAATATCAGGGTTAAACCAAAACCTGAATGTTCAAAAAATGAACATTCTTATTGCGAGATCCTCACAGATATGTTATAGTCTAAAAAATGACGAATCGCGCGGCGCTGCAGAGGTGCGGGAGCACATGACCGGCTGCTGCGGAAATTTAACAGAAAAGAGGTATCGCATATGATTACAGGCTTGATGGCAGGTGTGTTTTGGGCGGCGGATACAGTGATTCTTGGAATCGCACTGGCAATGACGCCGTTCGTATCCACAGAAGAGGCGGTTTTTCTGGCGCCGTTTGTCAGCACATTTCTGCATGATCTCTGTTCTGCGTTCTGGATGCTCCTGTATACGGGAATCCGCAGACAGTTCCGGGGAGTAAAGCGGGCGCTGCAGACCAGAAGCGGAAAATTTATTATCCTCGGGGCGCTTCTGGGAGGCCCGGTGGGAATGTCCGGATATGTGGCGGCGATTTACTATATGGGCGCAGGATATACGTCCATCGTGTCGTCGGTGTTTCCGGCGCTGGGCGCTCTGCTTTCCAGTATCTTTCTGAAAGAAAAGATGAAAGGTTATCAGATTGCAGGGCTTGTGGTGAGTCTGCTGGGTGTGATTGCGCTTGGTTATACGCCGGGAGAGGCAGGGAGGAATTATCTGCTGGGCTTTCTCTGCGCGGCGGTCTGTGTGTTCGGCTGGGCGCTGGAGGCGGTGATCTGTGCTTATGGTATGCGTGATCCTGAGGTGACCAACGAGCATGCGCTGATGATCCGGCAGGCAACTTCGGCGGTTTTTTACGGAATCGTCCTTCTGCCGGCGCTGAAAGGCTGGGGAGTTGCGGTATCGGCAGCGACATCGTCTGCGCTTCCGGTGATTCTGGCGGCGGCGTTTTTCGGAACGGCCTCCTATCTTTGTTATTACCTGGCGATCCATCGCCTGGGGGCGTCAAAGGCAATGCCGCTGGATGTTACCTATTCTGCCTGGGCGCTGATCTTCAGCGTGGCGTTCTTTCACACGATCCCCGACTGGACCAGCGTGGTGTTTGGAATCCTTACGGTCTGCGGATCGATTGTGGCGGCCTGTGATATGAAAGAGATTTTAAAGAAAAATGGAGGTTGAGCCAGGTGGCGATTGGACAGGTGAAGAAATGGCTGGAACAGTGGAACGCTGCGGATCGGGTGATGGAACTGGATCTGTCGAGTGCAACTGTAGAGCTGGCGGCACGCGCCCTCGGATGCGAGGAGCAGAGAATTGCAAAGACGTTGTCTTTTGAGGCGGAAGACGGGTGTATCCTGATCGTTGCGGCGGGAGACGCCAAGGTGAACAATGGAAAATTCAAAGCACGTTTTGGAAAGAAGCCCAGGATGCTTCCGCCCGATCAGGTTGAGGAAAAGACCGGGCACGGCGTGGGCGGGGTCTGCCCGTTCGGAGTAAAAGAGGGCGTGCAGGTCTATCTGGACGAGTCGCTGAAGCGGTTTGAGACAGTATTTCCTGCCTGCGGCAGCAGCAACAGCGCGATTGAGGTGACGCTTCCGGAACTGGAACAGTTTTCAGAGGCCCTGGGCTGGGTGGATGTGTGCAGGATTCCGGAGAATGAGGGACAGGTTTGATGACGTGGTAAACAACGCGTCAGAAGGAGGAACGGTTGAATCAGATTATTATGGGAATTATGGCTGTCGGTGTTGTGATCGGAGCTGTGGATTGGATCTTTGGAAACCGGAAGGGGTACGGAAGAAAAATGGAAGAGGGTTTTCTTCTGCTGGGCCCCACGGCGGTTTCCATGGTGGGGATCATCTGTCTGGCTCCGGTTCTTTCCTCGGTTCTTCGAGCGGTCGTGGCTCCGGCCTGTCGGCTTGTGGGGCTGGATCCCGGAATTTTCGGAGGATTTCTTGCAATTGATATGGGCGGTTTCCAGCTTGCCCGGGGCCTGGCGGATGATCCTGCGGTGGGCGCGTATGCAGGAACAATTGTGGCGGCGACTTTTGGATGCACACTGGTTTTTACGATCCCGATGGGGATGGGACTGATCCACGAGAAGGATCACGAGGTTTTTGCCAGGGGAATTATGACTGGGATTGTCGTGATGCCGGCAGCCCTGTTTGTGGGAGGAATTCTGTCAGGTCTGGGACCGGTCCGGACCCTGTTCCAGAGTCTTCCGGTATTCCTGCTGGCAGTGCTGATTCTGGCGGGGCTCAGACTATTCCCGAAAAAAATGGTTCTTGGCTTTCAGTATTTTGCGGCGGGTATTCGGATCCTGACGATTGTGGGACTGGCCATGGGAGCGGTGTGTTACATGCTGGAAATCGGACCTTTTTTTTCCATGACGCCGATTGAGGATGCGATGGCGACGGTTTCCTCCATAGGAATCGTAATGCTCGGCAGTCTGCCGGTGACAGAGCTGATCCAGAGAATCCTGAAAAAGCCTCTGGAGCGTCTGGGAGAACACCTCGGGATGAACAGCGTCAGTATTGCAGGTCTGTTTATCAGTTTTGTCAGTGTGGTTCCGGCGATTACGATGCTGAAAGATATGGACGAGAGAGGGAAGCTGGTTAATGTTGCGTGCATGGTCTGCGCCGCAAGTCTTCTGTCCGCGCACCTGGGGTTCACTGTGAGCGCGGCGCCGGAGCTTCTCGGAGCGCTTCTGGCGGCGAAGGGAGTCGGCGGGGCGGCAGGAATCGCAGCCGGGATTCTGGTGACACGGGAGAAAAGAAAACGGAATATTGTATAGGGGAAAAAGTTATGGAGCAGAGACAAAACGAGATACCGCGTCCGGAATTTCCACGGCCGGATTTTGCGCGCAATGAGTGGGAGACGTTAAACGGAAGCTGGGAGTTTTCCTTCCAGCAGCCGGTGTTCGACCGGGAAATTCAGGTTCCTTTCTGCTATCAGTCGAAGAAAAGCGGAATCGGCGAAGAGAAAGATTATGAAACGGTCTGGTACCGCAGGACAGTGGTTCTGAATGAGGAGAAGCTGGCGGGAAAGCGGCTTCTGCTGAAATTCGGAGCTGTGGATTCCGAGGCAAAGGTATGGGTCAACGGGCGGTATATGGGAGAACACCGGGGAGGCTACACCTCCTTTGAAATGGATGTCACGCCGTATGTAAAGGACGGAGAAAATGAAATCCGCGTACAGGCGACGGACGACACAAACGCAGACAAGCCCCGGGGCAAGCAATCCTGGACCGGGGAGAAATTCGGCTGCTGGTATACTCCGTGTACCGGAATCTGGCAGAGCGTCTGGCTGGAATATGTGGGGGAGACATATCTGGAACGGGTGAAATACACGCCCGATGTCGATGCGCTCAGTGCATTGTGCGAGATTTTCCTGTCCGAGACAGAGGACACAGTGGTGGAACTGACAGCGACCGCCCGGGAGGGAGAGATCTTCCTGGGCAGCCAGAAGCTTCTGTGCCGCCACGGCTACGGAAAGGCCGTGCTGGTATTTCCGGACTATGACGTCCGCCGGGAGGAACTGCTCTGGACGCCGGACCATCCGAATCTGATCGACGTACGGGTGAGAGTATTCTGCCGGGATGGGGAAAGCGACGGAAAAAACGGGGAGCAAAAAATCTCCGACGAGGTAGCGACGTATTTCGGAATGCGGAGCATCGGATACAGCAACGGACAGATTCTGCTCAACGGAAGCGTGTTCTATCAGCGGCTGATTCTGGATCAGGGTTACTGGCCCGAGTCCCTTCTGACGCCGCCGAGCGATGAGGCGATCCGGAAGGACATTCTGCTGACGAAAGAGATGGGATTTAACGGGGCGCGAAAGCACCAGAAAATTGAAGACCCGAGATATTATTACTGGGCGGATCGGCTTGGCCTGATTGTCTGGGGAGAGCTGCCCAGCGCCTATGAGTTCAACGACCGTGCAGTGGAGGCGTCGGCCCGGGAGCTGCTGCGGTTTGTGGAACGGGACTATAACCATCCTTCCATTGTGACATGGGTACCGGTGAATGAGAGCTGGGGCGTACGTCAGATCCTGGACAATGCGCAGCAGCAGGATTACTGCCGGATGCTCACATACCTGATCCGGGCGCTGGATCCGGTGCGCCTGGTCAGCTCCAATGACGGATGGGAGCAGGTGAGCGAGACAGATCTCTGTGCGGTTCACGACTACGCATTGTTTCCGTCCACAATCGGAAAGTACGACGATATGGAAGCGCTCTGTGACAGTTACGCGGAAAGCCGCTGCCTGTTTGCCGCGGGCAGTGAATACCAGGGACAGCCTGTGCTTCTGACCGAATACGGCGGAATCGCTTTTGAGAAGGAGGAAGAAAAGGGCTGGGGCTATTACGGCAAGGTAAAGAATGAAGAAGAATTTCTGGAGCGGCTGAAACCGGTCACCGAATTTCTGATCCGAAGCGGGAAGTTTTCCGGTTTCTGTTATACACAGCTGACGGATGTGATGCAGGAAGTCAATGGTCTGCTCTTTGAGGACCGCACGCCGAAGATTTCGCCGGAGAAGCTGAGAGCGGTTTTTGGCGCGTCAGCAGGCAGCAGTTCGAATAGTTGAACTATTACCTAACTATAACAAATTTTGCTGTTTGAGGCTTGGAATTTTGTGAAAAATTATATATACTATAGGGTAGAACTGCGAATTCCCAATGGGAAAGCGCTGAAAATCACAGGAGGAGGAAAGCATAATGGACAAAGTAAGACTTGGTATTATCGGTATCGGTAATATGGGAAGCAGCCATGCAAAAAACATTATTGAGGGAAAAACGCCGGATATCGAGCTGACTGCAGTTGCGGACCGCAAGGAAGACAGGAGAAAATGGGCAAAGGAGACGTTGCCGGAGAGCGTTAAGATCTTTACAGAGGGTACCGAACTGATGGACAGCAAAGTCTGCGATGCGGTGATTGTTGCGGTTCCGCACTATCAGCATCCGGAGCTGACGATTTACGGTCTGCAGCATGGCCTGCATGTGCTCTGCGAGAAGCCTGCCGGCGTATATACGAAGCAGGTGCGCGAGATGATCGAGGTTTCCGAAAAATCGGATAAGGTGTTCGCAATGATGTTCAATCAGAGAACCAACTGCGTATACCGTAAAATGCATGAGCTGGTGCACAGCGGAGAACTGGGAGCGATCAAAAGAGTCAACTGGATCATCACAGACTGGTACAGAACCCAGATCTATTATGATTCCGGCGCGTGGAGAGCAACCTGGAACGGAGAGGGAGGCGGCGTGCTTCTGAATCAGTGTCCGCATCAGCTGGATCTGCTGACCTGGATCTGCGGCGTTCCGACGAAGGTACGTGCATTCTGCCATGAGGGAAAATGGCATGATATCGAGGTGGAAGACGACGTTACCGCATATATGGAATTTGAAAACGGAGCTACGGGAGTGTTTGTCACCACCACCGGAGACGCACCGGGAACCAATCGTTTTGAGATTGATCTGGAGATGGGCAAACTGGTATGCGAGGACGATAAGCTGATCCTTCACCGTCTGGCAGTGAATGAGCGCGAATTCTGCAAAACTGCAACGGACGGATTTGCAAAGCCGGAGTGTACAGTAGAAGAAGTGGAAACCGACGGACGAAACGAACAGCATGTGGGCGTCATGAATGCGTTTGCCAATAAGATTCTCGGAAAAGGTGAGCTGGTAGCTCCGGGACGCGAGGGAATCAACGGGCTGATGCTTTCAAATGCAATGCACCTGTCCAGCTGGACGGATCAGACCGTGACGCTGCCGGTGGACGAAGACAAATTCCTGGAACTGCTCAACGAAAGACGGGCGACGTCCAGAGTGAAAGAAGACAAGAACATTACCTTTGACATTTGACAGAACTCTGCCGCAATCACCGCGGCGTCCGGAGCGCTGTCAGGCGTCTGAAAAGCATATGCCCCGCAGCTTGGCTGCGGGGCATATGCATGTGACAGAGAACTGCTGTTTCACTCCGCAGGGCCTGCGTGCATCCGGCTCTGCGGTTTCTGCGGTCTGTGCAGCAAATGCACAGACCTGGCGGAACGGTAACTTTTATGCAGCCGTTCCGTTTCGCCGGCGGAACGGTTACGTTTTACAGGCGATAAGATTTCCAGCTCGGCACTTTATATTCGGGATGCATCCGTATCCATTCGGCGAGAACCTGGAGCTCCAGCAACAGACCGAAGTGATCTGTGTCCGGAGAGAGGAAATGCTGTTCTTTGGCCGTGAGATCCGTGCTGATCAGAGGACCTTCCGTCTGATCTTCCGGCGCGATCTCCAGGGTGAAACTGCCTTCCAGTTCATCGCAGGAATAGACGTCATCGTATATGTACTGAGCACACAGGTCGCCGTCCCTGTTGATACATGGGCAGATCGTGGTTGTCCGGATGATCTGTCTGTCTTCCGGCCAGAAGTAGCTTTGAACAACGTTGACCTTTCTGGTATCTGTAAAGTATTGGACAGTCACAAGACAGTTCTGTGCTTTGAGCTTTGTGAAAATATAATCGTTGCAGTCGACAGAACCGTTATGCGGCCGGAGAATGCCGGTTTTTCTTTTTCGGATCATCAGCTGCCGCAAGGTGCCGGGGACTCCGTTTTTGTCGCGGACCGGGGTGGAGCAGATGCGGTATGGAGGCTGCCATTTTTTGTTCCTGGGCACATAGTGAATTCCGGTATTGGAAAACGCATTTTTGTCGAGTTCCATCCCGCAGTCCTCGGTGACGTTCACGGTCCGGAGCTTTGAACCGGTGAAGGCATTGGAGCCGATCTGCTGAATTCCGGACGGAAGGGAAAGGGTCAGAAGCTGTGTGCCGGCAAATGCCACAGTTCCGATGGCCGTCAGGCTCTCCGGAAGACTGACGGAGGAAAGCTTCAGAGAGGAGAAAGACAGAGGCTGTATTTCTGTCACGCCCTCCGGAACCGTCATCTGTTCCTTTTCCTCCCAGACGTCAATCAGGCGTCCGTCTTTGATATAGAAGGATCCAAACCTGGATATGGCCCAGGGAGTACCGGTAAAGGCGTGAAGACCAAAGGTGAGGACATGGTTTCTTATGCCGTACCGCTGCTCTTTTGCGGGATCGGGATCGGGCTCATAAATGTGGCGCAGAACGGTTCCCTCCGGAATCCGGATGTCCTCCAGAGTTCTGCAGCCTGTGAAACAGCCGTAGGAAATTTTTTCAAGACTTTCCGGAAGTGTCACCGACTTCAGATTAGGACATTCGGCGAATGCCCGAGTGCCCAGACCGGTTACTCCCTCCGTGACTGTGAGGGAGCGGATCTGCGCTTTCCATTCCTGCCAGGGCGTACAGGGAAAACGGCCGCTGTCGTAGTCTGCCATCTGGCCCTTACCGGAAATCGTAAATGTTCCCGAAGAATCCAGTTCCCAGCAAAGCAGATCTCCTGCAGATCTTTCAATGTTCTTTCCGCCTGATAATGCAAACGTTTTTTCCATATGCGTATCCTCCTGAGGTTGAAGCGGTTGTAACAGTTCCGTGAGCTGAAATGTTACGGGTTATCGTTGTGTTCCGGCATCCCGGGCGCCGCCGGATAATATTACTATACAATTTCACAGGAAACAATTCAAGCACATATATGAAACAAAATGTGAGAAAAAATGAAACCGTCTTGCCGCAGGAAATCGTGGACGCTATCGAGGACTGCGGCTTTTTTGAGAGTATCCCATTATGGGCGGTCAAAATGGCAGATCGTGTTGTCCGTGAAATGGTGGGCTTGTAATTGTAATTTTTTCTGCACATATTGACTCGATAGCATAAAATGAGTATAATATGGTTAGAATACTGCTATCAAATACAAACGGGAGGTGTGGCTATGAATATTCGTCCGTCCGCAGCAATCCGCCAGAATTACAACGAGATTGCAGAAATGTGCAGAAAGACCG
>ERZ1090860.571-NODE-572-length-21798-cov-24.037667_pt1 | contig 21798 bp, 19 predicted proteins | sample MGYA00478483_ERZ1090860 | MGnify/ENA primary metagenome ERZ1090860 (study PRJEB33644, sample SAMEA5815741) | chicken gut metagenome | biome: Chicken; feature: Gastrointestinal Tract; material: Caecum | place: Ireland | collected 2019-01-01 | study: A study of the...
CGGAGGCGGTCATGCCCTCGGTCTCCCCGTCCTGGGTCATGATGTTGCAGATATAGATCTTCAGGGCCTTGGAGGCGCACACCGCCCGGGCGATGCCGTCCACCAGCAGGTTGGGGATTACGCTGGTGTACAGGCTGCCGGGGCCCAGAAGGATCAGCTCCGCCTCCTCAATGGCCTGGATGGCCGCGGGGAGGGCCTGGGGGTGCTCGGGCAGCAGGCGGACGCTCTCAATGCGGCAGTCCTGCTCCTTCTTGAAGGCGCTGATCTTGGACTCCCCCAGCACCCGGGTGCCGTTTTCAAAGGTGGCCTCCAGGGCCACGTTGTCGTTGGTCACGGGCAGCACCCGGCCGGTGATGGCCAGCACCTGGCTCATGCGCGCCACCGCCTCATCAAAGGAGTCGGAGATGCCGTTGAGGGCGGCCAGGATCAGATTGCCGAAGGACTGGCCCGTCAGGTTGCCGGAGCCCTGGGGAAAGCGGTAGGTGAGCAGCTGCTCCATCACCGGCTCCACGTTGGCCAGGGCTTCCATGCAGTGGCGGATGTCCCCCGGCGGGGGCATGCCCAGATCCTGCCGCAGCTTGCCGGAGCCGCCGCCGTCGTCGGCCACAGTGACAATGGCCGTCAGGTTTTTGGTGTGGCTTTTCAGGCCGCGCAGCATGGTGGACAGCCCGGTGCCGCCGCCGATGGCAACCACCCGGGGCCCCTGCTCCCGCCGCCGCTCCAAACAGCTGGATTCTGTCATGCTCTGTCCCCCCTATGCCCGCGTCATGTCCCGGTGGTTCTCCGTGGCCGCATAGCCCTTCCTCTTGATGAAGCCGGCCAGGGCCCGGGTGACAGCCACCGAGCGGTGCTGCCCGCCGGTGCAGCCGATGCCGATGACCAGCACGGTCTTGCCCTCCGCCTCATACTGGGGCAGGAGGAAGCCGATGAGGCCCTCCAGGTGGGCCATGAAGTCCTTGGTCTGCTGGTAGCCGAACACGAAGTTGTACACACCCTCGTCCAGCCCGGTCTGGGGCCGCAGCTCGGCGATATAGAAGGGGTTGGGCAGGAAGCGCACGTCAAAGACCAGATCCGCCTCCAGGGGGATGCCGTACTTGTAGCCGAAGGAGATCACGCTGACGCTCATGGCCGGGGCGGCGGTGCCGTCCCCGAACAGACGCAGCACCTCCCCCCGCAGCTTGGCGGTGGACAGGTTGGAGGTGTCGATGATGTACTCCGCCCGCTGGCGAACCGGGGCCAGAACGGTGCGCTCCTGCCGCACCGCCTCGTCCAGGGTGCGGGAGGAGCCGGCCAGGGGATGGATCCGCCTCGTCTCCTTGTAGCGCTTGATGATGGTCTCCACCGTGGCCTCCACAAAGAGGATCTTGTAGGCGCACCCCATCTGGTGGAGCTCCTCCAGGGCGGCGAACAGGCCGTCAAAGGTCTGGCCCCCCCGGATGTCGGTGACCAGGGCAACCCGGTCATACCGGCCGGGCCCGGCCATGCACAGCTCGGCAAACTTGGGGATCAGCGGGGCGGGCATGTTGTCCACCACGTAAAAGCCGATGTCCTCCAGGAAGGAGGCCACCTTGCTCTTCCCCGCCCCGGACATGCCGGAGATGATGATAAATTCCATGGTAAAAACTCCTTATTTCCGCAGGTCAAAAGCCCAGAAGCCGAACCTCCGGCTCCAGGGCCACGCCGGTCTCCCGGAGCACCGTCTCCTGCACCAGGGCCATGAGCCGCCGCACGTCGTCGGCGGTGGCGTCCCCCCGGTTGATCACAAAGCCGGCGTGCTTCTCCGACACCTGGGCGCCGCCGATGCCCACACCCTTGAGGCCGCACGCCTCGATGAGGGCGGCGGCAAAGTGGCCCTCCGGGCGCTTGAAGGTGCTGCCCGCACTGGGCCACTCCAGAGGCTGCTTTTCCCGGCGCTTCCGGGCCAGCTCCTCCATCCGCCCGCGGATCTGCTCCCCCTCGCCCTGCGGCAGAGCCACCTCTGCCTCCAGGATCAGCCACTCCGGATGCCCGCAGAACAGGCTGTGCCGGTAGGACAGGCCGCACGCCCCGGCGGGCAGGGTGTGGCGCGTCCCCGCCTCGTCCAGGTAGGTGACGCTGGTGAGCACCTGAACCATCTCCCCGCCGTAGGCCCCCGCGTTCATCATCACGGCGCCCCCCAGGGTGCCGGGGATGCCGTGGGCGAACTCCAGGCCGGTGAGGCCCCGGCCCAGGGCGGCCATGGCCAGCCGGGCCAGAGGGATGCCGCACTCCGCCCGCAGACGGCGGTTGACCTCCCTGGTCTGATCCAGGCCGGTGGTCTTGAGGATAAAGCCGTCGAAGCCGCCGTCCGCCACCAGCAGGTTGCTGCCGTTGCCCAGGAAGAAGGGGGCTACCCCCTCCGCCGCCGCCAGGCGCACCGCCGCCGCGGCCTCCTTCCCGTTTCTGGGCAGGGCCATGAGCCGGGCCGGGCCGCCGATGCGGAAGGTGGTGTGGTTCCGCATGGGCTCCTCCTCCCGCAGCTCCAGGCCGGGCAGCTCTCCTCTCAGCTTGCGCGCCAGTTGTTCCAATCGCTCCATAGCGGCCTCCTGTTTCCAAAATTACTCTAAGGTTATATTATACCAGAACCGGGCGGGAAATAGAAGAGGACAGGCGACAAAATACGCCTGTCCGGTGTAGGATTACAATACATTTTGGACAAGTGAAGAAAAAGGATGAAGGATAAGGCCTCATCGGTTAAAGTTGAGTTACCACACACCAACTGTACGAGAGGGGGCCATATCCTTCATGAGCAAGAGTATAACACAGGGCAGGGCATATCGGCAATCCCTGATGAAGTACGTGGAGAAACACGGCGTCAAGCGAGCCAGCCGGAGGTACAACGTACATTTACTTCTGGAAGGCGCGCTGGGATGGCACACCGGAGTCATTGTCTTGCCGGTCCCGGCGGCCCCACAGACACCTGAACCAGCATACAGAGGCAGAGCTGAAGCTAATCCGGGACATGCGCCGCAGAAATCCCAAACTTGGCATGGTGGAACTGTGGCACGGTCTGCAGCAGCGGGGCTGCACCCGCCGCCCGGAAAGCCTGTTCCGGGTCATGAGAAAGCTGGGCCTGTTCCCACAGGCAGAGAAGAAACCAGTCTATAAGCCAAAGCCCTACGAGCAAATGACTTATCCGGGGCAACGGGTCCAGGTGGATGTAAAGGTGGCCCCCCACCCGCCGCTGCATGGCCGACCCGGAGCTGCGCCTGTACCAGTATAATTACGTGATCCCGCCCCAAAGCAATGTGTCTAATCCCTGACCGGTAGACTGGTATCTGTACAAGGAGCGGCATCTGATTGAGTGTTTTTTCCAGAAAATCAAGTGGTTTCGCAGAATTGCCACCAGATACGACAAGCTGGACGCCTCCTACTTGGCCTTCCTTTACCTTGCCGCCATTGCATTCCTGTTGATTTAGAACAAGTCTCCCGATTTTTCAAACAAGCCCTAGCTGTCTATCCCCACGATCTCGATTACATCCCGATCCATTTCCCCTCGTTCCAGCATCTTTCATCACTCCCTCCTCCCTATTTTACCTCATACCTTAAGAAATAGCCCAGCTTTTACTGAACTTTTTCGAGAAAGACCACATGGTGGGAGGGGTTCGTTTTCTTGCGAAAAAGTCACCCCTTCCGCCATGAGAAGTGTCATTTCCGAGGCACATGTCCCCGGAAATGACGGATTCTGATTTAATTTCTGCGGCTGCGGCCGCGGGAACTGTACGAGGCGCTCCTTCACGGGAGGTTTTTCGACAGCCTGAGGGGCGGGGCTAAAAGCCCCCCCCCTCTGTGGGTTCCCTTGTCTTTTCACATGCTCGGCGGAAGTGAATTCCGCCTGCGCCAAGGTTTTGCCTCCGGCAAAACGCCTGTACGGCGCAAGCGCCGCCCCATCTGCGATGGGGCCCCGTGGAGCAGCTGACCGCTTTATCCCAGCAGCAGCTTGTCGTCCGCCTCGTCTGACCCGCTGGCCTTGCTGAACAGGTTGAGCAGCTGCTCCACGGTCAGCTTCTTCTTCTCCTCGCCGGACACGTCCACGGCGATGCGGCCCTCATACATCATGATCAGGCGGTTGCCGTGGGCGATGGCGTCCCGCATGTTGTGGGTGATCATGAGGGTGGTGAGCTTGTCCCGCTGGACGATCTTCTCGGTGGTGTCCAGCACCTTGGCCGCCGTCTTGGGATCCAGGGCGGCGGTGTGCTCGTCCAGCAGCAGCAGCTTGGGCTTCTTCAGGGTGGCCATCAGCAGGGTCAGGGCCTGCCGCTGGCCGCCGGAGAGCAGGCCTACCTTGCTGGTCAGCCGATCCTCCAGGCCCAGATCCAGGATCTTCAGCAGCTCCTTATACTGCTCCCGCTCGGCCCGGGTGATGCCGGGGCGGAGGGAGCGACCCTGCCCCCGGCGGGCGGCCAGGGCCAGGTTCTCCTCGATCTGCATGGTGGCGGCGGTGCCCATCATGGGATCCTGGAACACCCGGCCGATGAACTTGGCCCGCTTGTGCTCGGGCAGGCGGGTCACATCCTGCCCGTCGATGGAGATGGTGCCGCTGTCCACCGGATAGACGCCGGCCACCAGGTTGAGCAGGGTGGACTTGCCCGCGCCGTTGCCGCCGATCACCGTCACGAAGTCCCCGTCGTTGAGGGTGAGGGACACGCCGTTCATGGCCCGCTTCTCGTTGATGGTGCCGGCGTTGAAGGTCTTGTAGATTTCCTTGATCTCAAGCATGGGTCTGCGCTCCTCTCTTGCCCGCCTTGCTGAAGTAGCGGGACTTCCAGTAGGGGATGGCCAGGAAGGCGGCCACGATCAGGGCGGTGACCAGCTTCATGTCGTCGGGGTTGAGGCCCAGCCAGATGACCACCTGGTACACCAGGTAGTACAGCACCGCGCCGATGGCCACGGCCAGCAGCTTCAGGCCGAAGTTGTGGAACACCTTGGAGAAGAGCACTTCACCGATGATCACGGCGGCCAGGCCGATGACGATGGCGCCCCGGCCCATGTTCACGTCGGCAAAGCCCTGATACTGGGCCAGCAGGGCGGAAGACAGGGCCACCAGGCCGTTGGAGAGCATCAGGCCCAGCACCTTGGACACGTTGGTGTTGATGCCCTGGGCCCGGGCCATGTTCTGGTTTGCGCCGGTGGCCCGCAGGGAGGAGCCCAGCTCCGTGCCGAAGAACCAGTAGAGCACGGCGATGATCACCACCACGAAGATGGCGCCGATGAAGATCGGGTTCTGGATGCTCAGCGCCCGCACGTCCCGGGAGGAGAGCAGCACGTCGTACTGTATAGAGTTGATGGGCCGGTTGGCCTGCCCCATGATGCGCAGGTTCACCGAATAGAGGGCCAGCTGGGTCAGGATGCCGGCCAGGATGGCGGGGATGCCACACAGGGTGTGGAACAAGCCGGTGGCCAGGCCCGCCAGCAAGCCCGCCAGGAAGGCCCCCAGCAGGGCCGCCGGCCAGGGCAGGCCCGCCATGGTGAGCATGATATACACCGCGCCGCCGGTACACATGGTGCCGTCCACGGTCAGATCGGCCACATCCAGGATCTTATAGGTGATGTAGACCCCGATGGCCATGATGCCCCAGATAAGGCCCTGGGCCGCTACGCCCGGCAGGGCGTTGATCAGGTGCATGAAGTTCAAGTTCATTCCTCCTCAGCCCCCGTGAAGCGAGGGCTGTTTTTTTACGCCAAAACCAGCGGAAGGACAGAATCCTCCCGCTGGCTGTTGGTTCTGGTTGTGGGCCGGGTTACTCGGCCGCAATGGCCTCGTAGCCCTCCGGGGGCGTCAGGCCCAGGGCCTCGCAGTTGGCCGCGTTGTACTTGGGGGTGAAGTTGGGGGCGTAGGCGATCTCCATGGTGGCGGGATCGGCCCCGTTGACCAGGATCTCGTAGGCCATCTCGGCGGTCTGGCAGCCCAGATCATAGTAGCTGATGGTCAGGGTGGCCACGCCGCAGCCGGAGCAGATGCCCTCCTCGCCGGCGATGATGGGCACGCCCGCAGGCACCGCGATGTTGCCGATGAGCTCGGCGTTGGTGGCGGCGGTGTTGTCAGTGGGGATATAGAGCACGTCGCTCTCCGCGCAGGCGGTGGTGACCACAGCGGACAGGTCGTTGGAGTCGGAGAAGGCGTACTCCGTGCAGGTGTAGCCCATCTCCTCCAGATAGCCCTTCACGGTCTGCACCTGATAGTCGGAGTTGGGCTCGGCGGAGCAGTAGACCAGGCCCACGTTCTGGGCCTCGGGGAACCACTCCTGGAGCATGGCCGCCTGCTCATCCAGGGGGGCCAGGTCGGAGGTGCCGGACACGTTGATGCCGGTGGTGCCGTCGAAGCCGTCGATGCCCAGGGCCACGCCGTACTCGGTGATGGAGGTGCCCAGGATGGGGATGTCGCCGGTGGCGGCCACAGCCGCCTGGAGGGCGGTGGTGCCGTTGCACAGGATCAGATCCACGCCCTGGGACACAAAGTTGTTGATGATGGTGGTGCAGTTGGCCGCCTCACCGGAGGCGTTCTGCTCCTGGATCTCCACAGAGGTGCCCAGCTTCTCCTCCAGGGTCTCGATGAAGCCGCGGGTGGCCTCGTCCAGCGCCACGTGCTGCATCTGCTGGCAGATGCCCACCACGAAGGTCTCGCCCGCCGCGGCGGGGGACTCGGTGCCGGCCGCGGGGGACTCGGTGCCGGAGGGCGTATCGGACGTGCCGGTGCCGCCGCCGCAGGCGGCCAGGCCAAGCGCCAGAATGCCGCTCAGGCCGAGAGCGGCCAGCCTAGATAGCTTTCTCATAGTTGTCTCCTCCAATTCCTACTGCTCTTTAGCGATTTTAGTCGCTAAAGAAAGAACTTGTGCTCATTATACTCATCTGCGCGCCGCTTGTCAACGGGGAACTTCCCCATTCTTCACAGAATCTTCATTTTTCCCGTCCCCCTTTTCCCGGTTTTTTCATGGACTTTTTCGGAAGGATGTGATAGAATGGCTTCAAATTGTAGACAGAATTCCAATCGGAGGCAATGTCATTTTGAGGACAGATATTTTGGGCGTCGGCTTCGACGACCTGACCTTGGACGAGGCCGCTGAGGCCGGCGCAGCCCTGGTGGAGGGCGGCGGCTTCCACTACGCGGTCACCCCCAATCCGGAGTTCCTGCTGACCGCCCGGCACGACGAGCCCTTCCGGCAGGCCCTGCTGGGGGCGGATCTGGTGCTGGCCGACGGGGTGGGCGTGACCTACGCCGCGAAAATCCTGGGCCGCCCGCTCAAGGGCCGGGTGCCCGGCATTGAGTTCGCCCAGCGGCTGTTGGCCTGGATGGCCGCCCACGGCAAGCGGCTCTTCCTCCTGGGGGCCAAGCCCGGCGTGGCCGAGCTGGCCGCCGCCAATCTGAAGGCCGCATACCCGGGGCTGATCGTCTGCGGTACCCACGACGGGTATTTCCAGGAGGACGGCCCGGTGGTGAAGGCCATTCAGGAGTCGGCGGCCGACGTGGTGTTTGTGTGCCTGGGCGCCCCCAAGCAGGAGCTGTGGATAGTGCGCAACGGCCCCGCCGCCGGCGCCCGCCTGATGGTGGGCCTGGGCGGCTCCCTGGACGTGTTTGCCGGGGTGGTGGAGCGGGCCCCGGAGGGGTTCCAGAAGCTGGGGCTGGAGTGGCTCTACCGCCTGATGAAGGAACCCCGACGCATCGGCCGCATGGCCCGGCTGCCCCTGGTGCTCTTCCAGGCGGCGGGGGCGCGGCTCACCGGAGGGAGGGCACGGGCTTGAAGGGCAGGCTGATTGTCTTTGAGGGCACCGACGGGTCGGGCAAGTCCACCCAGTTCCGGCTGCTCTGTGAGCGGATGGAGGCCGAGGGTCTCCCCTTCCAGCGGCTGATCTTCCCCCAGTACAGCGAGCCCTCCTCCGCCCTGATCCGCATGTACCTGGGCGGGGAGTTCGGCTCCCACCCCTCCGACGTGAACCCCTATGCGGCCTCCACCTTCTATGCGGTGGATCGCTACGCCTCGTGGAAGAAGGTGTGGGGAGGGTACTATCAGGACGGCGGGCTGGTACTCTCCGACCGGTACACCACCTCCAACGCCGTCCACCAGGCCTGCAAGCTGCCGGAAGACCAGTGGGAGGGCTTCTTCCGCTGGCTCTTTGACTTTGAGTGCTCCAAGCTGGGCCTGCCCCTGCCCGATCTGGTGGTCTATCTGGACATGCCCACCGACCGGGCGGTGCACCTGCTCCGCAGCCGGGAGGCGGCCACCCACACCCACGGGGACATCCACGAGGTGGATACCGACTACCTGGCCCTGTGCCGCCGCACCGCCCTGCGGGCGGCGGAGTGCCTGGGCTGGGTCAGGATCCCCTGCGTGGACGGCGCGGGCGCCCTGCGCAGCGTGGAGGACATTCACCGTGAGATCTGGGGGCGGGTCGCCCCCGTTTTGGGAAAGAGCGAGAACACTTAACTTAAAAAAGGGAAAGGTGCTGTTGCAACATGGTAGCCATTCTGCTGGGAACGGGATTTGAGGAGAGCGAGGCCCTGGTGCCCGCCGATCTGCTGCGCCGGGCCGGCGTGGAGGTCTGTCTGGCTGGCATCGGCGGGACGCAGATCACCGGTGCCCACGGCATCACCGTCACCGCCGACTGCGCCCTGGAGGCGCTGAACGCCGACGCGCTGGACATGCTCATGCTCCCCGGCGGCCTGGGCGGCGTGGAGGCCATTCAGGGAGAACTCCGCGCCCAGGCCCTGATCCAGCGCTGCTACGACGAGGGCTGCTGGCTGGCCGCCATCTGTGCCGCCCCCACCATCCTGGCCAATCTGGGCTTCCTCGACCGGCGGCGGGCTGTGTGCTACCCCGGCATGGAGGAGTTGATGGGCTCCGCCGTGGTGCAGAAGGGGACTCCCGTGGTGGTGGACGGCCACATTGTCACCGCCGAGGCCGCCGGCTCCGCCTTCCCCTTCGGCCTGAAGCTGGTGGAGGTGCTCAGGGGCGCCGACGCCGCCCGGAAGGTGGCCCATGATGTCCACTATCACGGCTGAGAAGGCCGCGCTGCGCCGCCGTGTCCGGGCGTATCTGGAGGGCCTGTCCCCCAGGCAGCGCCGGGAGAGCGACGACGCCCTCTTCGCCCGCTTTCTCTCCCTGCCCCAGGTGGAGGCGGCGGACACCCTGCTGCTCTACCACGGCATGGGGGCGGAGCCGGACACTGCCCGTCTCTTCCCCGCCCTGTGGGCCAGGGGGAAGCGGCTCTGCCTGCCCCGGTGCCTGCCCGGCCATGGGATGGAGGCCCGGCTGATCCGGCCGGACAGCGTCCTGCTCCCCCACCGCTTCGGCATGCTGGAGCCGGGGGAGGACTGCCCCCCGGTGGACCGGGCGGATATCGGCCTGGTGCTGGTGCCCGGCCTGGCCTTCGACCGCTCCGGCGGACGCCTGGGCCAGGGGGGCGGGTACTACGACCGCTGGCTGGCCGGGTTTTCCGGCTTTACCGCCGCCCTGTGCCGCGCCCCGCTGCTGCTGGAGCGGCTCCCCGCGGAGGGGCATGATCTCCCGGTGGCCCTGGTGCTCACCGAGGGGGGCCTGTACGGCCCGTCCGCGCCTCTGACAGCGCAGAGCGGGGCCTGAGGCCCCGCTCCTGGCGCTCCACGGTACGTAACCGGCTCAGCAGCAGCCGTCGTTGCACCCGCAGTTGCTGCTGCAGCCGCAGTTGCAGCCGCAGCTGCTGCCGCTGCCGCCGCAGCAGCAGCAAATGATGATGAGAATCAGGATGATCCACAGGCAGCCGCTGCCGCCCCAGCCATTGTTGCCAAAGCACATGTTTGTTTCACCTCGCTTGCTTCATCTGGCCCATACTATGCGGCCGGATGCGGGGTGGTTCCCGTCTGGGTGCCGGCGCCTGTGGGAAGCCTTTTGTTTGATTGGAGTGGAACCCATGTCTCAGGAAGAATATCGGAACGAAGAACGCCGCCCCGCCCAGCACCGGAGCGCCGGCCACGGCGGGAAGCGGGTGGCCCCCTCCCATCCGGAGGGTGAGCGGCGCCCCGCCCCCCGCCGCCGGCGGAAAAAGCGCCTGGGCGCGTGGGGCGTGCTGCTCTATATCATTTTTGTGCTGGGCATCTCCGCCATCCTGGCGGGGGTGGGCTGGATGTGGGCCAACGACGTGCTGGCCCTGAACAAGGCCCCCCTCACCGCCACGGTGCAGGTCGAGGAGGGCGACACGGTGAGCGATGTGGCCGACAAGCTGAAGGAGGCCGGCCTCATCGAGTACAAGATGGTCTTCAAGATGTTCTGCGCCCTCACCCATGTCTCCGGCCAGGCCGGGGAGGAGGACGCCAAGATCACCCCGGGCACCTACCAGCTGGACACCGACATGGACTACCGGGCCCTGGTCTCCAGCATGGGCTCCTCCTCCGCCAGCCGGATGATCACCACGGTCACCATCCCCGAGGGCCAGACTGAGGCCCAGATCTTCCAGCTGCTGGAGGAGAAGGGAGTGTCCACCGTGGAGCAGCTGGAGGACACCGCCGCCAACTACGACTTCAACTTCTCCTTCCTCAAGGGGGTGCTGCCCCTGGGCGATCCCAAGCGGCTGGAGGGCTATCTGTTCCCCGACACCTACGAGTTCTATATGGGCGAGGATCCGGTGAGCGTGCTCAACAAGATGATCCTCCGCTTTGACGAGATTTTCACCGAGCAGATGCGCGCCGACATCCAGGCCTCCGGCCACACCATCAACGACGCGGTGATCATCGCCTCCATGATCGAGAAGGAGACCGACGGCCAGGATCAGGCCCAGATCGCCTCGGTCATCTACAACCGCCTGGACAACCCCACCAGCGAGACGGCGGGCTATCTGAACATCGACGCCACCATCCTGTACGCCACCGGCGGCACCGAGGTGGATCTCAACGCCGACACCCCCTACAACACCCGCACCCACACTGGCCTGCCCCCCACGGCCATCTCCTGCCCCGGCGTGGACGCCCTGCGGGCGGCGGTGTACCCGGACGACACCAACTACTACTTCTACGCCCTGGGCGACGACGGACTGCACCACTTCTTCCGCACCTATCAGGGCCAGCAGGACTTCATCGCAACCCAGGAGCGTTACCAGAATGGCTGAACACATTGAATTGCTCGCCCCCGCCGGGGACATGGAGCGGCTGCGCATGTCCCTGGCCTACGGTGCCGACGCGGTATATCTGGCGGGCACGGACTTCGGCATGCGCTCCTTTGCCGGCAACTTCACCCCGGAGGAGCTGAAACAGGCGGTGGCCCTGTGCCACAGCCGGGGCGTGGCCGTCCACGTCACCTGCAACACCATGCCCCGCAACGGGGAGATCGCCCGGATGCCGGAGTGGCTCTCCTACCTCCAGGAGCTGGGGGTGGACGCGGCCATCCTAGCCGACGTGGGGGTGCTCTCCCTGCTGAAAAAGCACGCCCCCAAGCTCAAGGCCCACATCTCCACCCAGGCCAGCGTCTCCAACTACCAGGCGGCCGCCGCCTGGTACGAGCTGGGGGCCAGCCGGGTGATCCTGGCCCGGGAGCTGTCCCTGGACGAGATCCGGGAGATCCGGGCCAAGGCCCCCAGGGAGCTGGAGCTCGAGGCCTTCGTCCACGGGTCCATGTGCGTCAGCTACTCGGGCCGCTGCCTGCTCTCCAACTATATGACGGGCCGGGACGCCAACCGGGGCGCCTGCGCCCAGCCCTGCCGCTACCAGTACGCCCTGGTGGAGGAGAAGCGCCCCGGCGAGTACTTCCCCATCGGGGAGGACGCGGGGGGCGCCTACATCCTCAACTCCCGGGACATGTGCATGATCGACCACATCCCGGAGCTCATCGACGCCGGGCTGGACTCCCTGAAGATCGAGGGGAGGGCCAAGTCGGCCTACTACGCCGCCGTGGTCACCGGCGCCTACCGCCACGCCATCGACGCCGCCCTGGCCGGACAGCCCCTGGAGCCGGTGTGGCGGGACGAGGTGGAGAAGGTGAGCCACCGGCCCTACTCCACCGGCTTCTACTTTGGGGAGCCGGGCCAGCACACCAGCCACTCCCGCTACGTCCGGGACTGGCAGATCATGGCGGTGGTCACCTCCTGCACCCCCGACGGCACAGCCCTGTGCGAGCTGCGCAACAAGCTCTTCGCCGGAGACCAGCTGGAGCTTGTGGGCCCCGGCCTGAAGCCGGTGCCCGTCACCGTGGAGGGCCTCACCGACGGGGACGGCCTGTCCATCCCGGAGGCCAGAAAGCCCCAGATGCCCTTCTACCTGAAACTTCCCGTCCAGGCCCCGCCCCTGTCCCTGCTCCGGCGGAAGGCGGTGGGCCTGTGAGTGCCCCGGCCATCCGCCGCCTGGACTGCGATCTGCTGCGGGTGCTGTCCATGCTGGGGGTGGTGTATCTCCACACCGCTTCCGGCGCCCTGCGTCAATCCATCGGCTCCCTGTGGCACTTCTCCAATCTGGTCACCTCCCTGGCCACGGCGGCGGTGCCCCTGTTTTTCATGCTCTCCGGCGCCCTGCTGCTGAACCAGCCCCAGACCGCCTCCCTCCACACCCTGTTCCGGCGGCGGCTGCCCAAGCTGCTGGTGCCCCTGCTGGCCTGGTCTGCCCTGGTGCTGCTCCTGATGGCCGCCATGGGGAGCCCCCAGGCCGCGGTGGAGCAGTTCACCTCCATACTGGGCACGCCGGTGCTCACCCCCTACTGGTTTCTGTATGCCCTGATCGTCATGTATCTGCTCTCCCCCCTGCTCCGGGAGCTGACGGTGCGCCTCAGCGACCGGCACTGGGACTACATGATGCTGCTGTGGTTCGTGTTCGTCCTGCTGCTCAACACCCTGCGGGATCTGGCCCCCGCCGGCCCCTGGAAGACCGCCTTCACCGTATCCACCGTGTCCAACCTGAGCTTTGTGGGGGGCTACCTGGGCTACTTCCCCCTGGGGGCCTGGCTGGCCCGGAAGCGGCCCCCCTCCCGCCCCGTCCTGTGGGCCGCGGCGGCGGTCAGCTACGCCGTCATCGCCGTGGGCACCTGGCGGTCCACCCTGGCCGCCGGCGCTTACAGCGAGGTGTATAAGAGCTATCTGCACATCTTCTGCGCCGTGCTGGCCTGCGCCCTGTTCCAGCTGGCCCGCTCCTACGCGGAGCACCGGCAGAGCGGCCGGGTGATCACCGCCCTGTCCGGCCTGTCCTTCGGCATCTACCTGGTTCACCCCCTGGCCATCGAGTTCTGGCAGAAGGTGTGGACTCGCTTCATCACCCCGGCGGTGGACACCATCCCCATCCAGCTGGGCTACTATCTGGCCATCCTGCTCAGCAGCCTGGCGGGCATCTGGGTGCTTACCTCCATCAAGCCCCTGTGCTGGGTGTTCACCGGCCAGAAGTTTTCCGCCGCCTGCCGGGAGTGCAACCTGTTCGCCCTGCTGCGGAGAAAGGAACCGTCATGAGGAATTACCGGCGGAGCGCCCCGGCGTTCTCCCTGTGCGGGCTGTGCTGCGCCCTGTGCCCCATGCACCGGATGGAGAGGGGCTGCCCCGGCTGCGGCGGCGGGGAGGGGCACCAGAGCTGCGCCGTCATCCGGTGCGCCCTGGCCCACGGCGGGCCGGAGTCCTGCGCCCTCTGCCCCGACTATCCCTGCCCCCGACTGAAAGAGGCCGCCCGCTTCGACTCCTTCGTGCCCCACCGGAACCAGCTGGAGCATTTGAACCGCTGGGCGGCGGCGCCGGAGGACTTTCGGGCGGAGCTGGCGGAAAAGAGCCGCCTGCTCACCGAACTGCTGGAGCACCATAACGACGGGCGGCGCAAGAGCTTCTTCTGCACCGCCGTCAACCTGCTCCCCGCCGGGGACACGGCGGCGGTGCTGGAACAGTTGGACGGCTCCCTCCCCCTGAAGGAGCGGGCCGCCCAGGCCGTCCGCCTGCTGAACGGGGCGGCGGAGGCCCGGGGCATCTCCCTCAAACTGAACAAGAAGCCAAAAAACCAGGGCTTGTTTGAAAAATAAAAGTTGCACAAAAGAAGCAGATATGCGAAGCTAGGGCTTGTTTGAAAGTTGGAGACATGCCCAGCGGCGAGGAATTTTGGGTCGCTGACAAGCAATTTTTTGCAGGAATCCTGACGGATTTCAAGAAAAAATTGTGCCGTTCAGGGGACAAAAGGCCCGCCGATTGGGTATGTTGGCATTTTTCAAACAAGCCCTAATGCTGGCCTGGTTCTTTTTCAGCACCTGGGGCTTAAATTCCCTCTTCCGATCTCGGGGAACCGATACATCCACTTCACAAAGCTGGTACGCGGCGTCTTACTGCTGTGGCCGCTGCGGCTGTTGCCGGTGTCCTTATTCTTGTGTCATATTTGCTGTACGCCTGCTCGTCATCCAGCTCCGCCACCAAGCCATTCAATAGGGACGGATACCGGGAATACAGAAGCGGCCCCAAGATCTGCGCCAGTTGCCCTACCCGCCATCTGTGTACCTGCTCCAAGGACTGTGTAAAGGCCATACAGAGGCATATCTGGAAGGCCTATGGGAATTGGCCGGCGACGCCCGTTATACCCTTCAATACCAGGAACTCTACAAGCGCCGGAAAGAGACCATTGAACGGGTCTTCGCAGACGCCAAGGAAAAACACGCCATGCGTTATACGCAGTACAGAGGCTTGGCCCAGGTTACAACTGGGTGAAGCTTAAATTTGTTGCCATGAACCTCAAAAAACCGGCCAATTGGCTATGGAGAAAGCTCTTTCCCTCCTTCCTATCCCTACTCCTCCATCTCTTTTATGCCGGAAACCCGGCCTACACATTCATGTAGACCGGATTTCTCGACACGCTGAGGCCATTAAAGGGCATTTTCAAGTCTCGGGAATTGCCGGGAGGGTTTAACTTTGCGGAAGCGCGCCCCTACGCTTCCATCGCCTCCTCCAACTTTTTCAGCGCCTTTTTCTCAATGCGGGATACATAAGACCGGGAGATGCCGCACTTGGCGGCGATTTCCCGCTGGGTCAGGGGTGGGCGGGCGTTGAGCCCGTATCGCAGGGTGATCACCATGGCCTCCCGCTCGTCCAGGCACTGGGCCACGCACCGGCGTACCTTGGCGCAGGCGTCCCTGGCATCCAACTCCTCCAGCATATTGTCGTCCACGCTGATGGTATCCAGAAGGGACAGGGAGTTCCCATCCCCGTCCCCGTCGATGGAGTCGGACAGGGACACCTCACCCTGGAGCTTCCGCTGGGAGCGGAAATACATCAGGATTTCATTCTCAATGCACCGGGAGGCGTAAGTAGCCAAGCGGACATTCTTATCCGGCTTGAAGGTGCTGATGCCTTTGATCAGGCCGATGGTGCCGATGGAAATCAGGTCGTCCTGGTCGCCGTTGGGGGTGTAATACTTTTTCATGATGTGCGCCACCAGGCGCAGGTTGTGCTCAATGAGGATGTTGCGGGCCTCCAGATCTCCCTGGGCCATGCGCTCCAGGTACATCCGCTCCTCCTCCGCCTTCAGGGGGCGGGGGAAGGAGCCGGTGACCCCGCCGGAGAGCCGCAGGGTGAAAAACAGGCTGTTGAGGGACAGGAAAATCCAGGCTGGGAACATAATGTCACACCTCCGCTTCCACTCTATTCCCGCCGCGTCTGTCCCTATGCGCCGCCCGGCGCCCGGTGCCGGCGGCCCCGGAATTGTCAGATAATTTTAAGGTTTGTGTCAGAGGAATGTAAGCACACGGTCGCTTGAACGTCAGAAATGCCTGCTATACTTCCCATATACAAAAAAGCGCAAGCGCTTTGGGAGGTAATCTGCATGAAAAAGCGGAAGCTGGCCGTCCTGTTCGGCGGCTGTTCCTCGGAATACGACATTTCCCTCCAGTCCGCCCACGCGGTGCTCACCCACCTGGATCCGGAAAAATACGAGCCGGTGCCCCTGGGCATCACCCGGGACGGCCGGTGGTTCCTCTACCAGGGGCCCTTTGACACCCTGCTGGACGACAGCTGGCACACCGATGAGCGGCATCTGGTTCCCGCCGTGATCTCCCCCGACCGGGGCGTCCATGGCCTGCTCCTCATCGCCCCCGCCGGCCCCTCCACCGTGTACCTGGACGCCGCCTTCCCGGTGCTCCACGGCAAAAACGGGGAGGACGGCACCGTCCAGGGCCTGCTGGAGCTGGCGGGCATTCCCATCGTGGGGTGCGGCGTGCTCCCCTCCGCCCTTTGCATGGACAAGGACGCGGCCCACCGCTTGGCCGCCGCCGCGGGGGTGGCGGTGCCCCCCTCCGCCCTGTTCCGGGCCGGGGAGGACATGGCCCTGCTGCCAGAACGCACGGCGGGGCTCACCTATCCCCTCTTTGTCAAGCCCGCCCGGGCGGGCTCCTCCTTCGGCATCTCCAAGGTGGACTCCCCCGAGGCTCTGTCCGCCGCCGTGGCCGCCGCCCTGGAGCACGACAGCAAGGTGGTGATCGAGGAGGCCGTCCCCGGCTTTGAGGTGGGCTGCGCCGTGCTGGGCAACGAGGAGCTCACCGTGGGGCTGGTGGACGAGATCCAGCTGTCCGGCGGGTTTTTCAACTTCACGGAGAAGTACAACCTGATCACCTCCGCCATCCACGTGCCCGCCCGGATCCCCCCGGAAAAGGCGGCGGAGATCCAGGAGACCGCCAAGGTGCTTTATAAGGCCCTGGAGTGCCGGGGCTTCGCCCGGGTGGATCTGTTTCTCACACCCGACGAGCACATCGTGTTCAACGAGATCAACACCATCCCCGGCTTCACCGCCCACAGCCGCTACCCCAGCATGATGAAGGGGGTCGGCCTGGACTTCCCCCAGCTGCTGGACAAGCTGATCGGACTGGCGGTGGGCGCATGAGGGGCACCCTGTATCTGGTGAACCGGGCCCACCCCCTGGCCGGGGAGCCGGAGGCGGAGGCCCTGGTGCCCGTGGACGGCGGCCATCCCCGGATCATGCTCCACCAGCGTGCCAGGGTCATGCTGGAGCAGCTGCTCACCGCCGTGGGCGGCAGGGGGGCCATTGTGCCGGTGAGCGGCTACCGCCCCCGCTCCGAGCAGCAGGCCATCTGGGACGACTCCCTGGCGGAGCACGGGCAGAAATTCACCGAGACCTATGTGGCCATGCCGGGGTGCAGCGAGCACCAGACCGGCCTGGCCATCGACCTGGGAGAAAACAGACCGGACATCGACTTCCTCTGCCCCGCCTTCCCCGATGACGGCCCCTGCGGGGAACTGCGCCACCGGGCCGCCGACTACGGCTTTGTCCTCCGCTATCCTAAGGGCAAGGAGGCCGTCACCGGCATCGGCCACGAGCCGTGGCACTTCCGCTATGTGGGCTGGCCCCACGCTAGGCTGATGGAGGAGCGGGGCCTGGTGCTGGAGGAATATCTGTCGTGGCTCCACGAATTTCCCCTGGGGGCGGAGCCCCTGCGGTATCAGGGGCTGGGCCGGCAGTTTGAGATCAGCTATGTGCCCGCAGAGCAGGCGGCGGAGCTGGAGTTCCCTGCCAATCTCCCCTGCCAGACATCCGACACCAACGAGGGGGGCGTGGTGCTGACGGTGTGGAGGGACGCGGGATGAGGGGAAACACTCTGGGGGGCTTCGACCGCTTCCGCCTCCCCGCCGCCCTGCTGGTGGTGGCCATCCACACCGGGCCTCTGCTGTCGGTGAGCCCCTTGGCCAACGATCTGCTCACCGACATCTGGGGGCGGATTGCCGTCCCCTTCTTCTTCGCCGTCAGCGGCTGGTTCCTGGTGCCCCGCCTCCGGCGGGAGGGTGCGGCGGCCCTGGGGCCCTTCCTGAAGAAAACCCTGCTGCTCTATCTCCTGTCCGCCCTGCTCTACCTGCCCCTGAACCTCTATAACCACACGCTCCAGGACAGCGGGGCCGCCCTGCTGCGGGACATCTTCTTCAATGGCACCTTCTACCACCTGTGGTACTTCCCCGCCCTGGCCCTGGGGGCCTGCATCGTCTGGGCCCTGGTACGGGGGCTGGGGAAGTGGGCCTGGCTGCCCGCCGTACTGCTCTACCTAGTGGGCCTGCTGGGGGACAGCTGGTACGGCCTTACCGCCGCCCTGCCGCCGGTACGCGCCGCCTATGAGGCCATGTTCCTCTGCTTTGACTACACCCGAAACGGCCTGTTCTCCACCCCCATCTTCCTGCTGCTGGGGGGCTGGCTGGCCCAGCGGCCCCGGCGGAACCGGCCGGGCCTCTATGGGGCCGGCCTGCTGGCCTCCCTGGCCCTGCTGACGGCGGAGGGCCTGCTGGTCAAGCACTTTGACCTGGCCCGGTTCGACGCCCTCTATCTCACCCTCCCCCTGTGCGTAGGCTTTCTGCTCCTGTGGCTGGCCGCCCTGGAGCTGCCCGCCGCTCCCGCCCTCCGGGGGTGGACGGCGGCCGTCTACGTGCTCCACCCCTGGTGCATCGTACTGGTGCGGGGCGGGGCGCGGGTGGCGGGCCTCACTGGGTTGCTGGTGGACAACAGCCTGGGCCACTATGGGGCGGTGGTACTCCTGTCCGCCCTGCTGGCCCTCCCCTTCGCCTTCTTCCGTCCCGCCAGGGCCGACCCCCGGGGGCGGGCGTGGATTGAGGTGGACGCCGCCGCCCTGCGGCACAACCTGTCCGCCCTCTCCGCCCTGCTGCCGGAAGGCGGGAAGCTCATGCCGGTGGTGAAGGCCAACGCCTACGGCCACGGGGATCTGGAGATTGCCCGCATCTGCGCCGGGGAGGGCGTCCGCGCCCTCGCCGTTGCCACCGCCGCCGAGGGGGTGCGCCTGCGGCGGGGCGGCGTGCGGGGCACCATCCTGGTGCTGGGCTGCACCGGCCCCGGGGAGGTTCCCCTGATGGCCCGGTACCGCCTGACCCAGGCGGTGGTCAGCGCCGAGCACGCCCGGGCCCTGGCCGCCCAGGGCCGCCGAATTTCGGTGCACCTGAAAATCGACACCGGCCTCCACCGGCTGGGCATCCCCTGGGACGATGTGGAGGGGCTGGTGGCCCCCTTCGCCTGTAAAAACCTGAAGGTCACCGGCGTGTTCACCCACCTGTCCGACGCGGAGGCGTTGGACGGGGCCAGCCAGGCCCGCACCCTGGAGCAGCTCCGCCGCCTCCAGAGCGCGGTGGACGGCCTGCGCAAGGCCGGATTTGACCCGGGGGCGATCCACTTTCAGGGCAGCTACGGCCTGCTCAACTATGCCGACAGCCTGCCCTGCGATTTCGCCCGGCCGGGCATCGCCCTCTACGGGGTGCTCAGCTCTCCCGACCACCGCACCCGCTCGGCGCTTGACCTGCAGCCCGTCCTCTCCCTCCGGGCCCGGGTGACCCAGCTCCACCGTCTGGAGATCGGGGAGGCGGCGGGGTACGACGGGGCCTTTACCGCCCGGCGGCCCACGGTGCTGGCTGCCCTGTCCATCGGCTACGCCGACGGCTGGCCCCGGAGCCTGTCCAACGGGGCGGGACAGGTGCTGATTCACGGCCAGGCCGCCCCGGTGGCCGGGCTGGTGTGCATGGATCAGCTCCTGGTGGACGTGACGGACATCGAGGGGGTCTCCCCCGGCGACACCGCCACCCTCATCGGCCGGGACGGGGCGGCGGAGCTCACCGCCGGGCAGGCCGCCCGGGCCGCCGGCACCATCACCAACGAGCTGCTCTCCCGTCTGGGGCCCCGCCTGCCCCGCATGGTGGTGGATGACATGCCATAACAAAACGAGGGCCGGAAGCATCAGCTTCCGGCCCTCTCTCATACTGTTTTTACTCGCTGACAAAGACCTGCAGGGTGGTGGTGAGCTGCCGGCCGGGGCTGGCAAGGGTCTGGCCCTTGTAGTACATGGCGGTGGAGCCGCCGCCGTCCAGGCAGAAGGCGTCCACACAGCCCAGCTGGCTCATCAGCTCCCGCATCTGCTGGATGGTGCCGGAGGAGACGCTGACCAGCACCAGCTTGTTGTCCGCGGTAGCGCCCACGGCCGTGCGGGGGGCGGAGCCGTTGACGCTGAACCGGCCGCTGGTGTCGTTGGCGAACAGGGACTCCATCTGGCTCACCACGGCGCCGTCCTTGATCAGGATGGGGCCGCCGGAGACGATGCTCTGCACGCCCTCCAGCTCAAAGCCCTCGGAGTCGGCGTTGGCGAACAGGTAGGGCTCGATGGTCACCGCGCGGCCCATCTCCGGGATCTGGTACCAGGCGGTGGAGGTGACCTCGTTGCTGGAATAGAGCACGAAGCCGTTGGCGGGGATGGCGATGGTCTCACCGCTGGCCACGGTGCGGTAGGTGGTGGTGACGCCGTTCTCCACCACCAGCACGGCGCCGGGGTAGGTCACCGGGAAGGAGGCGCCCCGGGCGGGGGTATAGAGCACCGACTGATTGGCGAACTGGGAGAGCACATTGCACTCATAGCCCGACCACTCCTGGGCCTTGCCGCCGTCGGTGGTCTTGACCCGGAAGAACATGGCCGGCCGGCCGAAGGTCATCTTGTTGTCGGCGGTGATGCCCAGGGAGTTGAGCCCGGTGGAGCCGTAGAGGAACTGGCCGTTCACCATCACGTGGCCGATGGGATCCTTGATGGCATTGTAGGACTGGAAGTAGTTGGCGTTGATCACCGCCACCGCGCCGGAGGCGGCGCAGATGTCGGAGAAGGCGCGGGTGTTGTTCAGCTTGTTATCGGGCAGGGCCGCCTTGACGCTCACCCGGGGATCACTCATGTTGACGGTGATCACCTTGGCGCTCACCGTGCCGGAGGGCAGGGCATAACTCTGCTGGGTGAGGGTGGTGGGCTCCGCCTTGGGGGTGGTCTTTTCGATGAGGGTCTTGACCTGGGACAGGCTGGTGAGGGCGCTGGCGTCCACGTCGCCGTCGGCCACCACCACGATCTGATTGGTGGGCTCATACTGCACGGTCAGGCCCAGGCTCTCGCTGACGAAGCGCACCGGAACGAAGGTGCGGCTGTTCATGGCCTTGGCGGGCACGTCCAGGGTGACGCTCTCGCCGTTGACCAGGGCGGTGGTGGTATTCAGTGTCAGCTCCACCTCGATGCCGTTGAGGCTGCACAGCACGCCGTTGGTCTCGGGCACCCAGGTGGCGCTGCCGCCGAAGGCCTCCAGAATCCGGGCGATGGGCACCAGGGTGCGGCCGCTCTCCGCCACCGGCACCACCTTGTCGTTGGCGGTGTCAATGGTGGTGGTCTCGCTGCCGATGACGCACCAGGGGCTGTTGATCTTCAGGGCCACCACCTGGGTGGGGGACGCGGCCAGGGCGGCGGGGGCCAGGGAGATCAGCAAAGCAAGGGACAGAAGCAGGGACAGGATTCGCTTTTTCATGGCACTCTTCCTTTCTTCCTCCTCAGTTTGAGGGTTTCCGCCTTCCGGGCGGGGAGGGTTTGCTCTGTGTCCTGCGGTTGGTATTTAGTCTACTACATATTGGAAGCCAAAGCAATATGCAGGCAGCATACTCCCCGGCCTTTTGGCTGCAAATCGGGCCCCGGCCGAGTTATCGGCCGGGGCCCTGCTGTCCGCCGGATTACCGCCGGCCCTTTCCTTTCCTGGGCCTGGCGTTTTTCTTGGGCTTGGCCGCCGCCCAGCCCGCCTTTTTGGCCGGGCGCTGGCGGGGCTTTTCCGCAGCCCTGGCCTGGCCGGAGGCCGGCTTCCCTTTGGAGGCCGCCCGTCCGGCGCCCTGCTTCCCCCTGGCGGGGGCGTGCCGCGCCGCCTGCTCTCCCGCCCCGGCGGGCTTGGTGGGCCGGAGCAGGCAGCCCTTGCCATAGCCGATCAGATCCTCCCGGTGGGCCCGGTGAAGGGCCTCCCGCACCAGGGGGCGCTTCTCCGGCCGCTTCCACTGCATCAGGGCCCGCTGCATGGCCTTCTCGTGGG
>ERZ1090860.572-NODE-573-length-21796-cov-6.455545_pt1 | contig 21796 bp, 21 predicted proteins | sample MGYA00478483_ERZ1090860 | MGnify/ENA primary metagenome ERZ1090860 (study PRJEB33644, sample SAMEA5815741) | chicken gut metagenome | biome: Chicken; feature: Gastrointestinal Tract; material: Caecum | place: Ireland | collected 2019-01-01 | study: A study of the...
CACCGAAGCAGCTTGATTAGTATACTACCCCTACCGACTTTTGTCAACATATTTTTGCAAAAAAGATGGTTTTATTTCAAATAAAATCAAGGCCGTCTGTTCTCAGCAAACAGACGGCCTTTGTATGTCTTTGGTCGATTCCACTTATGCCTGCTTCATCAGCTCAGCAAGCAGCATTACCTTATCCACGTTTCCTTCTACGGTGATTTTTCCCTCTGCCACAGCAACCTGAGGAACCAGCTTGCCATTGAGGATCTTCTCCAAATTCGTCAGCGAGCCGGAAACACAGGCATCACGGTCGATGTACTCATAAGGCATTACAGACAGAACACCGTTGAGAATCTCGATGTAAAATACGCCTGTAACCTTACCGGTCAGATTAAACTGAACCGCGACTTTTCCTTCTGTTCCAGCAATATCCGCTTTACTAAGCTTGTTATAGATCTTACCAATTAACTGATCTACGGTCATTGGAATCGCCCCCTGCTCGTATTTGTAATTCTATTATACTTTTTTTTTGAAAAAAAGCAAGTATCTTCTAATACTTTATCAGCTAAAATCTGTAAATATTTACGAACTCAACTTTTGCGGATGAACTGATGATGACAGTGCGGACAGGTGATATTGATTTTTCCTCTACCGCGCGGCACACGCAGCCGCTGCTTGCATTGCGGACATTTAAAATACCGATGGGTCTTGCGATCCTGAAAACGCAGGCCCGCATTTTTCAAACGATTGGATATCGGCCACCATTTGCGGAGAAACCATTGATTCTCTGCATAGCGCGCCTGAATATTGCGCGAGAACATCCGAAAATAGCACAGAATCAGCAATGCGAGGACGAAAAAGCCCATCCATCTCCACCTAGTGATCCACTCGATTACCATCAGCAGCAAGCTGAGCAGCAGCAACGCATTATTGAGCTGATCGCTGCCGTACCGTCCAGCCATAAGCCGGCGCAAAAAATCCATCACTCGACGTCTCCCTTTCCAACATGGTCAAACATGATTGCAAGCACTTCATCCCGTCCATTTCCCTTGTCGGCCGAGAACGGAATCACCGGCACCTCTTCCGGCAGCAAAAGCGTCTGCCGAATCTCTGCCAGATTGCCCTCCAACTGACTCTTTTTGATTTTATCGAGCTTATTCGCAATCACAACCCACGGTTTTCCAGATGCGCGAAACCATTCCGCCATGGTCATATCATCCCGCGTTGGTTTGTGCCGGATATCCACGATCTGTACGCCGAGCGTCAGCAGATCCATCGCAAAATAGGCTTCCATCAGTGCGCCCCAACGCTGCTGTTCTGCTTTGGATACACGTGCATAACCATAGCCTGGCAGATCGACCAGATACATTTTCCGGTCAATCAGGAAATAGTTAATGTGTATGGTTTTGCCTGGCTGGGCGCTGACACGCGCAAAGTTTTTGCGGTTGAGCAGCTTATTGATGACCGAGCTCTTTCCGACATTGGATTTGCCTGCAAAGACGATTTGCGGCAGCGCATCCTTCGGAAAATCGCTTTCTTTGACCGCAGAGCGCAGAAACTCCACGTTGTGCAGGTTAACCGCTGGTTTTTGCTTCTCCATCACTGCATCACCGCCGTTGTAGCCGTATCGGTTTGCAGCGCAACCGGATTATGCGGCGCTTTTTTTCGCTTGTGCGGCCGACGGGTAAAGTCGATCGCTGTCTCCATCACGGTATCCATGTGTGCAGCCGTAACGAACTGTAATTTTTCGCGTACAATCGGCTCAATATCCTGCAAATCCGACTCGTTATCCTTGGGAATCACGACGGTGCGAATGCCTGCACGATAGGCCGCCATGGTCTTTTCCCGCAGGCCGCCGATCGGCAGCACACGCCCGCGCAGCGTCACCTCGCCGGTCATCGCCACATCATGGCGCACCGGCGCTTCGGTCAGCGCAGACACCAATGCCGTCGTTATGGTCACACCCGCCGAAGGGCCATCCTTGGGGATTGCCGCCTCCGGGAAATGGATGTGCAGATCGTTGTCCTTGTAGAACATCGGATCGATGGAAAGCTCATTGGCCTTTGAACGAACAAAAGTCACCGCAGCCTTGGCGCTCTCCTGCATCACCGTGCCCAGATTGCCGGTCACCTCGATCTTTCCCGTACCGGGTACCACGGCGACCTCAACCTCCAGCATCTCTCCGCCCACACTGGTCCATGCAAGACCGTTGACGATGCCGACCTCGTCCTTTTTCGTGACCACATCGTCCTTGTATCGCGCAACGCCGAGCAGTTCTTCCAGATTTTTCTCAGATACCGTCAGACGACGTCCGCCATCTGCAATGTGCTTAGCCGCTTTCCGGCAAATCTTCGCCAACACCTGCTCCAAACGACGCACACCAGCTTCGCGAGTATACCGTGAAATCACCAGTCCCAGCATTTTCTCAGAGATCACAAGCTGCCCCTTGTGCAGACCATGCTTTTCCATCTGCTTAGGCAGCAGATGATGCAACGCGATCTGCCGCTTTTCCTCCTCAGTGTAGGAGGACAGCTCAATGACCTCCATACGGTCCAGCAGCGGACGCGGCACGGTGGACAAATCGTTCGCCGTGGTCAGGAACAGCACGTCCGACAGGTCGAACGGCAGCTCAATATAATGGTCGCGGAACGCGACGTTCTGCTCGGTGTCCAGCACCTCCAGCATCGCCGCCGCCGGGTCGCCCCGAAAATCGTTGCCCATTTTGTCAATCTCGTCGAGCAGAAGCAGCGGATTGGACGTGCCCGCGCGGCGCAGTGCATCCATGATGCGTCCCGGCATCGCGCCGATATACGTCTTGCGATGACCACGGATATCCGCTTCGTCCCGCACGCCGCCCAAACTCATGCGGGCATAGTTACGCCCCATCGCCTCTGCAATGGATTTTGCGATCGAGGTTTTGCCCACGCCCGGCGGGCCGACCAGACACAGCACCTGTCCACGCAGCTCAGGCGCAAGCGTCTTGACCGCCAGAAACTCCATGATGCGCTCCTTGACCTTCTTCAAGCCATAATGATCGCGGTCCAGAATTGCCTGCGCCTCGGCCAAATCCAGTCGTTCCTCGCTCTTCTTGTTCCACGGCAAATCCAGCACGGTGTCCAGATAGGTGCGCACCACACCCTGCTCCGCGCTGGAACCGCTCAGCTTAGCGAAACGGTCCACCTCGTGAATGAGCTTGTCCTCACATTCCTGCGGCAAGTGCATGTCCAGCACGCGCTTTCGATAGGCTTCCGCCTCCGCCGCAACATCCTGTTCACCCAGCTCGCTCTGAATCACCTTGATCTGCTCACGCAGATAATATTCCCGCTGATTTTTGTCGATCTGGGTTTTCAGTTCATCCTGAATTTCGTTCTCAATCTTGAGGATCTCGGTTTCCTCGCCCAGAAGCCGGATCACCATCGCCAAACGGCGTGTAACGTTCAGTTCTTCCAGAATCTCCTGCTTTGCTTCGACCTCGACCGACAAATTCTGCGCGATATAGTCCGCCAGCCAGCCCGGCTCGCCGCCCTCCGCGACCGTCATCTCCACATCCTGCGAAATGCGGCCGGCATTCTGCGCATACTCCGCAAACCGCCCCTGCGCGGTGCGGACGAGTGCTTGCGCACGCCGCTCGGTCACACCGATGACGTAATCGCTCAGCTCCTCGATCTCGGCAAAAATGCAGTCGTCTTCCTTCTCCGGCGCGGTAAACTGATGCGCCAGCGCACGGGTACGACCCTCGACCAGCACCCGAATGTTATCGCCCGGCAGACGCAAAATCTGCCGCACGACGCATACCGTACCGATTTGATACAGATCTGCCGGCGAAGGGTTATCGGTTTTCAGCTCACGCTGCGCGGTCAGAAAAATCATCTGGCCGCTTTTCATCGACGCTTCCAGCGCACGAATCGACATCAAGCGCCCAACGTCAAAATGGATAATCATATGGGGAAAGGCGGTCAAGCCGCGCAGCGGCAGTACCGGCAGCCGCTTGATCTCCACCCCGTTTGTTTCAATCATAGTTCTCTCCTCACACGCGGAAAAATAATTAGATAGAGTCAGTATAGTATATTTTTCGCGGTTTGTAAAGCGTCCGCGTGCGCCAAATGAAAAAAAACGCGGGTGAAACCAATGGTTCCCCCACGTTTTTGCATTGTTTTATGCGCTTTTTGTCGGTTTTGATGGTTTTTCACCCTTTTTCGACGGCGCCGTCCCGGATGGCAGCACAGCACGCCCACCATGTTCAATCAGCGGCTCCCCTTCACCCGTCACGGTTTCCCGTGTGATGACCACGCGGTTGATCGAGGTATCGGACGGAATCCGGAACATGATATCCGTCATCACGTTTTCCAGCACGCCACGAAGCCCACGCGCACCCGTCTTTCGGGCCAGCGCAGTCTTTGCGACCTCTTCCAGCGCGTCCGGCGCGAACTCCAGCATAACGCCATCCATCGCCAGCAGCGTCTGGTATTGCTTGACCAGCGCGTTCTTCGGCTCCTGCAAAATTCGCACCAAGGCTTTTTCATCCAACGTATCCAGCGAAACCACAGCCGGCAAACGACCAATCAGTTCGGGAATCAAGCCGTATTTCATCAGATCATGCGGTTCGATCTGGGCAAGCAGCTGATCGGTCTGATCTTCCTGCTGGCTCTTGACCTCTGAACCAAAGCCCATCCCCTGCTTACCGATCCGCTTCTGGATGATTCCTTCGATGCCGTCAAAAGCACCGCCGCAAATAAACAGGATATTGGTTGTGTCGATCTGAATAAATTCCTGATGCGGATGCTTACGGCCGCCCTGCGGCGGCACGTTGGCTGTCGTGCCCTCCAGCATCTTGAGCAGCGCCTGCTGCACGCCCTCACCCGATACGTCGCGCGTAATCGATGGATTTTCGCTCTTGCGGGCGATCTTGTCAATCTCATCGACATAGATAATTCCATGCTCTGCCAGCTCAACATCAAAGTCGGCTGCCTGAATCAGGCGCAGCAGAATATTTTCCACGTCCTCGCCTACATAACCGGCTTCGGTCAGCGTGGTGGCATCCGCAATGGCAAAGGGCACCTGCAAAGTCTTGGCCAGCGTCTGCGCCAGCAGCGTCTTGCCGGAACCGGACGGACCAAGCATCAGAATGTTGGATTTCTGTAATTCCACATCGGTTTCCGGATGGTAAATCCGCTTATAGTGGTTGTAAACCGCAACCGAAAGCGCAATCTTTGCGCGCTCCTGCCCGATGACGTATTCATCCAGCACCGCTTTGAGTTCCTGCGGCGTGGGCAGTTTTTCCGGCTCGAGTGCCGGATGATCCAGACGATCCTCCGGCGCAAAATCCAGTTCATCCTCCAAAATGCTGGTGCATACGCCGATGCACTCATCGCAGATATATACGCCGGGGCCCGCGATCAGCTTGCGAACACGTCCCTGCGGCTTTCCGCAAAACGAACATTTCAGCGTCTTATCATCATCAAAATTCGGCATTTGGCACCTCTACCCTACACTTCATCAATGCTTATCGAATACCTTGTCGATCAGGCCGTATTCCAGCGCTTCTTCTGCGGTCATGAAGTTATCACGCTCGCAGTCCGCGGTGACGACATCGATCGGCTTGCCGGTATTCTCGGATAAAATCTTGTTCATGCGCTTCTTGATGGTTTCAAGGCGCTTGAGATGAATGGCCATATCGGTAATCTGTCCCTGCGTACCGGCAGACGGCTGATGAATCATGATCTCCGCATTAGGCAGCGCATAGCGCTTTCCCTTTGCGCCAGAGGACAGCAAAAACGCGCCCATCGATGCCGCCATACCGATGCAGATGGTCGATACGTCGCACTTGATATAATTCATCGTATCGTAAATCGCCATACCTGCCGTGACCGAACCGCCCGGGCTGTTGATATACAGGGAAATATCCTTATCGGGGTCCTGCGCTTCCAGATACAACAGCTGCGCCACAACCAGCGAAGCGGTCGTATCGTTGACCTCCTCGCACAGCATCACAATGCGGTCGTTGAGCAGACGGGAATAAATATCGAACGAGCGCTCGCCGCGACCGGTCTGTTCGATGACCATTGGGACTAAACTCACTTGGAAAACTCCTTTCGAGAATTCGACGAAAACCACCGTTTTCATCGAGCGAGGCCTTTTCCGGCCGCAGCCAGAAAGGCTATTGCGCACAAAGTCGGTTCCAATTCCGATCAAAACCGGCTTTGGCCCTTGCACAAAAAGCGCGGGCAAAGCTCGCGCTTTTTATGAAGCCAGCTGCAAGACAGCTGGCTTCTGTTTTACTGCGCTTTGCGCCGGAGAACAGATTACTCTGCGGTCTCCTCAGCAGATTCGCTCTCTGCCTTCTTCTTTGCGGTTGCCTTCTTTGCCTTGGCGTGCTTCTTCACGAACTCCAACGCATTGGAAATCTTCAGATCGTCGCTCAGCGCCTCAGTAGAAACGATGGCCTTGACCTTTTCCACATCCATCTTGTACTGCTCCGCCATCTTAGCATATTCGTCTTCCATTTCCTTGTCGGAAACTGCGATATTCTCCAACTCTGCAACCTTCTCCAGCGCCAGACGAATCTTGACCTGACGCTCTGCCTGCGCCTGGAACATCGCGCGGAACGCGCCCATCTCAGTGCCGGTCATGGTCAGGTACTGCTCGAGCGTCATGCCCTGCATCTGCACACGGTAACGGAAATCCTGAACGATGGTGTCGATCTGGCCCTCGATCATGGCCTGCGGAATGTCCGCCTTCATGTTTTCGATGATCGCGTCAAGCACCTTTTCCTCAAAGGCGTGATCTGCTTCTTCCTGACGCTCCTTCTTCAGACGGTCGGAAATCTCCTTCTTCAGGTCATCCAGCGTCTCGCAGGTCTCGGAAACATCCTTTGCAAACTCGTCGTCCATCTCGGGCAGGATGGTCTCCTCTACCTTGTGTACCTTGCACTTGAACACGGCTTCCTTGCCGGCCAGCTCCTTGGCATGGTAATCCTCCGGGAACGTAACAACAACGTCCTTCTCGTCGCCCGCCTTGCAGCCGATCAGCTGATCCTCAAAGCCCGGGATGAACGAACCGGAGCCCAGCGTCAGCGCATGATGCTCCGCCTTGCCGCCCTCAAAGGCTACGCCGTCCACAAAGCCCTCGAAGTCGATATCAACGGTATCGTTCTTCTTCGCCTTGCGGTCAACAGTCTCGGTGCGTGCGTTGCGCTGCGCCAGACGGTTGAGTTCCGCCTTAACGTCCGCCGCCAGCACCTTGACGGTCTCCTTCTCGACCTCGATGCCCTTGTACTCGCCCAGCTCAACTTCCGGCTCAACCGGAACCTTGGCGATGATGGTCAGGCCGCCCTCTTCCGCCGGATCGCCCAGATCGACGTCCGCACGGCCGACCGGCTTGATGCCGGACTTTTCGACTGCCATTTCCATGGCATCCGGATATATGATATTGAAAGCCTCTTCAAAGAACACGCCTTCGCCATACAGCTTTTCGATCATCTTGCGGGGGGCATGGCCCTTGCGGAAGCCCGGAACGGTAATCTTCTTACCGGACTTCTTGAATGCCTTGTCCTTGGCAGCCTCAAACTCCGCCTTGGTGATCTCGATGGTCAGCGCAACGACGCTGTGCTCCTGCTTTTCCGTGTTTTTCAGTTCCATGTTGCCAAACTCCTTACTTCAATACTTCTATTGTATCTAAATCATTCTACCAGATTATTTGGTAGATTTCCATACTTTTTTCTACTTTTTCAAAAAAACCGGGGTAAAATCCACATGATCGCCCGAAACCAGTCGCCACTCGATGCCGTCCCGCATCCCTTCGACCGCAAAGCGCAGGCTGTCGGAATGCAGATGCCCGTAAATACAGCGGGAAACACCGTACCGCTGCATCAGCTCGATCATCGGCCCGCAGCGAAAATTCGCATAAAGCGGCGGATAATGCAGAAAACAGATGATTTCCTCCGGCTGCTGCGCCGCACCCAGCTTGAGGGACGCTTCCAGACGCATCAATTCGCGCCGGAAGATCTTCTCGTTGTGCGGGTCGGAGAAATCCTCTTCAAACGGCCAGCCGCGCGTACCGCACAACGCGGTCTTTCCGTAGAAAAAACAGTTATTGTGCAGAAAATCCATGGAATGGAAGCCGTTTTCCTCGAAAAATCGATGCATTTTCGTCGCCGTCTCCCACCACAGATCATGATTACCCTTGAGAATGAGCTTGCGCCCGGGCAGGGACTCGATCAGTGCAAAATCGCCCTGTGCTTCGGCAAGGCTGATGCCCCATGAGATATCTCCGCCCAGTACGACCGTATCCTCCGGGCTGATCAGTGCGTTCCAGTTTTTGATGATTTTTTCCGTATATCCCTGCCATCGTCCGCCGAAAATATCCATCGGCTTTTGCACGCCCGTCGCCAAATGCAGGTCGGCCAGCGTATACAGTGCCATCTTACAGGTCCTTCAGCAGGTCAACCGTGGACAGAATCTCCGACTTGTCCACCACGCGGTCAAAGCGTGGCTGCTTGTCCGCCAGTGCGGCAAGCGGCGCCGGCGCCGGAACGCCGGTCAGGTCAGTCAGTACCGCAAGCTGGGATACGTCATCCTTCTCCAGCGTACCGCCGAGCGCCTCGATCACCGAGCGGCAGAACTTGAACGGCGAAGCCGTAGACGCAATGACGGTCGGCGTCTGGTCGCCCGTGCGCGCACGGTAGTCCTCGTAAACGCGCACCGCGACCGCGGTATGCGTATCGGACAGGTAGTGCTCGTTCTCCCACAGCGCACGGATGGTTTCCGCAGTCTGCTTGTCGTCGCAGCAGCCCGCGTCAAAGTCCGCGGCGATTTTCGCAAACACCGCCTCAGGCGCCTGATAGCTGCCTTCCGTCGTCAGGCGCTGCATCAGCTCCGCGACCAGCTTGTCGTCAAAGTCGGACGCAAAAAACAGCAGACGCTCCAGATTGGACGAGATTAGGATATCCATCGAGGGCGAAGTGGTGGTATAGAAATCGCGGTTTTTGTCATATACGCCGTTCTTCTTGAAAAAGTCGGTCAAAACGTTGTTGCGGTTGGACGCGCAGATAAACTTGTTCACTGGCAGGCCCATACGCTTTGCGATGTAAGCCGCAAGAATGTTGCCGAAGTTGCCGGTCGGCACGCAGATGTTGATTTTCTCGCCCATCTTAACCGCGCCGGACTTCACCATGTCGCAGTAGGCCGAAACGTAATAGGCGATCTGTGGTGCAAGACGCCCCCAGTTGATCGAGTTGGCCGAGGACAGCATCATGCCGTCACGATCGAGCTTTGCGCGGGTCTCCTCGTCGGTAAAGATGCGCTTGACCGCGCTCTGCGCGTCGTCAAAGTTGCCATGGATAGCAACGACCTCGACGTTTGCACCCTCCTGCGTGACCATTTGCAGCTTCTGCATAGGCGACACGCCATCGACCGGATAGTACACCATGATCTTGGTGCCTTCCACATCGTGGAAGCCATCGAGCGCCGCCTTGCCGGTGTCGCCCGAGGTCGCCACCAGAATGCAGGCCGTGCGCGTCTCGCCGGTCTTGCGCAGCGAAGCGGTCAGCAGGTGCGGCAGCATTTGCAGCGCCATGTCCTTGAACGCACAGGTCGGGCCGTGCCACAGCTCGAGCATATACTTGCCGTCTGCGAGCGCCACCACCGGCGCTGTATCCTTGCCGCCGAATTTCTGGTCCGCATAGGCCTTGGCCGCATACTGCGCCAGCTCCTCACCCGAAAAATCGGTCAGGAACTTGCCGAGAATGCGCGCCGAACGGCCTTTGTAGTCCAGATTAGCCAGCGCGTGCCAATCTTCTGCCGTCAGCGTAGGAAATTCCGTCGGACAATACAGACCGCCGTCCGGCGCGATGCCGTTCGCAATCGCATAGGCCGCAGAGACCTTGCGTGTCTTGTCTCTTGTGCTTACATATTCCATTGATTCAAACCTCCGCCGTTGTTGGTATATTACAGCATTTTTTGTATAAACGCATATGCATTGTTATAAAACAGGCCGTCGATCACGTCCTGATGATATCCGAGTGCCAGCATTCGGTCGGCCAGCAGATAAAGGTCCTTGAGTCCGTCAATACCCGCCGGCAGCTGGTCGCAGCCGTCAAAATCGCAGCCAAGCGCGATGGTTTTCTCCCCGCCCATGTCGAGAAAATGCTCGATGTGTCGGATTACATCGTCAATCACCGAATCACTCTGCCGCACCAGAAAAGGCGTATACAGATTGATGCCCACCAAGCCGCCCCGTCGCGCAATCTCAGCAAACTGCCGGTCGGTCAGGTTGCGCGGATGACGACATAGCGCACGACTGTCACTATGCGACGCGACAAACGGCCCATCGATCGTCTCGCACACATCCCAGAAGCCACGCTCGGACAGATGGGATACATCCACGATAATGCCCTTTTCTGCGCAGTCGCGCACCAGCTGTTTGCCTTTGTCTGTCAAGCCCTCCTGCTGATCGATTGCAGAGGAGCAGCCGAAGTGGCTGCGATAATTCCAGGTGAGGGTGATTAGGCGCACCCCGGCATCATATGCCAAGTCGAGCGCATCCGACCGGTCGGGCAGCAGTTCCGCCCCTTCGATGGACAGAAACGCCGCCGCCTTGCCCGCGTCTGCCGCCGCTTGCAAATCGGCCGCCGAGTGGCAGAACATCAGCCAGTCGGCGTTATCGGCAAACTCGCGTTCTGCTGTATGCAGCATGCGGTTCAGGCGATCATCCGCGGGTGTATCCAGCAGGCAGTCCCGCCCGCGCGCCTGTAAGTCACTTGGCGCATGCGCGCCACAAAACAGTGCAAAAAACTGTGCATAGTGCGTATAACGCTGCGCCGCTGCAAAGTTCACATGCAGGTCGTTTTCCCGCAAACGCTTGCCGGTCTCACAGCATTCATATAGGGTGTCGCAGTGCAGATCAAACAGCTTCATTCTCACCCTCCAAACGCATTTTCCAGATGGTTGATGCGCAGCGCATCGGTGGTTCCCTCGCCGCCGTACACCTCCACTACATCAAAGCGCGGCTGCAAAGCGGTGGGATGCTGCCGCAGCCACAGTTCGGCTGTCGCTATGATGCGCCGCTGCTTTGCGGATGTGACATATTCGCGCGCCGCCGCAAAGCGATCGCTTTTGCGCGTCTTGACCTCGACGAACACAATATATTCCCCACGCTCGGCAATGATGTCGATTTCCCCAAATCGGGTGCGGAAATTGGTTTCCACCGTGCGATAGCCCGCGCGCTCCAGATAGGCGCGCGCTGTGTGCTCGCCCCATGCGCCTTTCATCGCGGCGCCTCGGGATGCTTTTCGTAGAACTTCTTGAGAAACGTGCGCCGGTGAATGGCACACGGCCCGTGTTCGAGCAGCGCCGCATCGTGGGCGCGTGTCTCGTAACCCTTGTGTTTTTCAAATCCATAAACCGGATACCGTTCGGCAAAATTCCGCATCAGCCGGTCTCGCGTCACTTTGGCGACAATGGACGCCGCCGCAACACTCGGAATGCGCGCGTCACCCGACACCACGCATTCATGCGGCAAAGGCAGCCCCTCCAAACGGTTCCCGTCCACATAGGCAAAATCCGCCGGATGCGGCAATCCCTCAACCGCCTGCCGCATGGCGCGATACGTTGCCTGCAAAATGTTGATTTCGTCGATCGTCTTTTCATCCACAAGCGACACCGACCACGCGATCGCGTTCTCGGTAATCACATCAAACAGCGTCTCGCGCTTTTTTTCGCTGAGCTTTTTGGAGTCGTTGAGCCCCTCAATGACAATACCCGCCGGCAGAATGACCGCCGCCGCGCACACCGGCCCGGCAATCGGACCGCGTCCGGCTTCATCCACGCCGCATACGGCAGAATAGCCGGCTTTCCAAGCCTTCTCTTCAAATTCCCAAGTCATTGCACGTAATCCTCCGGCGTTTCCAGCGTGATGCGTCCCAGCACACCGCCGCGGAATTCGTCGAGCAGGATGCGCGCCATGCGTTCGGTGTCGATCTCGCCGCCGCGCAGCAGAAAACCGCGCCGCCGTCCGGCCTGTTCGAGCATCTCATAGCCCGGAAAATCGCTCTCTTCCGGCGGTGTTACGCCGTACCGCTCGGCGATCGCCTGCGGCGCCTGCACCGCAAGCAGTTCCATCAGCTTGCAGCCAAGCGTCTCCACGTCCAGAATATCGTCGCGGATTGCACCCGTGCATGCCAGCAGGATGCCCACGCGCTCGTCATCGAACTTGGGCCACAGGATGCCCGGTGTATCGAGCAAATCGATACCGCCTTCCACGCGGAACCACTGGCTGCCGCGCGTCACGCCCGGCTTATCCGCCGCCTTCGCGGATTTCCGCCCGAGAATGCGGTTGATAAAGGTCGATTTGCCCACGTTCGGAATGCCGACGACCATCACGCGCACCGCCTTACCGACCAGCCCTTTCTCGTTCCACTGGGCGATCTTATCCGCAAGCAGCGTGCGCACCGCGTTTGCAAACGCCTGTGTGCCCTGCCCCTTGCGGCTGTCGGTCTCGATGACCGCCATGCCCTGCGCCCGAAAGTGCTTGGCCCACGCTGCGGTTTTTTCCGGGTCGGCCAGATCGATCCGGTTGAGGATCATCAATCGTGGCTTGCCCGCGGCGATGTTGTCCATATCCGGATTGCGCGACACCTGCGGGATGCGCGCATCCACAACCTCACATACCGCGTCCACCTGTTTGATATATTCCGCCATCTGCCGGCGGGTTTTTGTCATATGGCCGGGATACCATTGAATATTCATCTTATCACGCTACCGATCCAAAATCATTGAACGGGAATACCACGCTGAGCACATGTCCCAGGACATAACGTTCATCCACCATGCCGAGGCTGGACCACCGGCTGTCAGTCGAGCCGTTGCGATTATCGCCCAGCACATAGATACAGCCCTCCGGCACAGTCTGCGGATAGGTGAGGTCACCCATGCGCTCGAGCGTATTGATCTTTTCATAAATGTACGGCTCGTCGAGCACCTCTCCGTTGACGATCACATCGCCCGTTACCGGGTCAATGTCCACCGTATCGCCGCCGGTTGCAATCACACGCTTGACGATCGGCTGGTCATTCCAGAAGCCTTTTTTGTTCAGCACAACGACATCGCCCTTTTTCGGCGTGTATCCCAGATTGCTGACCAGCATGACACTGTGATCCTGCAAGGTTGGATACATGGATGTACCGTCCACGCCAATCAAACGCACAAAGAATGTGAATATCACAACAAAAAATATCAGCACCGCCATCAGGGATTCTCCCCAGCTGAACAGTTCGCTGGTGAAACGCCCTTCGGCCTTCTTTTTCTCTTCGGTCTGCGCCTGCTGCATGATGATTCCTCCAAAAAGATAAACATACTATTTTATTATAGCGGCATATTTCCATCCGCGCAAGACCAAAAACGCCTGATAGACAAAAACGGGGAGCTAACGCTCCCCGCTTTTGTTGTTCGGTTGTTAAAAAATCAAACCTTCTCGGCAACCTTAGCAGCCTTACCTACGCGGCCGCGCAGATAGTACAGCTTCGCACGGCGGACCTTACCGCTGCGCACAACCTCGAACTTTGCTACGTTCGGGGAATGTACCGGGAACGTCTTTTCTACGCCTACACCGTAGGAAATACGGCGAACGGTAACCGTCTGGTTAACGCCGGCATGCTTCTTGGCAATGATGATGCCCTCGAAAATCTGAATACGCTCGCGGTTGCCTTCCTTGATCTTCGCGTGAACCTTTACGGTATCACCGATCTTGAGTTCCGGCAGATCGCTCTTGAGCTGCTGCTCGGACAATACTTTGACCAGATCCATCTTTCTGTCATCCTTTCGTCTTAGACATTCTTGCCCTATTTTCCCTACAAATAAGCAGAGGAATGCCCGTGTTACCGAAATATAATACCACAATCCCTTGCGCTTTGCAAGAGTTTTTTCTGCACAAAAACCAATATTTTCACTTTCGCTTGTTTTTTTGGCAAATCATAGTATACTGGTAGTGACTCTATTTGTAAAGGAGCAATTTCCATGTGGGCTTACGAAAGCGTATTTTATCAAATCTATCCAATCGGGTTCTGCGATGCGCCGCGCGTCAACGACGGCATCACTGTCCCACGCATCCGCAAGGTGGCGGATTGGGCTGAGCACATTGCAAAGCTCGGCTGCAACGCTGTCTATTTCTCCCCGATTTTTGAATCCGACAGCCACGGCTATGATACCCGCGACTTCCGCAAGATCGACTGCCGCCTCGGCACCAACAAGGATTTTGCCGCCGTCTGCGAAACGCTGCACGAAAACGGCATCAAAATCGTGCTGGACGGCGTGTTCAACCATGTCGGCCGCGGCTTCTGGGCGTTCCGCGACGTGCAGGAAAAGAAATGGGATTCGCCTTACAAAGACTGGTTCCACATCTCCTTTGACGGTAACTCCAACTATAACGACGGTTTCTGGTACGAAGGCTGGGAAGGCCACTACGAGCTGGTCAAGCTCAACCTGAAGAATCCTGCGGTTGTGCAGCACATTTTTGACTGCATCCGTCTGTGGGTAGAGGAATTCGACATTGACGGCCTGCGTCTGGATGTCGCCTACTGTCTGGATAAGGATTTCATCCGCCAGCTGCGTGCATTCTGCGACAGCTTTGACCGTGATTTCTTCCTCGTCGGCGAGCTGCTGCACGGTGATTACAACCAATTCGTCGGCGACCAGATGCTGCACTCCTGCACCAACTACGAGTGCTATAAGGGCCTGTATTCTTCGATGAACAGCCTGAACCTGTTCGAGATTACCCATTCCCTGCTGCGTCAGTTCGGCCCGGAAAACTGGACGCTGTATCGCGGTAAGCACCTGCTGGACTTTGTGGACAACCACGATGTGACCCGCATCGCATCCATTTTGCAAAACCCCAAGCATCTGCCGCTCGTTTATGCGCTGCAATTCGGTATGCCCGGCATCCCCTGCGTGTACTACGGCAGTGAATGGGGCGCGATGGGCGAAAAGCATCAGGGCGACGATGCGCTGCGTCCCTCCTTTGAAAAACCGTTGTGGAACGATCTGACCGACTGGATTGCCGCGCTGGCCAAGGCGCACCGTGAAAGCAAGGCGCTGTGCTACGGCGACTTCAAGCAGGTTGTGCTGACCAACAAGCAGTGCATTTGGGAGCGTATTGCAGAGGGCGAGCGCGTGTTGATTGCGGTCAACATTGACGATCAGCCTTACGTCGCGCATTTCGATGCGAAATGCGGGCAGGCGGTTGACCTGATTTCCGGCAAACTGCATGACTTCGGCGGCGGCAGCGAACTGCCTCCCTACTCCGCTTTCTTCTGGAAGTGCGAACGATAAAACACAATACCAAAAAAGACGGCGCTTGCAAGCGCCGTCTTTTTTGCTCTATTCGGTTAGATATAATCAATCACCAACGTGTAAACCGAGTCATCACTCATCGTCACAGTAAACTCGACCAGAGCGCCTGCCTGCCGGAATTGCTCCAGGCATGTTTGTGTCAGGGTCAACGTATGGTCTGATGTTATATAATCCGTATTTGCTACCAATTCCGATGCCGCTCCGTCTCGCATTGCCGTAACGCTGCGCACAGTCAGAGTGCTCAGCGGCAGTGTAAAGCTCGGCTCGGTCGGCGCATATGTATTATACTCCGCAACATAGGCGTGCATGCCGGACGGGGTCGAATCGGTCACGGTCAGATTGAATGTGCTCACGCCACCATTTTTCAGGTCTGCCGAAACCGTATAGGTGCCCGTCCGCAGCTGCGCTAACACACCACGGCGCAGCACCAGCGAACGATTTATGTTGTCAAACTCATAGTCAATCCCGGAAAAGCCCAAAACCACATTGAGAATGTCGCTTTCCGATACGATACTGCTCAGCTTTACGCGCACATCCTGAAAACCGGGTGCACGATAGTACCGGTCAAAGGTAACCGTTTGAACCGGCGTATCTTCTTCCGAATTGGCGACAGAAAGCGCAATGCTTTCCCGTGTTCCATTAGAGAGCGTGAGCGACAATGTGTAGTTGCCTTTGGCAAGCGATGTCAAATACGAGGCTGAAATGATGATACCGGAATCGATCTTCGTGTAATCCAAGGCCTCCGTTAATCCCATGCCATTGCAATAAACGCTCGATACCGTCACACCATTCGGCACGTTGACCGTCACATCGGTTACCGACGCAGACGGATTGGCCAAATCAACCGAAATGCTTTTCGGCACGACCCCTGCCGTGCTGGAACCGCTCACCGATTTTCCAGCAATGGTTGCCGAAACGCCGTCTGCCATTGTATAACCAGATACGGTCACGCTGCTGGCAAAGCTCACGCCGTCAGTGTGGATATTGGCCTGATAGACCGATCCATAACCGGTCACTGACGCTGCCTTTTCCACCGTCATTTGATAAATCTGCGTACCGGCCGTCGTGCTGACCGTGGACTCTCCTGTAAGATTCAGCTCCTCCACATTGGCATCCAGCGTCAACGAAACCCGGTCCTCACCGTTTACGACAACCTCCGAAAACCCGGCATCCTGCGCCGGGGACAGGGATTTTTCATACAATGTCGCCGCCGACTGCACTTCTGTCTTGCTGATGCGAGCAGCGCCCGTTGCAGTTACCTGCAGCAGGCGCCCCATCGGTGACGAAACAATCATATGATCGCTCGACGTATTCATCATTGTAATCGTACCGCCGGACACGATAACAGACCCCTTGACCGTAACATTATTCAGCGTTACTGCATCAGAACCGAGGCCCTCGGTGATATACAGATCGCCTTGGATCGTCGCATCGGACAGCGAGCAGCTTTCCGAAATGGTAACGTTAGTAGTGTCGGTTTTCAGATCGGCCCCCGTATACGCTTTACCCGGAACGGATAACGAAGTTCCCATATAATAATACAGAATTTTTGCCACTTCACCGCGCGTTACGATACGATTCGGCTGGAAAGACCCATCCGAATAGCCCGCCAAAAAGCCTTTGTCCGCCGCTGCCTTGATGTAGCCCGCACTCCAGCTGGATATCTTATCGCTGTCGGTGAACGTCAGATCCGAGGGAGAAATGTTACCTGGATCTGCTTTAAACAAACGACCGATGATAACCGCCGCCTGTTCGCGTGTCACCTTGCCCACCGGGTCCATCTTGTTGTTGCCCACGCCATTGATATAGCCATATTTCTCAGCGATCTGAATGGTTTCATAATACCATGCACTGGCCTGCACATCGGAATAGGAGATCGAAGTGGTTTCGGTAAAATGAAACGCACGGTTGATGTAACGCATGAACTCTGCCCGCGTTACATCTCGATCTGGCTCATAGGTGCCCTCCGTCTGGCTCGGATTGATTACCCCTTCCTGATCGAGATATTCAATATAAGTTTTTGCCCAATGCCCATCCAAATCAGATGCAGCCGAAGCCAGCGGAAGCATTGCTGTCAGCATAGCCATACATAGCAAAACAGATAGCAGACGTTTTTTCATATCCTTACAACCCCTTATTGATGCTGTCAATAGTATACCATATACAATTGATCTTGACAACCACCATTCTTTTCATACGTTTTTGACAAATTCCAAAAACAAACGTCCTTTTCTGCTTGTGCAGCCGAAGGCAACGACCCGCGCACGACCAATGCCACGCACCGTCAACTTGTCCCCTTCTCCGATCAACCGTTCAGGTTTCAGACACGGCGCATGATTGACAAAAACCAGCCCTTTTTCAATGCGCTCCTGTGCACTCTTGCGCGAGATGCCAAACACCAGCGCCACCACACTGTCCAGCCGTGGCGAGGCCACCGATCCACTGCCCGATATTTCCTGCGCAGGTTTGCAGCGCAGCATTTCCAGCGGCTCGCGCGTCAGGGAAATCTGTTTGCGCCCCGCCTTGGCAAAGTGCAGCAGAATGAATTCCGCCATATCCTCCAAAACCAGAATATCCGCGCCTTCCTCATGCACCAGAATATCCCCCACTACCGAACGATCAATCTGCAATCCCATCAATGCACCCAGATAGTCACGGTGAGTGAGCGTATCCTTTTTTCGCTTGTGCGCGCGCAGCAATGCAAGGGGCTCCGCCTGTTTTGCGCTCTCCGCATCCAGATAATCCGGATAAAACAGATAAATACCGCGTTCGGCATCCTCGTATCCGCCCCAAAACAACGCATGTCCTGTCGCGCCGCAAAGGCGCACCGCATCTGCACACAGCGCCCGTTCGCTCATGCTGAGGAATTTGGTGTGCGTCAGATAACCGCGCGTCATGCAGGTTTGCTCCTTGTCCAAAAGCCCTGCCAGCAGCAGCCGTTCTTCTCCCGTTCCACCCAGCGCGTTTAAAATCTCATTTTTGCTTTTCAACCGTTTTTCCTCCGCTCATAGCCGCAGTTTTTCCCAAAGCTATTGTACTATTTCTCACTTTCGTTTACAATAGAATTATTGTTCACCAAGGAGGCACAAAGCATGGCGGTTAAAGATGCGGTATTGCAGGCGCTTGAACAGGCACGCGGAAAACGGTTGTCCGGCGGACAGCTGGCACAGCAGCTTGGCGTATCACGCGCCGCAGTGCACAAAGCAATCGACGCGCTGCGCAGCAGCGGTATGGCGATCGACGGCGTACCAGGTGAGGGCTACCGGCTCGCGCCGGAGGACGACAGTCTGACTGCCGCCGGGGTTCAGGCGCTGCTCGATACCCGTTTTGTCGGACGAGAAATGGTGGTTCTGCCCAGTTTGAGCTCCACCAACACTGTTATCAAAGAGCGGTACCTCGACCGTCCGCACGGCTTTGTCCTGCTGGCTGAGGAGCAAACCGGCGGCCGCGGCCGTCTGGGACGCACGTTTGTCTCCCCCGCGGAAACCGGCGTCTACCAGACCATTCTGCTGCACCCCACCCTGCCCGTCGGGCATATCCAGCTTGCCACCATTGCCGCCGCTGTCGCCGTGGCCGAAGCGGTCACGCAGACCGCCGGTTTCTCCCCGGAAATCAAATGGGTCAACGATGTATTATATGAAGGGCACAAGCTCAGCGGCATTCTGACCGAAGCATCCATCGAGGGCGAAAGCGGCACGGTCAGCTCGCTGCTGGTCGGGATTGGCGTCAATCTGCGGCCCAATCCGGCGTGGCCGGAGGATGTGCGCACCGTTGCGGGCGCGCTGAGCGAATTCGGCCGCACACCGCGCCGTGCTGAGTTGGCGGCGGCTGTGCTGACCCATTTCGAGCGCGCTTATTCCCTGCTCGAGCAGGATCGCGCGGATAAGCTGCTCGACCAATACCGCAGCCGTCTGTGCTGCCTTGGCAAGTCGATCAAAGTGATCTCCCCCGCTGAAACCTATCAGGCCGATTGCATCGGTTTGGATGACAACGGCTTTTTGCTGGTGCGCGACGAGGCCGGACAAACCCGCACGCTCTCCAGCGGAGAAATCAGCATCCGTTTCTGACGATGTACGACACCATATTATATAATGTAAGGAGTATCCTCTATGTTTCAAACCGCCGCAGGCGTCACCGTTCCTTTTCCGGACAAACTGCGTGAGCAGTACCAGCTGGACGGAGACACCGTTATCTGCAATCTGAGCTTTGAAAAGCTGTCGGACTTCATCCACGCCTTTTATGCCTCCCTGACCGAACCGCTGTTTCTCGCCATTCATCCGGATGCGGAGCAGGAAGAGGTCTGGTATCTGGACGGCATGACCAAAAAGCAGCTGACCATGATTCTCGATGGTTACGGTGAGCTGCTGCTGCAAGACGGCCTGTCTGCATTCGCCATCGGCTCGCTCGCTACCGAAGAAGAGCTGTTTGTGCAGAAATACAAAGTGCTGTCCATATACAGCCCGCAAATCAGCCGTATCGAAAAGCTGCTTGCACGCTTTGAAGTTCCGCGCACGGATGCCATCGTCACTGCATGGGACACCTTTTCCGAAGCCCATCCGGGCGAAGCGCAACGGCTAGAGATTGCAGGCATGACTGTGCCGGACATGATTGGCTACCTAAAAAAAATCGGCATGTATAAAGGCTGACGCGATTGCGTCAGCCTTTTGCTTTGCTCACAGGAAGATGCTCACCGCCGCGCGACGGCGATAGCCTTCCTCGAGTTCGGTTTTGTGATATAAGTAGCCGGGGTCATCATAGTATTTCGCGCCTTTCGGGCATTTCTTGACGCATGCCCCACATTTGATGCAAATGCCGATAAACTCCCGCACATTCTCCGGATTGATTGAACCCATCGGGCAGAGTTTTGCACACAGGCCGCAATCGTCGCACGCTTCGCTTGTTTTGGGCTTCACTTTACGGATATCCACCGGATTGCCTGCGCGGTCGCGCGGCTGGTAGTACGTCCGCTCCTCCCGCGCCCGTCCGAGTACAGCAATCGGGGGCGTATTCGCATCCACCGCTTGGACACGCGCAGCCACCTGTGCGGCAAACTCCACCGCCTGCGCCAGATCGTCCGCGTCCGGCCGCCCCGCAGCAAGCGTAGTGGAGAACGAGTGCTCACCCACAAAAGCCGCCGCAGCAAACGGCACAAAGCCATGCTCTGCGAGAATGTCGCGCAGCTCGATCAGAGAATCGTCAAACGCGCGGTTGCCGAACGTGACCACCGGCACCGCCGCCGCGCCGTGTCCCTCGACGGTCGCCAGATACTTCAGCAGCACATTCGGCACACGCCCAGCATAGGTCGGCGTGCCGAAAATCACCAGATCTTCCGGTGCGAAGTCCGGCGCCCCCTGCCGCGCGGCCGGTAAGGTAAAATCATATTCTTTCAGCGGCACGCCCAGCACCTGCGCCGCTTGCGCCGCAATCGTCGTCACTACCCGTTTGGTTGTCCCTGTTGCACTCCAGTACATTGCCCATACCCGTTTTGCCTGCATACGCCGCGCCTCCCTTGTCTGTATAAGGTCAGTATAACAGATGCACCGGTCGCCGTCAAAAGGATACACCGCGCAAGGCAGAAAAAAACAGCCGCGTTTGCGGCTGTTTTCTTGCGTTTAGATTTCCATAATGATGGGCAGCACCATCGGGCTGCGCTTGGTCTTTTTGAACAGATAATCGCTCACATCGCCCTTGATGGCCGACTTGAGACTGTTCCAGTCGCGCAGGTTTTCCACAGCGCAGCGGTCAAGCGCCATCTGCGAGATGTTTCGCAGCTCTTCCATCAGCGCCTCGGCTTCCTTGACATATACAAAGCCGCGGGAAACGATGTCCGGACCGGCAATGACCACGCCCGTCGTCGCGTCCACCGTGACAACAACAACCAGCAGTCCGTCCTCAGACAGGTGCTTACGGTCGCGCAGCACCGCCGTACCGACATCACCGATACCCAGACCATCAACCAGCAAACGGCCCGACGGCACGGGATTGCCCAAACGAGCGGAGTTTTCACTGATTTCAACCGGGCGGCCGATTTCCGTAATCAGCACATTTTTCGGGTTCACGCCCATCTCACGCGCCAGACCTGCATGCTGCATCAGCATACGGTATTCGCCATGCACTGGAATAAAGTACTTCGGCTTGCACAGGCCCAGCATCAGCTTGAGGTCCTCCTGACAGGCGTGACCGGATACATGGATCGCAGCAGAGCGGTCGTAAATGACCTCTGCGCCCTGCTTATACAGCTCATTGACCATGTTGTTGATCGACTTCTCGTTACCAGGGATAGCAGAAGCGGCAATCAAAATACGATCGCCCGCATTGACCTCAACCTGCTTGTGGCTGCCATAGGCCATGCGGTACAGCGCGGACATGGTCTCGCCCTGCGAACCGGTGGAGACGATAATCAGCTGGCTACGTGCATACCTGTCTCTTATACACATCTCCGAGCCCACGAGACTGCAGCTAATCTC
>ERZ1090860.577-NODE-578-length-21659-cov-6.789622_pt1 | contig 21659 bp, 22 predicted proteins | sample MGYA00478483_ERZ1090860 | MGnify/ENA primary metagenome ERZ1090860 (study PRJEB33644, sample SAMEA5815741) | chicken gut metagenome | biome: Chicken; feature: Gastrointestinal Tract; material: Caecum | place: Ireland | collected 2019-01-01 | study: A study of the...
TGCTTATCCATAGCTTTATTATATCATATTTTTTCTTTGTGCGGTGTTACCTTAATTTCTGCGAATGAGAAATTATTCATTTCACACTAAAACATATTGAAATAAAAAGATCCGCACATTTGTTGCTGACAACCAGCATCAAGTATGCGGATCTTATCGCTTTTATAGATAGAAATTTACGAGCAGCTATATCACTATTCTTTAGAAATTACGTTTTATCTTTGCAATCATTGAGAAACTATACACATGCAAAATTGCAACCATCTTACTCAGATTTTTTGAACCGATCCAGGCGCTCCTTAGTCTCCAAGCGTCTTTCCCACATTTCATCTTCTGTCCGATATCCACGCGGTTGAGCCTGGTCGCGGTTATAGGTGGGGCCAAAAATCGGGTCAAGGAGGTGCACGGCGTCTTTGCCTGCTGCCTGCATGGTTCCGCGGCAGGCGCCGCAATAGGTCACGATATTGTTGATTGAAGTCGCTTGCACGGCGGGTGTACACACGCTCATACAGCTCGGGATTCGAGGTGCACATCATTCCTCCCACACCACAGCACCGGGTGTTTTTACCATTTCGCTCGATCTCATCCCAGCGGTAACCTAACTCGTCCATATCCATCGCACACTTTCATGGTGTGAGATCTCGTCTCTGGCCACACAGGAGTCGTGGATATTAAACACTACATCTGAACCAAGACCAATCCCCTTGCTCCCCTCCGGCAGTCCGATAAGGTTACGCATGAGATCCCAGTAAGCAATCACGCGCTGTTTTTTGGCAGTTTCCTTAAAAACCTTGAAGCAGGAAGGACAAACGGTGATAATAACCTCTGCTCCCATGTCATCCAGCATATCGATCGTCTTTTTATTGCGCCTTTTCTTCCTCGCCGATAAAACGTGTAACCTTACCGCATTCCTTTTCCTGCCCACGATCGCTCTCCTGTAAGACTTCCAGCGGTACAAATCCCTCGTTTTGGGCAGCGTAGCTGTCTTTCATGGCCTTAAAGTTGCTCCGCAGATCAAACTGGGACATTTCAGGGTACACTGGCTGCATTCGTTGCAGGAATATGCGATCATGCAATTCATGTTTTCCAGACCGTTGTCATCCATCCGCTCCTGCACCCTCTTGTCCTTGCCGATTTTACAATCGAGCACAAAGCGGATGCCCAGCCGGTCCAGGTAGCCGATCTCATGCTCGAGTACATTGCGCGGCAGGCGGTAGACCGGGATACCCAGACGCAGCATCCCGCCCCACACCGGCATTTTCCTCATACACGGTCACTTCACAGCCCGCCTGGCGCAGATCCAACACCGTCTGAAGACCAGAAGGGCCGACGCCGATCACCGCCACCCGCTTGCCGTTATCCTCTGCCGCAGAAAGATCCCAGTCCTCTGGACGGTCGAAATGGTCGGCCGCATACCGCTTGAAGGATGCGATCGCCATGGGGCTGTAGCTCTCGTTCCACTTACACTGTTTTTCACAGGGTTGCGCACATATTCTGACGGCAAAAACGCCCAACGGGGCGGTTGCCGCCTTAATCTGCCGCAGTGGATGCAGGTTGGCAAGCTCCAACTTTTGTAGGTTAGGGATGTTCAGTTGTTCAACACTGTCCGAGATATGTCCCAGCGTATCCACGCCCACATCGCCATAATCTGCTGCGTCCGGCATGGCACCGATGCCCAGCGAATCTAACACCGCAACAAAAACCCGCTTGAAGTTCTTCATCTTTGCTGTCCTCTCCTTTTCTACCACAGCATACAAACGCCGTGCGCTCGGATGCTGTAATTGATGAACTTGACTTCTTTCACATATTCCTCCAGATGCAGCAGGCCGATGATATCGTCCGGATTTTTCTCTCGCGCCAGCTTGACCGAGACGGTCGTGCTGCAGCTGCCGTCCTGCCGGGGTGCGGTAATCTCCTTATCTCTGATATAGCCGTCGGCTTTTTTGATCAGCTTATAGACTGCGGGCAATGATTCGACGCTTGTGACCTCAATATACAGGTCGAAGGCGATTGCTGCGATGATGCCGCCGACATAAAAGCCGATGCCGATGGCAAGACCAATGCAGGCGGCCTGATTGCTCTTGGCAAGCTCCATGCCCAGAATGCCGCCCAGACAAGACGCAAGCAGAATGCGGAACACGATCGACACAACGTTGATATCATGCAGCACCGCATAGGATCCGGCAAGCGTTGTCACGGTTGCCTCTGCTTTCTGCGGTTGTTCCGCTTATCCAGCAGGCTTTTGAATTTGTCGGTCGATGTGTTCGCAACCAGTTCTTCCGGAACGCCGACTTCCTCAAGCACCTGCAGCGCGCCATCAAATTTACCGATTGTTTAAGATAGAAAATTACTGGGATATTCTGTCCGGGATCGACCATGTCATCGATACGCTGGGTGCCGCTGAGTTCGATCATGCGTTATCGGTACTGAAAACCGGCGGTCGGCTGGCGAGTCTGCGTACTTGACCCAATAAAGCATTTGCGATACGCAATCATTTTTCGGCAGGCAAGAGAATGCTGTTCACATTGGCCGGTGCCAAATACGATGCAGCAGCCCGTAAACAAGGGAAAGAGTATCGATTTCTGTTTGTCCGTGCCGATGGCCGCACAACTACAAAAAGTTACAGAAATCGTTGAGCAAAATCATATTGTACCGGCAATTGATTCTCATGTATTTTCCATCAAGCAAGCCAATGAAGCACTGCAGCTGGTGGCGCAAGGGCCGATTACTGGCAAAGTAATCATTCGACTATAACAGGAGCATTTTCGTAAAATAGAAAGGATGAGGAATACGATATGACCGTTTATCAGATCTGTTTCAGCCCAACAGGCGGAACCAAAAAGGTGGCCGATTATCTGACCCATGCGCTTTCAGAGGAAGCTATCTCGGTTGATTTAACAGACAGCCGGACGGATTTTGATAAAATTTCGCTGACGCCGGACGATCTGGCCATCATCGCTGTACCGTCCTACGGCGGACGGGTGCCCGCGCCCGCGGTCGAGCGGTTGGCTGCACTGCAGGGAAACGGTGCCCACACAGTTTTGGTTTGTGTCTACGGCAACCGTGCTTATGAAGATACTCTGATGGAATTGCAGGACACCACAGAACGAGCGGGATTCCGTACGATCGCAGCAGTTGCTGCCATCGCAGAGCATTCCATTGCCCATCAGTTTGCGACAGGCCGCCCAGACGCGCAGGATGCGCAGCAACTTGCGGGATTTGCCAAACAGATTGGTATGAAAATTGCAACCGGGAATGATACACAACCATCCCTTCCCGGCAATCGTCCTTATAAAAAAGCCAGCGGAGCCGTGTTGATTCCCAAGCCCACTAAGGACTGCGTAAACTGCGGCCTCTGTGCCGCAAAATGCCCCATGCAGGCCATCGACACGCAGAATTCCGCGAAGGTGGATTCCAAAGCCTGCATCTCATGTATGCGCTGTGTTTCGATCTGTCCTCATGCCGCCCGCAAGGTCAACCGCGTGCTGCTGTCAACAGTTGGGCTGGCGCTGAAAAAGTCTGTTCAGCTCGCTTCCCCTCCCCACGAAAGAAAGTTTCCAATGTGTATGGAACTATTCCACGCATTCTCTCGTCTTATTATAAAATTGAGGTCCGACAGCGCTGGCAACACTCGATGACATTATGCTCGCCCTACAGCCTGTTGATAACCAGACTTATTGCCCAAAAACTATACAAGGGAGGGTACTTTATGAAAAAGCATCGTATTTTAGCATGCACTGTTGCAGCAATTCTGACCTTTAGCACGCCTGTACACGCATTTGAGCCTGTGCTGGACCCATTGCCGGATTTGTCGTCCTATCCGACCCAACTGTTAGTAGACGGCCAATCGGTAAAGCAAGGTGCCTTGCCCCAGTATATAGACGGGACAGCACTGCTGCCCTTGCGCAACATTCTGGAACAAGCAGGATACACAGTCCATTGGGATTCCAAAAAACAAAGCGCTGTTTTCTCTAAAAACGATGCAGAAGCGTATTTGCTTTCCCCTGCAACCGGTACGCTGACACAAAATAATGCCGTGCTTTGGACAGACCCTAAAATTACAGTAGAAAAAGGAACTACCTATGTATCGGCGGATCTGTTTGATTATGTAAAAGACATCACAGCGAATTGGGACGGTGCTACCAATACCGCGATCGTCACGACTGAAACTCCTCGTGATAATGTATACTGCTATGATCTAGGAGAAGGAACTTACTCAGGGAACCCGGGAAATCCCCTACCGAATGCAGGGTGTCATCGGTGTGCCGGAAGGAGAGAACCGTCCGGTCGTGATTATCCTGCACGGCTCTCATCCCATTCAATCAGCCGCTGAAAACCGCTATGATCTGGGCTTTTCCTATTTGGTTGATCAACTGGCAGATGCCGGATACCTGGCTCTCTCGATGAACGTAGGCATGAACTACTCCTTTGAAAACGGTGAACCGAACGGTTGCCAACGCACGGTGCAAATAGTGGAACAGCAAAGTGTGCTCTTAAAACAGGCGATGAAAGGCAAAGAGGGTATCTTCCCCTGCGACCTGAAAAACAAGGGCAATCTCAGTCAGGTGATTCTGGTCGGCCATTCCCGTGCAGGCTATGATATTTTCGAAGTGGCCGACCAGACAGAGATACTGGGCATTCAGGGGCTGATTTCGACTGCTCCGTCTTTGGTAAGCCCGCTGTCCGGCACTCCTGCGAATGTACCGGCTGGCATTATCATTCCGCAATACGATGGGGATGTAACAAGTCTGGATGGCGGCACGCTGTTTGATCAACTCGAAAACACGCCGCAGCGCACCAGCGGAACAGACATTATCTATCTGGAAAATGGCAACCACGGTGGGTTCAGCACAGCTTTGGTGCGCCCTGACCCATTTGCAGACCTTGATACGCTGCCGCTGGTAATGAAACCAGAGGAGCAGCAAGCATTTTTCAGCGCTTATGTCATGGATTTTGTTAAAACTGTATTGGAAACCGGAAAAACGCCATTGGAGACAGTTGCTTCTTTGCCGGAACAGTACGCTGGCTATCCCATCATGGCTCGGGTAGATACCAGCGGTGATGTCCTTTATCGGGCCACCACGGATTCCATTACAAATCTGCAAGCCACCGATACCGTGGCCGAATCAGTGAATGCCTGCAGCACACTGAACCATACCGCAGGCTCTTTCCGCATTCCGGGCAGCTTTATGCAATATGACTTGACTCGTGTGCGCTGGGAGAAAGCTGGGGCCTCCATTACCATCCCGGTATCGGCAGATCTGAGTCAGGTATCCTATTTACAAATTGATCTGGCGCAAGACAGTGGCGATGAACGCAACCGCCAACAGGATCAAAGCATGACTGTGACGCTGCGGGACGCAAACGGTCAGAATGCCTCTGTGCAGGTAGAGGCAGGAACTCCAGCCCTTACTTGGCAAAAGGGCACAGTAGAAAACATCCCAATAACCGGACAAGAGGACCTGCTCCAGTACAGCACATTCACGCCGCTCGGAACCGTCCGTTTAGATCCCGAAGATTTTGGCAGCATCGATCTTAGTCGAATCACACAAGTAACGCTGACTTTCGATCAGCCTTCCGGTAGCATCATGCTGCGCGAAATACAATCGGTAAAATAAAGCTGTATTTTCAGATGCTGAGTTCGTATAACAAATCGAGAAGTTAATCCTTTTAGGGGCCTCAAAAATAAAAGTAGACACTCGCAAAAAAGCAAACATAAAGGGGGCCAAATGTCAAGGGCAAGAGAGACGTCTTCGCCGCCCTTGACATCTGGCCCCGCCGCGATAACGATCACATGTCTTTAAATCTGACTCATCCCGATCCACATGAATGAAACCATAGCGTTGCTTTATATCCTCATGGGTTAATACCAAATCAATGGCCGATCATGGGCAGTATACAAATAGCTTCATCCCCCATCTGTAATAGCTAATTGCATTTTCTGTATCTTCACCCATCGTAACGGAATCCCTATTATCTGGCCAACAGAAAAAGCAGCACGTTGAAAGAAATGTTGCCAACGTCCATCGGAAGCACAGGAAGTGGCTGATGACAATCTGACTTGGCTGAAACAACCAATCACTTAGTTCGTACCGCAGACCGTATCACTCCCACATCCCGCAGCACATCCCATGCGTTCCGTTCGATGGCAGTACACCTCTCTAGCAATAAAAGCGCCGATGCCATTAAGGTGTTTTTCGAACAAAAAGTGCACATCCGTACCCTTGGCAACCATGCTGCCGCAATCCTTGTCAATATCCACGTCCGTGCCTTCCGAAACCGTAATCAGAATATGATTTTCGTTGCGCTCGGAAATAAAATACACCTACATATCGCTTTGCGCGTTGGTCAGGCGCAGCGTCACGCGGCCGTTCTGCCGGCTGATGCGGTACACTTTTCCGGCCAGCGAGATGTGATCCTCGGATACATAGCTGGTTGTGGACTGCTTGCCGTTATCGAACCGGATTCCGGTGTTCCTATAGCCGCATTCTCATACCGGCCTTTGCCGTTTATTCGGTTTCGCTTGAAATCAGGACGGCGGCGGTCTGATCGAAAACTTCCGAGCCTGCGTCCGTCTGTACCTCGACCAGCGCGCGCCACAGGCGATCTACGCGGGCAACGCCATTGCCCAGATCGGTGTAGCAGACCAACTGCTTCATACCGACCACATCATTATCCAGGAGCAGATGCACGACAAAACGTTTTTCGCTCAGCTGCATCGGCTGGGTGTATTGAATGCGGTCAAATTCACTCGCATCCGACCAGTGGTACAGCTCGCTTTCTGCCAGCTCGCGAACCGTTCCATACTCGCCCAACTGCACCGCCGAACTGTTCAGCACCAGCTCCGTGCTGACCGATGTGAGCCCATCCGTTCCGGCAGTCGGCTCCTCGCCCGTATCAAGTGCATACAGGGCGGCCGAACCGCCTGCCGCGAGTTCCACGTCACGCCGTACCAACGGCACTTCCAGCACCCCTTCTGTCCGGGCATCGTTCCATTCCTCCAAATTTGTCTGTTTCATCTGTACAAATGCTGTCGTGTCCGTGTCGGGCACCTCCATTTTGGGATTATCGTCCGTGCAGCCTGCCAGCAGAAGCAGCATCCCTGCAAGACAAACGGCGATCAAGCCGCGGAATTTCATTCTATCATGCCTCCTAACGCATTTCCTGTCCGATTACGCAGAACCGGTAAGCCGGTTCGTTCGCAATACAGGTGAGCATGGAAATAGTTGTCATAGAGGTCTGCGTGATAGCGGTACTCGAGCGACGATGCAAACGGCGGGCTGAGTGTTAACAGGTAGCAGGTCAGTGTGCTGCTGACAGCGCGCTTGGGAATGTATTTCATCGTATTCAACTTCTTTTCGCAAAAAATCTCCGTCTTTAAAAGGATATGATAAACCGGTCCAGTAAACCATTGGCTCGATCCTATGTATACAAAAAAACAGCACAGGCTTTTTCCAAAGCCTGTGCTGTCTGTTTATGTGAAATTTTATAGATTACCTGCTCCAAATACCTGATCGGCAAAATGAACGGTTGCCATTGCATCACGCGCATAACAATCCGCGCCGATAGAATCCGCATATTCCGGTGTCAGCACCGCACCGCCAACCACAATCTTTGTGTCCGGCTTTTCGGTATGAAGCAGCCGAATCGTCTGCTCCATACTGACAACCGTCGTCGTCATCAGTGCACTCAGTCCCACCAACTGAATGTTTTCTTGCTTTGCCGTATGCAAGATCAATGCAGGATCGACATCCTTTCCAAGGTCAATTACCTGATACCCGTAGTTTTCCAGCAAGACCTTTACGATATTCTTGCCGATATCATGGATATCTCCCTTTACGGTTGCAAGAATAATTTTTCCACGGGTCTGCTGCGGTACGCCTCGCATGGCATCTTTGACCACTTCAAACGCTGCCTTTGCAGCTTCTGCACTCATCAAGAGCTGCGGCAGGAAAATCGTTCCCTTTTCAAAGCCCTTGCCGACACGGTCGAGCGCCGGAATCAGTTCGGTATTGACAATTTCGAGCGGTTCCTTTTGCCCAAGCGCCTCGCGGGTTGCCTGCGCAGCACGCTCGCTCAAGCCACGCTCAATGCTTTCGCCCAGTGTCATTGCAGCACCCGCCGAGGCGCTCTGCGCCACCGCCGCAGGCTGATTGCCATAGGCAGCAATATACTCACCGCACTGCGCATCCTGATTGGTCAGCGCGAGAAATGCACGGTAAGCGCGCATCATAGACTCAGCGTTCGGATTGATGATTGCACAGGAAAGCCCATTCTGCAACGCCATGGTAAAGAAATTGGCATTGATGATCTCACGCTGCGGCAAACCAAACGAGATATTGGACACACCCAAAATGGTATGTCCGCCCAACTCGTCCCGCACACGGCGCAACGTTTCCAGCGTGACAAGCGCCGATCTGCTGTCCGACGAAATGGTCATTGCCAGTCCGTCAATTACAATATCCTCGCGCGGGATACCGTATGTATCCGCGGTTTCGTATATTTTTCGAGCGATCTGTACACGGCCTTCTGCCGTTTCGGGAATGCCGTTTTCGTCCAGCGCCAATCCGACTACCACGCCGCCGTATTTCTGTACCAACGGAAATACAGCCCGCATGCTCTCCATCTTGCCACTGACCGAATTGATCATGGGTTTGCCGTTGTACAACCGCATGCCGCGTTCCATCGCTTCCGTGTTAGAGGTGTCGATTTGCAGCGGCAGCGCGAGCACACTTTGCAGCCGCGACACGACGGAAGCCATCATCTCCGGCTCGTCAATCTCCGGCAGGCCAACATTCACATCCAGAATATGCGCGCCGCTGTCCTCCTGTGTGAGACCTTCAGACAGAATATATTCGATATTATTCTCGCGCAGCGCCGCTTTGAACTTGCTCTTTCCGGTTGGATTGATGCGCTCTCCGATAATAACCGGTTTTTTCCCGATCTCCACGGCCTGCGAGAAAGACGAAACAACTGTACGATGCTTAGGGACAACTGGCGCCATCGGCTTATCTTTGCAGGCACCGATCATGCGCCGAATATGATCGGGCGTTGTGCCGCAGCAACCGCCGAGCACCTGCACACCCATCTCTGCGATCACCGCCATCAGCCGCGCAAATGCATCCGCATCAATATCGAAAACGGTTTTTCCGTTTTCACTGCGGGGCAAACCGGCATTGGGGTTGACGATAATCGGCAGCGAGCTAACCTCGGTCAACCGCTGCACGATCGGCTTCATCTGTTCCGGCCCCAGCCCACAGTTGACGCCCAGTGCATCCACCCGCAGGCCCTCCAGCATCGCCACCACAGAGTCCACTGTGCCGCCGGTCAGCATCTTGCCCTTTTCGTCAAAGATCATCGTAGCAAACACCGGCAAATCGCAGTTTTCTTTGGCCGCTAACACCGCAGCTTTTGCCTCATAGCTGTCGCTCATGGTCTCGATCAGTACCAAATCTGCGCCCGCTGCCGCACCAATGCGCACCACCTCGCCGAACAGCTCGACCGCACGTTCAAACGGCAGGTCTCCCATCGGCTGCAACAGGCGACCGGTCGGTCCGATATCCAGCGCAATATACGCATCAGTTCGGCCGGACAATGCCCGCGCTTTTTTTGCATGCATCACAGCCGCTTCCACAATCTCACGCAGATTGTCCGGATATTTCAGCGCATTCGCACCAAAGGTGTTGGTGTTGATAATGTCGCTTCCGGCCTCCAGATAACCGCAGTGCAGCGACACAATCTCCTCGGGATGCGTCAAATTCCAAGTCTCCGGCAATTCTCCCGCTGCAAGACCATGTTCCTGCAAAATCGTGCCGGTACCACCGTCGAAAAACAGCCATTCCCGGCCCAGCTTTTCTTTTATATTCATCTTTATCTCCTAAATGCACAATCGGTTTTTTCGCACTCCTCGCAGCCCTTACGATGACAAGGCTGCGGCGAATTGGACAGACCGATTACCGCCGTCACCGACTTGATCGGCACGAGCAAGCAGCTCTCGGTAACTGTTAACCCTATTTTTCGCGGCGTGTCCAGCAAACGGCTGAAATCCCGCTGATGCTCGATTTGGAAATCACCGTATCCGGGACTAAATCGCGGGCGACAGTATAGTCCAACCCGCTCCGCTTCCTGCCGCAGCGTATCGTTGACTTCATCGCAATAGGCCTCGATCATCGCTGCTGCAACCGCCTGATAAATCACCGCGTCGCTCATACGCACGGCACTGGCACGGGCGATCAGTCGATCCACCCCGATGCCTAACGTTGCCGCCATCAGATAGACACTGGTACAGCCTTTGAGCGTCCGTGACAGGTTATTGCTGCGAATAAAGATATCCGCCAGTTTGAGTGTTCCCTCCACCGGATGCTCCAGCGGAAACGCCTGAAAAACCGATTTTGGCGCGACCACATTCTGCAATTCCTCTGCACATCGATCCAGATTCTGCTGCACCATTTCATCCGGCTGTGCCTGATTTCGATATCCCAAATATCGCAGCGCTTCGCTGCGCTCAAAGGCAATCACTTGAGAATCTCCGACAGACTGGCCTGAATGCCAGCTGCAACTTCCGGCTTGTTCATCGAATAAACGTGAATATGGTTGACCCCGTTTGCAATCAGATCAACGATCTGCTCGGTTGCATAGATCACACCGGCCTGCTTCATCGCGTCCGGATTGTCACCAAACCGATCCACAATCGCCTTGAAGCGCTCAGGCAGATAGGTTCCCGACATCGAAGTGATGCGCTTAATCTGTTTGACATTGGTTACCGGCATAATGCCTGCAATCACTGGCACAGTAATCCCCTTTTCACGGATGCGATACAGGAAATTATACAGAATATTGTTGTCAAAGAACATTTGCGTGGTCAAAAATTCGCAGCCGGCCTCGACTTTTTCCTTCAGATGCAAAATATCCTCCGTCTTATTGGCTGCCTCCACATGTCCTTCCGGATAACATGCGCCGCCAACGCAAAAATCCCCTTGCGACTTAATATCCCGCACCAACTCCGCCGCATAATGATAATCATTTTCCGGCGCACCGCCCGCTGGAATATCACCGCGCAGCGCCAGCACATTTTCAATGCCATGCTGCTTGAACTTCTCCAGCATAGCGGATACATGCTGCCGCGTAGAAGAGACACAAGTTAAATGCGTCAGCACATTTACCCCGTATTTCGCATGAAGATCTGCCGCAATCTGTACGGTATGTTCGCTGGTGCCACCGCCGGCGCCATAAGTAACGCTCATAAAATCCGGGTGCAATGCTGCAATTTCCTGTGTTGCGTGTGCAACCGATTCATAGCTGCTGCTGGTCTTTGGCGGGAACACTTCAAAGGACAGCGTGACTTTATCTTGCTTTAAAATATCTGAAATCTTCATAGCGCTTCTCTCCTGTATTGCTCTTTTTCAAATAGTATATCACAAATCCTACCTTTATTTCCAGACTTAAATATGCTATAATAAATTTGATCGGAGGGATAAAATTGACGGGTCTGCTGAAAAAGTGTAAGCTGTGTCCACGGGAATGCGGCGCAGATCGCACGCGCACACGTGGACTGTGCGGCGCAAACGATCAGATTGAGGCCGCACGCGCTTCTCTCCATCTATGGGAAGAACCACCGATTTCCGGCACAAACGGCTCCGGTACCGTGTTTTTTTCCCATTGCTCACTCGGCTGCGTATTCTGCCAAAACCGTCAGATCAGCCGCCGGGATGGAGTTGGAAAAGCTCTCTCCACAGAAGATCTGGCGCAAACCTTTTTGTCGCTGGAAAAGCAAGGCGCACATAACATCAATCTTGTGACCGGCGCGCATTATGTACCGCAAATCATTCAGGCTCTATCCTTGGCCCGTCGCAGTGGTCTTCAAATTCCCATCGTATATAATTCCAGCGGCTATGAACGTGTGGAGACGCTCCGCATGCTGGAAGGATATATCGATCTCTATTTGCCGGATTATAAATATTACAGCAGCTATTATGCTGCCCGCTATTCGCACGCCGAAGATTATCGGGAAATCGCTGTGGCTGCCATTACCGAGATGGTGCGTCAAACGGGCATTCCTCAGTATGACGACAGCGGTCTGCTGACGCGCGGTACCATTATCCGTCATCTGATGCTGCCGGGGCTTGGCAGCGACACCGCGCAGGTGCTGCGCGATATAGCCATCCGTTTTGGAGATACCGTTCTGGTCAGTCTGATGCGGCAATATACGCCGTTTGATATGCAGGACTGGCCGGAGCTGAATCGCACGATCACAGAGGAAGAATACGCTGACGCCTGTGAGCAATTTCGTTCCCTGGGACTGGGCGGCTTCTTTCAGCAATCGGACTCTATCAGCGAAAGTTTTATCCCCGCATTTGACGGATCAGGATTGGAGGTATGCAACTCATGAAAACCGTTCTTTCCATTGCCGGAACCGATCCAACCGGTGGTGCAGGCATTCAGGCCGATCTGAAAACAATCGAAGCGCATGGCCTTTTCGGCATGAGCGTTATTACTGTTGTGATTGCGCAAAACACAACCGGTGTTTTCGGTATGCAGCCGGTCTCCCCTTCTCTGGTGGCACAGCAGATCGACTGTGTGTTTGACGATATCCGCCCGGATGCGGTCAAACTTGGCATGTTATATGATGCAGAGGTCATTCATGTAACCGCAGAGCGATTGCGTGCGCACCATGCGCAGAACATTGTACTCGATCCGGTGATGATGTCCTCCAGCGGACATGATCTGCTCCGGCCGGATGCTGCCAAGGCCCTTGTTGAGGAAATCTTTCCACTATGCACATTGATTACACCCAATTTGGCAGAAGCCTCCGCACTCTCCGGCTCTTATATCTCTACAAAAGCACAAATGGAACAGGCTGCACAGCATATCGCCTCGAAAACCGGCGGCGCAGTACTGGTCAAAGGCGGGCACTTATCGGATTGTGCTGACGATCTTCTCTATGCGGAAGGCCAGATGCATTGGCTTCCATCCACCCGCATCAACAATCCGAACACCCACGGAACAGGCTGTACACTCTCGTCCGCTATCGCCTGTGGACTGGCGCAGGGCGTCTCATTGACCGGCAGTGTAAAGCGTGCAAAGCGCTATCTGACCGCTTGCATCCAATATGGCCTTGATTTAGGACACGGTTCCGGTCCATTGCAGCATAAAGTCAATTGGGAATAAGCGATCATCGTATGGATTACATCATTGCGCAAAAAAGTCCGGCTTTTGCCGGACTTTTTTGCTGTCTGTGTTTCCGTTGCGAATGAGCAGCGCATCATTCGATATCCCGGTATCTACATCACACATAAGTTTGACGCCGCAGAACCATATCGTTCTGCGGCGTCTTTTCAACATTGCTTAAGAAGCCAGAATCATACGAATCTTGCCACCATCTTGAGCGGATGCGTTAGCATACAGACGGAAAGAAGTATAGTTGGCCCGTGCATTCTGCAACGACACGAATTCATTGCGTGCAGGGATATAAACACCGATGTTGCTCGCCAGCGTGTAATAGCCATTCTTTGTTTTAACGCCGGACGAACCATCAAACGCCGAGAGGTCAACCGTATCTACCAAATTGAGCTTCTGCGTTGCAAGCGAATGATTTACGATGCTCTCGCTTACAGAATACCCCTTCGGAATACCAACCGGAATATCGCTCGAGATACCCGACAACGACAGAACACGATAGGCTGCTTCAGCAGTGCTGGAACCATCCCAATATTTCAGTTTGACGAAATATGTTTCGGACTCTTCATCTCCGCGTTTTTCAGTCTGCGCAATACCATATGTCCAGCTTTCACCCGTGACATCACCCAGAACGATGTTCGTCACCGTTCCTGCACTATCCATAACCGTATAGCGAATCTGGCTGGATACAACCTCAGTGGATGCAATATCAGAAGCCTTAATTGCGTTGAGCGGTGCGCCAGCAAGCACCTCCTCATAAATTTTGACATTCGGAGAAACCGTACGCTCGCCCAGCTTACCGTCAGCAATCGACCATGTGCCAGATACTTTACCGCTGAGCGTTCTCACGCTCAAAGCTGCCCTACCATCAGCGGATTGTCCAACTACAACCACACGGCCAAGCATACTGCTTAGCTCATCAGCCTCCACGGCAATATCCTGTAATGTCAGGCCGTTAAACAATGCCACTGTTGCCGTAGCACCATCCTTAACATTTGTAACAATGCCCTGCATATCCGCACTTACATCACGCTTCGGATAAGCCGCTACCACATTTCCTTCGGTATCAAACAAAAGCGTAATGTAGTCCTTCAGCTTAATGTTCGCAAAAGTCGCCGCCGCACGATCAGAAATCGAATAATTCTTACCATACATGGTAACCGTCTGCGGATAGCTGAATGTAGGCGTTCCGCTCAGATATTGACCGCTGATTTTCACATCTGAAACAAGGGCTTGCTTGTTCGCCGCATCCAGCGTGACTACATCATATTTCTTCAGCTTTGTTCGGTCCACTACAGTACCGTTTTTCACAATTTGATACCCGTCTGGAATATTCATCGCGCCGGTAACACCATAAACAAACGCATTTTGACCCGACGACCAAACACGCGGCAGAACTGCGATCAACTCCAGAGAACCATACTCGTTATAGTAGCAGCTCAAAGAATCGCCAGACTGGATACCCGACCACATTTCTGCAAACGTACTCAGCTTTTTCCCTTCCCGAGAGATATACACCTTGGTATCACGATCCGGGTGCAGAGTCTGCGATTCGGTTTGAATGCCATCAGCCGAAACATCGGTTGCCTCATACGTTTCCACCTTATTGTTGTTGGGGATCACACCCACAGCAACCTTTTCGCCCTCTTTACTGATGACAATTGTGCCGTAAATACCTATCAGGCTCTTGTCCAAGGTTCCGGCGGTTTTTCTCGGCGTTTCACTTAATGCTCCGCCTTCGTAGAAAATAGCTTCATTTGCCGCCAGCGAACTGTCCGTATTACTGGTTTCCAGCAGAATGCTATCCTTGATCGTTGCAGAAGCGACGCGATCCAACAGCAGGCCGCCGTCATTTCCCTTCACTTCTGTTCCCAGCGTGTTGAGCAGCATGATCGCTGCGTCCGAACGCTTTACCGCTGCCTTATCATCCGTTAACGACACACCCTTGGTGAGCCCCAGCGACTGTGCACGCGCAATATAATCATCAGGCCAGAACGGACCGACATCAGCTTCTTTGTAGCCAAGCATACGCAGCAGCATGGTACATACTTCACCATATGTTACGATTTTATCCGGTCCGAACGTACCATCTGCATAGCCACGGATGATAGCCTGTTCCTTGAGCTCCGGATGCCGAACCGCCGCGTTGATATACTGTGCGGCCCAATGCGTTTTTTTCACATCCGGGAAAATGGTGTAGCTGCCATAGGCGCTCACATCTGAAAATCCCATTGCAGTCACCGCCAGCTTGCAAAACTGAGCGCGTGTCAGCGAACTGCCCGGATCAAAACGGTCACTCCCCACGCCCTGCATGATGCCAAGCGCATCGAGGACCGAAGCCGTCTGCGCCAATTTGCTGTCGGAAATATCCGTAAAAGCAGCAGACACAGGAGAAAAAACAAATAAAAGAACCAGAAGTAGGCTTACAAATTTTCTTTTCATGATCGCTCACCTCGCTTTATTGCGTACGCAGCGCGTCAACCGGCTGCAAGTTAGAAGCCTTATTGGCAGGATAGAGTCCAAAAATAATCCCAATCAATGCAGAAAACAAAAATGCACCGAGAATCAGTCCCAGAGACGGCAAAACCGTAAACTGCTCTATAGTCGGCATATAGCTGTTCGCCATCTGCTGCATCAGCAGCAAATTACCCAAAATCGCAGATACAAAGCATCCCAGAACAATGCCGATGATACCGCCAAAGCACGATACAACCGCAGCTTCTACCAGAAATTGTCCAATAATATCACGTTTTCGTGCGCCAATCGCCATGCGGATACCAATTTCCCGCGTGCGCTCGGTTACAGAAACCAGCATGATATTCATGATACCAATGCCGCCAACAAGCAGAGAAATACCGGCAATACCGCCGCCAATCAATGCATACATATTGGCGGAAGCCTCCGACTGTTCCTGCCACTGGCTATTCGAGTACGCGCTGAAATATCCGCCGCTCGATTCACAGCGGCTCTGCATGAAACCGGGCAGCAACGTGTCGGTCAGTTCCGCAATGTCATCCTTACTTGCTGCCTTGATGACATACTGCTTATCCGACATGCCGCTCATGCTCATCATACTGCTCTGCAAGGTATAGGGGAAAACGATCAACTGATCTTCGGTGTTGAGCTTACCATCATACTTGCCCGCATAAACGCCGACTACCTCAAAACTTTTGCCGCCGATTCTCAGCTTCTGTCCCAACGGACTCATCGCACCGAAAAAGTACTTTTGCAGTGTTTCTCCAATGACACAGACACGCGCCCTACTATCGCAATCTTCCTTGGAGAGGTCACGCCCAATGGCAATTCTTCGGCTTGTCACCTCGCCATAGTCCTGATTGCCGAAATACATATAAGTCATGCCGTTATCATTGGTCAGCTTTTGCCGGCGATACTGAATGCCATCACTCTGCCAATCATAATATTGGCTCTGCGGCGACCACGCCACCACTTTATCCGCCAGCTCGGTATCCAAATACTCTTCAAAATCCTGCCAATCTTGGTTTTTAGCGCCGTATCCATAGACATCAATGCGGTTTACACCCATCGCTTCATATTGCAGGCGCTGCAATTTCGTGCCGCCCTGAATATATGCCACGATCGCAATGACCGAAGCTACACCGATGATGATGCCTAGCATGGTCAGAATGGAACGAACCTTGTTATTCATAATGGACTTAAACGCCATTCGAACGGTTTGCAGCCAATTCATGCGTCCAATCCTCCTTTCGAGGGAGCATCGGAAATGATATGCCCATCTTGAATTGTGACAATCCGCTTTGCCATTTGTGCCAGATGATTATCATGTGTAATCAGGATAATCGATGTTCCATGCTCATTTAACGTGGAAAGCTGACGCATGATTTCCAAACCGGATGCAGAATCCAGATTGCCTGTCGGCTCGTCAGCCATGATAATAGGCGGTTTCGCTGCGACTGCGCGGGCAATGGCAACGCGCTGCTGCTGTCCACCCGACATTTCTCCCGGTCGATGATCCATTCGCTTTTCCAGACCAACTGACATCAGCGCATCGGTAGCCAACTGTCTGCGCTCTTCCCTGCCCATGCCGCGATAGATCAGCGGCAGCTCGACGTTTTCCAATGCCGTGAGCGCAGGAATCAAGTTAAAGCCCTGAAAAATAAAGCCAATTTCCCGATTTCGAATACCGGCAAGCACGGATGGTTTCATATCACTGACCGCTTGACCGTTCAATAGATAGGTACCATAGGTCGGGATATCCAAACACCCCAGAATATTCATCAAGGTGGACTTTCCTGAACCGGATTGTCCTAAGATGCAGAGAAATTCTCCCCACTTGACCTCTAAAGAAATATTATCCAGAGCGCGGACCTCATTTTCCCGACCCTCATTGTAGATTTTACTCATTTGCCGAACGTCAACCAACAGATCGGTTCCAACCGATTCCTGTGTAGTCACATCCAGCTGAGGCGCTTTTTTCAAAAACATAGCGCCCTCCTTATCCAACGGCCACGGCAGCGCCGGAATCCATACCCATATCGGCATACAGATCCTGCGGTCCTGCAAGGAACACCGTTGTGCCCTCATCAATGCCCCAAAGGATCTCGGTATTGGTAGAGTCAGCAATGCCAACCTGTACCGGAACCAGAACAAAGCCTTCCGGGATATCCGTCGTACCCTCCGGGATCGGCAGAGTCTCCGTGAACGGAATCTCCTCTCCGTTTTCATAGGTCAGCGGTTTTGCAAAAACTGCCGTACCGTTTTCTGTATTGACAATTGCTCGCGACGGAACCATCAAGCAATCCATCGAAGATGCCGTTGTGATTTTGAAATCCACCATCATGCCGCTGTAAATGGATTGACCTTCTATGGGGTCAATCGCAATAACTGCACGGAAAGTGGGCATGCTGCCCTGTCCGCCGCTGCTGTCCTGTGTCGGTTCCAACGCAACAGAATCCACCATGCCGGTCAGCGTCAGCTGAGAACCATCATAGTTGTACATACTCATGGTAGCTGGTTGACCAGGCTGCACAGCGCCAACATCCGTAGACAGAATATCAGCGTTAACAACTATATCATTCAGATCCGCTACTACGACCAACGCATCCGTACCGCTTACATCCTGATCTGCCACTACATTGACACTGACTACAACGCCGTCAATGGGCGCTTCGATCGTCGCATTCTGGATCAGCTTTTTCAGTTCGGTGATACGATCCTGCTTATCCTTTACCAGCTTCTGTGCCGTAGTGACACCATTCAGCGCTGTGGTAACACCATTCTGGGCATTCTTCACTTCGTCCTGCGCCGCATCGCTGGTCAGACGCATGATCGTCGCACCACTGTTATAGCTGTAATAGTCGATTCCGTTGACCTCACTGATCTCACCGCCGACCTGTGCGGTAACAGCTTCCTCCCTATTATATTCCAGCGTACCGGACTCGGCCGGATATACGGTTCCTGCATCACCGGCAGAGACGGTTGCCGTAGCCACCATACCCTTGGTCAAGGTGCCCGGATTCTGCATAGAAACCACGACACGGAACATTTTTACGCCATCCGCCGAAATTTTCTCAGACTTTTCGACCGAAGAAACCGTGCCGGATATTTCACTCATCGCAGAAGGGATCGAGACAGTGGCAGACTGTCCGCTTTGAATATTATTCATATATGCAGAGCTGAAGTACAGAGAAAGATTCATCTTACTGTCATCTACCATATGACCGATGACTTCGCCTTCACTGATCTGCTGTCCCACACGATAGGTGGTCGTATTCCCTTCCGAATCCGAAACAGGAATAATTTTACCGGTAAACGGCGCCGTAACATTCAGCTTGTTCAGCTTTTTCTGTGCTGTGCTCAATGTGTTCTGCGCCTGCGTTACTTCTGCCTGCGCAGCCGTGACAGAACGCTGCGCTTCCGCCAGCTCATTTTGCGCGGTTTCCAATTCCTGACGGGTTTCCGTCGGGTTGACAACAACCAGCTTGTCGCCTTTCTTTACTTCGTCGCCCACAGAAACCAGAACTTCGGTTACCTTGCCTTTCAGGTCGCGGCCAAGTTCTTCACGCTTTTTTGCCGCAGTAACACCGCTGCCCTCAATATAGGTTTCCAGCATGCCTCGTGTGGCGACCGCAGTGGTGTCACCTTGCAATTCTGTGCCTGTATTTCGTGTTTTAAGTACAAGAAAAACACCGGCAGCAAGCAGCAAAACAATTACTGCTATGCCGATACCAATGCGTACTCCCTTACCGAGACGACTCTTCTTTTTATTCATCTTATCCGCATATTTATTGCGTTTGGGTGCGGCTGTGCTCTCTGCTTCCGGCTTATTTTCCGGCGCCGTGGTCGCTGCTTTACCACCTGATTTGGCGATATGCGCACCACCTTTTAAATCCGACTGTGGCTTTTGCTTGTTTTCTTCGCTCATGGCAGTATTCCTTTCTGTTCTCTATCCTAAAATGATGAGTGGAAATCCGACACAGAGATCCGATCCGATCTCAAATCAACCCATTGTTTTGGCAATCCGTTATGATTGCATAAAGCGTTTGAAAAAAGAATAAACCTTTTCCGGCAATTCCTCCAATGCACCGTCGTTGACGAAGATGCCATCATATGTATAGTTATCGACACCATCATCTGAACGATTTCCCAGCGCACCACGGGCCTGTTCCAGTGCCGGTCTATGCACCAACACACTCTTGCAGTCCCCACCGACCGCTTCGCAGAAGCGCATAATGGCTTCCGGCTCCCGGATATGGACAAATAGGATTTCCGCATCGCTGTGCAGGAAATCCTGATATTGCTCCATACAATACCGAAACGGCAGATCATTGAATTCTGTGCAAATTTCCTTGAGCTGGGACAAAAAACGCCTTGCTTCCGGTGTTTTAACCCCATCCCAACCTGCTGAACGTGCCACCTGAAGAATCGGAGTAATGGAGGATATGTTTTTCACCTTCCAAAAAGCAGCCGCAAGTTCGCAGATCGTATCCTTTCCAACACCACCGCTTCCATTGATTACAAACACATGCTGATGCATCACTCTGCTCCTCCAAAGCACATTTTAACTAATATAGTTTATCATAAGATATATCACGTTGCAAGCAGTGGAAACATAGAATCCAGTGAAAACAGCCCGCCAAATCCGGCGGGCTGATAGTCAGTCACTTTTCAGTTTTGGGATCTGTGATTACTTCTTTCAACGAAGTTGCCAGACCGGCAAGCGCCTGAATTTCACTGGGAATAATAATTTTCGTAGCTTTTCCGTCCGCCGCTGCACCGAACGCTTCCAACGACTTGAGCTTGATGACCTGTTCGGACGGTGCCGCATCATTGGGCATAGCGATCGAATCCGCCAGCGCCTTTTGCACGGTCAGCAATGCTTCTGCTTCGCCTTCCGCTTCCTTTATCTTGGCCAAGCGATTTGCTTCCGCCGCCAGAACCGTTGCTTCCTTTTCGCCTTCCGCAACCAGAATGGCAGACTGCTTTTTACCTTCCGCAACCAGAATGGATTCGCGGCGCTCACGCTCTGCCTTCATCTGCTTCTCCATGGATTCCTGAATAGCCGCCGGCGGAATGATATTCTTCAATTCCACACGATTGACCTTAATGCCCCAAGCATCCGTCGCTTCGTCCAAAATAGAACGCATTTTGGTGTTGATGATATCGCGGCTGGTCAGTGTCTGGTCCAGTTCCAAATCACCGATGATATTTCGGAGCGTTGTTGCTGTCAAATTCTCGATGGCGGCCATCGGGCTTTCAATGCCATACGTGAACAATTTCGGGTCGGTAATCTGAAAATACACGACCGTATCAATCTGCATCGTGACATTATCTTTCGTGATAACCGGCTGCGGCGGAAAATCCACTACCTGCTCTTTCAGCGTTACCCGCCGGGCAACGCGTTCAAAAAGCGGCACCTTAATATGCAGGCCGGTGTTCCATGTGCACTTATAGGTTCCCAGACGCTCTACGATATACGCTTTTGCCTGCGGGACAATCACAATATTGCTCGCCAGGAACGCAATCAGCAGGATTGCCAGAACAATCCAAAGTCCATAAATTAAAAACGGCATACTGTTCTCCTTTTCTCTACAATAATCTTATCCAACCTTTTGCACCATGGCTTTTACACCACGGATTGCAACTACTTTGACTGTCGTGCCCTCTGCAATGACAGAATCATCTACGCTGCGCGCCGTCCAAATGGTCCCCAGAATTTTGACGGCGCCGGTTTCATGGATATTATCAATCTGTTCTGTAACAATTGCTGTTTCACCGATAATACGATCCGCATTGGTCGGTTCATTTTTTGTTTTCAAGAACTTTCTGCAAAACGGACGAACCAACGCAAGCAATGCCGCAGAAAACAAAACAAAAATAACCAGCTGGGCGGACACTTCCAACGAAAGACTGGCAGCAATCAGGGCAGCAACACCACCGACAGCAAACCATATAGCGGACAAATCCAATGTAAATGCTTCCACCGCCACGCACAGGATTATGAC
>ERZ1090860.585-NODE-586-length-21513-cov-13.281014_pt1 | contig 21513 bp, 21 predicted proteins | sample MGYA00478483_ERZ1090860 | MGnify/ENA primary metagenome ERZ1090860 (study PRJEB33644, sample SAMEA5815741) | chicken gut metagenome | biome: Chicken; feature: Gastrointestinal Tract; material: Caecum | place: Ireland | collected 2019-01-01 | study: A study of the...
GCCTATATCTTTTTATAAACTTTTCAGCTGCAATTCAAACACGGCTCAAAACGCGCCCGAGCAGCCTTTAAAGCTTTGCATTTCAGCCGTTGTTCCTCTTGGACCTTTCGCCTATAACCTTTTCGGCTACGGACTTGGGTACTTCGGCATAGTGGTCGAACTGCATGGTGAACTGACCACGACCCTGAGTGCGGGAACGAAGGTCGGTTGCATAACCGAACATTTCGGAAAGGGGAACTTCTGCATCGACTACCTTTGCGCCTGCACGGTCATCCGTGGAGACGATGGTGCCGCGGCGGGAAGTTACGTTACCCATTATATCGCCGAAGTAGTCATCGGGGGTGATGATTTCTACCTTCATGATGGGCTCAAGCAGAACGGCCTTTGCCTTTTCCATACCGTTCTTGAACGCCATGGAACCTGCAATCTGGAATGCCATTTCGGAGGAGTCTACTTCGTGGTAGCTGCCATCGTAAACCTGTACTTTGAAGTCAACGACTTCATAGCCAGCAAGGAAACCGTTCTTGGCTGCGCCCTGAATGCCCTTGTCGATTGCGGGGATATATTCCTTGGGAATGGAACCGCCGACGGTGAGGTCTTCAAATACATAGCCGGAACCGGGTTCGCCGGGGATGAGGTGGATTTTGCAGTGACCATACTGGCCCTTACCACCGGACTGTCTCTTGTAGAGGCCTTCGGCATCGACTGCCTGCTTGAAGGTTTCGCGGTATGCAACCTGAGGCGCGCCTACGTTTGCTTCAACCTTGAACTCTCTTAAAAGACGGTCTACGATTATATCCAGATGGAGCTCGCCCATACCTGCTATAATGGTCTGGCCGGTCTCCTGGTCGGTGTAGGTCTTGAAGGTGGGGTCCTCTTCTGCGAGCTTGATGAGCGCCATGGTCATCTTTTCCTGGCCGGCCTTGGTCTTGGGCTCTATGGAGAGCTGAATAACGGGGTCGGAGAAGGTCATCTGCTCGAGAATTATAGGATGGTCTTCATCGCACAGCGTATCGCCAGTGGTAGTGTCCTTGAGACCTACGATGGCGCAGATATCGCCCGAGTAAACCTTGGGGATTTCGGTACGGGTGTTGGCGTGCATCTGAACGAGACGACCAACTCTCTCCCTCTTGCCCTTGGTGGAGTTGTATACATACGAGCCGCTTTCAAGCACGCCCGAGTATGCTCTGAAATATGCAAGCCTGCCCACGAAGGGGTCGGTTGCAATCTTGAATGCAAGGCCTGCGAAAGGCTCTTCGTCGTCGGTCTTGCGCTCTTCCTCTTCGCCCGTCTTGGGGTTGATGCCCTTTACGTGGTCAACGTCCACGGGGGAGGGAAGGAAGTCTATGACTGCGTCCAGAAGCATCTGAACGCCCTTGTTCTTATAGGACGAACCGCAGAGAACGGGGCACACCTTCATGGCTATGGTAGCCTTTCTGAGGCCCTTTCTTATCTCGTCGGGGGTGAGTTCCATCGTTTCGAGGAACTTTTCCATGAGTTCGTCGTCGCCTTCGGCTGCGGCTTCCATGACCTTCATGTGCATTTCTTCGGCCTCGGCTCTCATATCGGCGGGAATTTCGTCCTTATGATACTGCTTGCCGTCGTCGGAATCGTAGATTTCGGCGTTCATTTCGATGAGGTCTACTATGCCGCGGAAGGTTGCTTCCTTGCCGATGGGCAGTTCGATGGGAACGGGGTTGGCGTTGAGCCTCTCCCTCATCATCTTTACGGCGCGCTCGAAGTTGGCACCGTTGATGTCCATCTTATTTACATACGCAATGCGGGGAACCTTGTACTTATCAGCCTGACGCCATACGGTTTCGGACTGGGGTTCAACGCCGCCCTTTGCGCAGAAAGTTGCGATTGCGCCATCGAGTACGCGGAGCGAACGTTCAACTTCTACGGTGAAGTCAACGTGTCCCGGGGTATCGATGATGTTTATACGGCACTCATCGGCCTTGGTCTTGCCGGTACGGATCCAGTGGCAGGTGGTTGCTGCGGAAGTTATGGTAATGCCGCGCTCCTGTTCCTGAACCATCCAGTCCATAGTGGCCTGGCCATCGTGAACTTCACCGATTTTGTGAGTTCTGCCGGTGTAGTAAAGTATACGTTCGGTAGTAGTTGTCTTGCCCGCATCGATATGGGCCATAATGCCGATATTGCGGGTGTGCAGTAAATCGTATTCTCTTGCCATATGTTACTCCCGACTTTATCAGAATCTGAAGTGAGCGAACGCCTTGTTGGCTTCTGCCATTCTGTGCGTATCTTCCTTCTTCTTCACGGTACCGCCGGTGTTGTTGAAAGCGTCCATAAGTTCAGCGGCGAGCTTTGCGCTCATACCCCTTTCGGAGCGCTTTCTGGTGTTGAGAACCAGCCAGCGGATTGCAAGCGTCTGCCTTCTTTCGGGCCTGATTTCCATAGGCACCTGATAGTTGGCACCGCCTACGCGCCTTGCTTTAACTTCCAATACGGGCATGATGTTGTTCATTGCCTGATTGAATATATCCATTGCGTCCTGTCCGAGCTTTTCAGACATGATTTTGAACGCATCGTAAACGATATTCTGTGCCGTACCCTTGTTGCCGTCGTACATTATCTGGTTGATGAGCTTTGTCACAACCTTGGAATTGTACACGGGATCGGGCAGCACGTCCCTCTTGGGAACGTTACCTCTTCTGGGCATAACTTATCTCCTTTTTTTATTTTTTTAAGGGCTTGCCTTAATGTGAGATCTCCGCATAACGCGATCTCTAAATAAGCTGTCACTTGCCGCGGACAATGCCGCGGTAGCAATCCTTCTCCGTCCGTACACGATGTGTGCTGCGACGAATACTGCCTACTCTATCGGTTAAGGGGACGATATATTCCGAAACAAGTAGGGTTGCGATTATTTTGTTTTTTTCAGGCGGCCTGCCGCCTTGCATTAAGCCTTGGGCTTCTTTGCGCCGTAACGGGAACGAGCCTGCTTGCGCTTTGCAACGCCGGCGGTATCGAGAGCGCCGCGCACGATATGATAACGTACGCCGGGCAGATCCTTAACCCTGCCGCCGCGGATGAGTACGGAAGAGTGCTCCTGAAGGTTGTGGCCTTCGCCGGGAATGTATACGGTACCTTCCTGCTTGTTCGTAAGGCGCACACGGGCAATCTTTCTTATAGCGGAGTTAGGCTTTTTAGGCGTAGTGGTGGTAACCGAAAGGCACACACCGCGCTTCTGAGGGCAGTTATCAAGTATGGGGGACTTGGACTTGTAAATCTGCTTTTCCCTGCCATGCTTTATAAGCTGATTGATTGTGGGCATTGTATATCCTCCTTGTTTTACTCGGCCGAATATGGCCTGCGGAATATATCTTTAATCCGTATTACCCCTTAATAAAATACGAAAAAAAGGACTGTTTTTCTGCCGATTTCGGTTACCTTTGAGCATAACGACCCAAGTTAACCATAACAGCAATGGCTATTTTATCAAATGTATATAGTTTTGTCAAGAAAAATACGTAAAATTTTGTCCGCGGACGGCTTTTGCGGCACTTTTAACGCCTTTTTGTAAATTTTTTGCTTTAACGCTTTAAACGGGCACATCAGAAAAGCTGCCTCCTTACCTTAATATAATAAGGCAAAAAAATTCCCGCCCTTGCGGACGGGATATGTTTTCAGTCTATGCCTAAAATTTCCTGTATGAAGTTTTCATAGTCGTCCCTGTTCGCCTTGATGAAGTCTATTGCCGCGTACGGGTGGACGTTGTACAGCCCCGTGAGAAGGTAAGCCGTATCGTACCCCCAGCGTACCTCCTTTGCGAGCGGGTTCATATACTCGCGTATGAATTTGAGAACTGGCTCCATTTTGTAGCGGGGATTTTTAAGGAAGCCCAAAAGCGCCTCCGTGAAGCAGTTGCCAGCGCCCCTGCCCATTCCGCAGACGGTGCCGTCCAGGTAGTTGACGCCCTTTGCGCACGCCTCTATGGTGTTGGCGAACGCAAGCTGCTGGTTGTTGTGCGCGTGTATGCCCACCTGCTTGTTGTACTTTGCCGCCACGTCCATGTATATGTCGCATATTCTGCGCACCTCTTCGGGGTACAGCGCGCCGAAGCTGTCAACGATTACCATTACTTCCGCGGGGGACTGGCCGATTATTTCCAATGCCTGCCTCAGACTGTTTTCCTGCGTCTTGGATACAGCCATAACGTTGCAGCTTGTTCTGTAACCCATTTTGGCGCAGTACTCCACCATCTCCACGGCGGCGGGCACCTGGTGCACGTAGGTGGCTATGCGGTACATATCGATGACCGATTCCTTTTTGGGAATTACCTCCTCCTTGAGGTCCACCCTGCCCACGTCCGACATCACGCTTATAAGCATATCGGACTTGTTTTCGCCCACGATTGCGCGGATATCCTTCTCGTCGCAGAACTTCCACTTGCCGAACTTGGACGTATCGAACATCTTTTTGGACACCTTGTAGCCGAACTCCATTATGTCCACGCCCGCGGCTATGTTGGCCGCATAGAGTGCCTTTACGAAATCGTCCTTGAAATAGAAGGAGTTGACGATGCCGCCGTCGCGCATGGTTGCGTCCAGCAGCTTTACTCCCTTTCTGTATGACTGAAGATTTCCTACATTTTCCATAATGACACCTCTGCGGTTAAAGTAAAACTTATTTCCTGCCATTATAACAGATATGCGCGCGTTTGTCAATACCCGATTTTTTGGCCGCCCGCCGCCCCTTGCTACGCAATTTCAGTTGAGCACTACGTCTTCCAGTTTTTTGTATTTTTCCATTGCCGCACGCCTTAGCGCGCCCGTATCGTACGCGCCGGAAAAGGCCTCGTCCGAGATGGCCTTGGCCGTGAATATTACGCTTGCGGGGAACTTTAAATTCTTTATCTCCGAAAGCACGCGCCCGCTCTGGCGGGTACCCATGAAGTCGCCGCCTCCTCTCAGTTCGAGGTCGGCCTCGGCTATGCGGAAACCGTCCGAATTGTTCTTTATTACCGAAAGCCGCTCGCGCGCCTGAGGCGTATCCGAACCCATAAGCAGAAAACAGTAGCTCTTCTGCGAGCCGCGTCCCACTCTGCCGCGGAGCTGGTGCAGCTGCGAAAGGCCGAACCTTTCGGCATTGTATATAACCATAATTGTGGCGTTTGGCACGTCCACGCCCACTTCTATTACCGTGGTGGACACAAGACAGTCGTAGCGGCCCGCCTTGAAATCGCTCATTACGGCGTTCTTTTCCGCCTCCTTCATCCTGCCGTGCAGAAGCGCCAGCCGCACGCCGCGCATCTTAGAGGAGAGGTCGTCGTACAGCTCGGTGACCGACATAACGGTGCCCTCGTCGTCGCCCTCAATCTTGGGACATACAAAGTAGGCCTGCCGCCCCTGCCTTGTCTGCCCGGCAATGTAAGCGAGCATGTCGCCGTACTTCGATTCGGGAATTATCGAAGTGGAAATTTCCTGGCGCGCCGCGGGTTTATCCTTTATGGTGGTTATATCCAGGTCGCCGTAGAATATGAGCGAAAGCGTCCTGGGGATGGGCGTAGCCGACATTATGAGCACGTCGCACCCCTCGCCCTTTTCCGAGAGCGAAGCCCTCTGCGCCACGCCGAACCTCTGCTGTTCGTCGCATACGACAAAGGCCAGATTTCTGAACGCCACGTCCTTCTGAATGACGGCGTGAGTGCCGCAGACTATGGCCGCCTCCCCCTTTTTAAGCCGCGACTTTATCTCCCTCTTTTCCGCCGCGGGCGTGGAGCCGACCAGAAGGCAGGCCTCGAAGTCGGGAAAGTACCGCTGAATGAGCGCGAAGTTCTGGCGGGCGAGCACTTCCGTGGGCGCGAGCATTGCCGCCTGATAGCCCGACTTTACCGCCATGTACATTCCCGTGAGCGCAACGGCCGTCTTGCCGCTGCCCACGTCGCCCTGCAGAAGTCTGTTCATCTGCGACGGGGAATGTAGGTTGTCGTATATTTCGCGCACGGCGGAGAGCTGCCCCGCCGTAAAGCTGAACGGAAAGCGCGCAATGAAGTCGGCCGTCTGCCGCTCGGTGACGGAGTACTCGTTGAGCCGCACCTTTGCGCCGTAACCCTTTATCACGCGGAACGCCGAAACGAGCAGAAAGTACTCCTCCAGCGCTATGCGCGCCGAGGCGCGCTTTATGTCCTCCTGCGACTGAGGCATATGCAGTTTTGCGTAGCTCTGCGAAAGGGGCGAAAGGCCGTACTTTTCGCGCAACCCCTCGGGTATGAGCGATACGGGCGCAACCTTGGCAAGCGCCTGGCGCACGGAATCGCGCACCACCCTCTGCGTGAGCCCGCCCGCAAGCGGGTACACGGGTATTATGCCCTTTAAATTTTTGTTGCTGTCCGCAGGTTCAAATGTGGGGTTGACCATAGACGCGCCCATGCCGTACCTGTTCTGCACCCTGCCGTAAAAGAGATATCTGCCCGGCTTGAGCTTCTGGATTACATACGGCTGATTGAACCACACGGCGTTGAATATGCAGCCGCTCTGCTGGCACAGCGCCTTTACGTACGGTCTGCGCGCAAAACGGTTGAATTCGGCGTTGAGCACCTCGCACGAGATGAGCGCCTGCGCGTTGTGCTCCACCCCCGTTATCAGCGAAACCTGCGTCAGGTCCAGAAAATCGCGCGGGTAAAGGCGCACGAGGTCCTCGCACGTGAACACGCCCAGTTTATTGAAATCTTTTTCACGCTTTTCCGAGATGTACTTGAGTTCCGTAAGTTTCATTTTCCGCGCAGTTTCCGTTTAAAATCAAAGGGGGAAAGACTGTGCCTTTCCCCTCGTATGTCAATTTGCAATTGTTTTCCGTTTTATTCCATGCTGACCAGATAGTAGTATACGGGCTGACCGCCGTAGTGGAAGTCCACGTCGCATTCGGGGAACTTTTCGGAAACCTTGGCGGCAAGCGCCTCGGCGTCCTCTTCCTTGACGTCCGCACCGTAGTACAGCGTTATCATTTCGTGGTCGTCGTTTTTGAGAGCCTCGATAAGTTTGAGCGTCGTCTCGTCTATCGTACTGCCCTTGGCAAGAATTTTTTTGTTGTCCAGACCGATTATGTCGCCCTCTTTGAGCTTGAAGCCGTTCATAGTGGTGTTGCGCACGGCGTACGTCACCATGCCTGCAGCAACGTTGTCTATGGCGTGGGTCATGTTGGTCTTGTTCACGGCTACAGAGCTTTCGGGGTTGAACGCAAGCGCCGCCGCAAAGCCCTGGGGCACGTTCTTTGTGGGTATTACGTGTATGGTGCGGTTGCTTACAAGGTCCTTCGCCTGCTCGGCCGCGAGTATTATGTTGGAGTTGTTGGGGAATACGAACACGTTGGACGCGTTTATCTTCTGCACGGCGCTGGCTATATCCTGCGCGGAGGGGTTCATTGTCTGGCCGCCCTCTATCACGCGGTCGCACATAAGGTCCTTGAATATCTCCGCAAGTCCCTCGCCCGAGCAGATGGCAAGCATGCCCATCTCCTTCTTCTCCGCCTCCAGCTTGGCCTTGAGCTGGCGGTTCTCTTCAAGCATGTTTTCTATCTTTATTCTGTCCAGTTCGCCCAGTTCGAGCGCGTAGGAGAGCGCAATGCCGGGCGTATTGGTGTGCACGTGCACCTTTACAAGTTCCAGATCGCCTATGCAGATTACGCTGTCGCCTATCTGCATCAGCTTTTCCTTGAGCTTATCTATGTCCGCAAGCGTGGTCATCTGCTTGAGGTGAATTATGAAATATTCCGTGCAGTAGGCAAATTCTATTTCGCCGAGGTCAAGATTTATTATATCCGAATTGTCGCCGAAGTCAGCTTCCTTCTTGGTCTGCTGGGCGTCGGTGGGAATGTCGTCCGTGCCGATGTCCTCGCCCGAAACAGCCGCAAGGAAACCGCGCATTATCGTCATGAGGCCTACGCCGCCGCTGTCTACAACGCCCGCCTTTTTGAGCACGGGCAGAAGTTCGGGCGTCTTTGCAAGCGCCTCGTCGCCGACTGCTATCAGCGCGGTGAAAAAGTCTACGAAATCTTTGTTCTTGCCCGCAAGTTTGGGCGCCGCCTCGCTCATCATTCTCACGACGGTGAGTATGGTGCCTTCCTTGGGTTTGGATACGGCGCTGTAAGCTACCTTTGTGCCCGCTTCAAGCGCCTTTGCAAACGTCTTGGTATCAAAGCCCTGCTTGCTCTCTCTCACAACGGAACAGATACCGCGGAAGATCTGGCTGGTTATAACGCCCGAGTTGCCGCGCGCGCCGCGAAGCGCGCCCTTGGATACGGCGTCGCAAATCTCCTCGAAACGGTTGGACGAGCAGGCGTTCATCTCCGAGATGGCCGACTGCATGGTGAGCGACATATTCGTACCCGTATCGCCGTCGGGCACGGGGAATACGTTCAGGGCGTCCACTTTTGCCCTGTTTATTTCTAACATTCTGGCACCGGTTGCAACCATCTTTCTGAAATCGGTGCTGTTGATGACTTTCTGCATACTACTCCTCAAAGGTCAAAAGGCGTCCTTAATTTCTAAGGGCGCGACAAAAGTGCGGAGGTCAGAGTTTGACCCCCATTATGTTGACGTTTACCGTATCGACTATCATACCCGAAAAGCGCTCCACCTTATACTTTACTCCCTCTTTGAGCGCCTCTGCAACGGCATTTATCGAAACGCCGTACTTTATGATGACGTACACGTCTATATAGATTCTGTCGCCGCTGGTTACGACCCTGATCCCCTTGCCGGCCGCGGACTTCTTTTTGAAAAGTTCGGAAAGCGAGTCCTTGAACCGACGGGATACGAGTTCCACAATGCCGTAACACTCCAGCGCGGCGTACTCCGCCACTTTGGCGAGAACCTGGTCTGATATTGAAATTTTACCGTAAACGTTACTTGTGTTGACTGACATAATATCTCCTGTCTATGTTATTCTATACCATTTGGCAGCATTTTGCAAGCCTTTACCCGAAAATTGTTACATAAAATAGCCGCAAAGAGAGTTTATTTTTTAACACAGACAAAAAAATTTGCATTTTGCCGCGATTTTTGATTGATTTTTTTTAAAAGGGGTGCTATATTAGTATAGCCGTTTTTGAGAAGCGGCTTTTTATCGGTATGCCTTTTTGAGGCGTCACGGGTAAATCATTTAAGTAAATTCCACCACGGAGGTGTTAAATTTTATGTCAAGAGTTTGCAGCGTATGCGGTAAGGGCCAGACTTCCGGCAACAACGTAAGCCACTCCAAGAGGAGAACAAGAAGAACTTTTAAGGCCAACGTGCAGAAAATAAGCTATATAGATGCAAACGGCAAGGCTGTTACGGGTTATGTTTGTGCCAGGTGCATGAAGACCGTTGAAAGGGCTTAACCCCTTGCTTTGACCGTAACTTAAAATGCGGCTTGTACGCGGGCGGCAAAAGCCGTCCGCTGTTTTTTGCTATAAATTTTTGCCGCCTTTATACACATTTTCAGGCTTACAATTTTACCCCTTGAATGCACTGCCCCGCTCATAATTTTTGCGGCGCGGGGACTTTTTATACCTTTGGGGGAAATGCGAAGTGAACAGGGCGCACGGCAGAAAAAAACGGACAGCCCGCCGCGGCCGCGCAATTAACGAACCCCTGCAATAAACACAGCCGTGCAATGAAGACTACCGGGCAATGACCGCGGACTGGCAATAAACGCGACCGGGCAATGACCGCGGACCGGCCGCAACTGCAACCAGCCGCTTTAAAACAGATAAACGGCAACGGCGCATATTTTACAATAAAACTTTACATAATTTTGCGGAAATATTGCATTTTGCAGTAACTTAACAACAATAAAACTTTGCACCACATATTACGCGGACGCAAAGGTAAATCAGACTTAAAAAGGGCGCCCCGCGCGGAATTCTTTCCGCGCGGGGCGCCTTTGCACTGATTATTCAGCTGCGCACAAACATTTTTAAAATTTTGCGCACGGGTTTGGGCGGCTTTACGCACACCACTATTATTTTACCCCTCGACAATATCACACCCTCCCCAGATTGATTATTACAAGGGCGGTATCCTCCCCGCGCAGAGATATTGAAGCTTCAGCCGAAAGCACTATGTTAGATACGCCGCGGCACTCGCCGTAACCTATCTGCTGCGGATAGGAATATTTGAACCCTCTGCTTTCCAGTATATGCAGAGGCGCCGAAAAGGGAAACACCGATATCGTTCTGCCGACATACCCGCCGAGTTCTATTTTGTTGCGGGCGGCAAAAATTATGCTGTCCTCCGAAACAAGGCGCATGGAAACGCCCCTTGCGCAGGCATAGTACAAAAGTTGAAGATTGCCGAGAAAGTGGTCCTCCCTGCCGCCGAACGCGCCGTAAACAGTTATATCGTCTATTCCGTCGTCTATCATTCGGCGAAGAGCTATTTCGCCGTCCGTAAAGTCCTTTTCGGAGGGATAGACTTCATCGGGAGGGGGAAAAGGCGGCTCTTTAAGGCTGTCGAAGTCGCCGATGTTCTTATATATCTTCACCTTGCCCTTGGCCCAGGCATAGGCTCCGTCGCAACAGTACACCCTTGCGCCCTCGGCGTCTATTCTGCCGCCGTACGGTCTGCCGTTGAGGAGCAGTATGCCCTTCATTGCCTTTTAAGCTCCGCCACGGCCGCGCGGAAGTCGGGCGCGCCGAACAGCGCGGAACCCGCAACCAGCACGTTTGCTCCCGCCGCGAGCACCTGGGGCGCGGTTTTGAAGTTTATGCCGCCATCCACCTCTATATCCAGCTCCTTGCCTATTTGCTGCGCATACGCGCGCGCCGCCTTTATCTTATCGAGCACGGAGGTAATGAACTTCTGTCCGCCGTAGCCGGGGAACACGCTCATGAGCAGCACCATGTCGCACATGGGGAACACGGGGAATATTTTTTCCACGGGCACATCGGGGTTGACTACCGCACCGCACTTCACACCGTAAGATTTGATGAGCTCAAGCGTCTCCGCAAGGTAGTCGGGAGAGATTTTTGCGCACGCCTCGTAGTGCACGGTTATTATGTCCGCGCCCGCCTCGGCAAAAAATTTAATCTGCGTTTTGGGGTGTTCTATCATGAGATGCACGTCCAGCGGCAGTTTTGTTGCGGGACGTATGCTCTTTACCATCTGTCCGCCGAAAGTTATCGGCTCGACAAACGAACCGTCCATCACGTCGCAGTGAATGAGGTCGGCGCCGCTCTCCTCGCACAGCTTTACAGCCTCGCCCATTCGGGAGAAGTCGGCAGAAAGTATTGAAGGTGCAATCTTTATATTCATATTAAAGCTCCTTGGTGCTGTTTACAGATACGCCGCAAATTATGCGCGGACAGGCTTTTCCATTGGCGGATAAGCCAACGCGCAAGCGGCAGTGGTGAAAAATATTCCGCAACGCACTGCGGCAATCGGGACCAGACCGTGCAAACCGCAAAACCGCGGCGCTCGGTTTTTTATCAATCGTCATTGCTGCGCAAGATAACCCGCACGCAGCTGACCGCAGGCGCCGCCTATATCCGCGCCCATGCGGCGGCGGAGCGTTGCCGAAAGTCCGCCATCGGTGAGAATTTTTAAAAATGTCTGCGCTCCCCGCTCGCTTGCGGCAAGCAGTTTGCGCTCCTTTACGTCGTTGAGGCGTATAAGGTTTACGTGACAGGGGCGGCCCTTCAGCAGCGTTATCAGCGCGCGGGCGTGCCGCTCGTCTGCGTTTTCGCCCTCTATCAGCGAATATTCAAAGATATACCTGCGGCCCGTCTTGTTGAAATAGTTGGTGCAGGCATCGAGTATTTCCGAAATTTTGTACTTTTTTGCTATCGGCATCGTGCGGGCGCGCTCCTCGTCGGTGACGTTATGCAGCGACACCGTGAGGTTGACGGGCAGGCCCTCCTCGGCCAGGCTGTACATCTGAGGCACAAGTCCGCAGGTGGAAAGGCTTACGTTGCGCGGGGAGATATTTATGCCGCCTTCCGCCGACATATCGCGTATAAATTTTACCACGTTGTCGTAGTTATCCAGCGGCTCGCCGCTGCCCATAAGCACAACGTTTGTGACCTGCCTTTTGGCGGGAGTGCCGCCGTGCAGAGCGTTGACCTTGAGCACCTGCGAAAGAATTTCGCCCGAAGTAAGATCTCTTATTCTTCCGCCCAGAGTGCTTGCGCAGAATTTGCAGCCCATGCGGCAGCCAACCTGCGTGGATACACACTGCGTGTTGCCGTACTTGTACTTCATTAAAACGCCCTCCACTATGTTGCCGTCGGCAAGGCGGAAGAGATATTTTTCCGTACCGTCGGCAGAGGTGAGCGTCTTTACAATCTCCAGCGCGCAGTCCTCGAACCGCTCAAGCAGGGCGGCTATGAACGAGGCGGGCAGGGCGGGAATGTCCGATATGTTGTGCCCGCGCATTATGCCCGAGTAAAGCTGCTTTGCGCGGAAGGGTTTTTCGCCCATTTCGGCAACCAGAGCGGTGAGCTGACTTAAGTTGTAATTCTGTATGATATCTTTCATAATTCAGGCATATGCGGGGGTCAATTAACCTTTCCGCTGAAATGATGTGACGTAAAAGCCTGCGCCGAGGGATATGTTCGGCAGAAACTGCAGACCGAATTTAGTGCGGCGGGAAGGAAGCGCGCACTCGGGAATTTCAAGCGTGAACTGCGGGTTCGAGGAGATGAAACCGAAGGCCGCGCTGTCGTTTTCCTCGGGCAGAATGGAGCACGTCGAATAGTACAGCCTGCCGCCCTCCTTTACGTAGCGCGCGCAGTTTGAAAGTATTTTCTGCTGCAGAGCGGTGAGCGAGGCGATGTCCTCCTCCCTTCTGAACAGCTTTATATCGGGATTTTCGTTGATTACGCCCGTACCGGAACAGGGAACATCGCACAGAACGCAGTCGAACCTGCCTTCAAATTCGGGATTGAATACAGAGGCGTCCCCCACCGTTACGGAAATATTCTTTGCGCCCATGCGTCTTGCGTAACTTTGTATGAGCTCCGCGCGGTGCGGATACAGCTCCTCCGAAGTGACTAAGCCGCACTTTTTTGAAAGCAGCACGCTCTTTCCGCCGGGAGCGGCGCAGGCGTCCAGAAGGCATTCGCACGGGGATATTACCGAACAAATGGCCGCGGAACCCACCGACTGGAAGGTGTAAAAGCCGAAGTCGTAACCCTCGTCGCGTACAAAATTTCTGAATATATAGGTGTGCGGGAAGGGCGTATTTATGTATTCGCCCTTGAGGTACTCCTCCTCGTGACTTTCAAAGCGCACGCACACGCCGGGGGCGGGAGCGGTGAGTATGGCCTCCGCCTCCGATTTGTAGCTGCGACGCACCCTCTTTGCAAGCCACAGCGGAACGCTGGCCGCAACGGACAGCCGCTCGGTTTCGCCTGCGGGAAGGGGCGGCATTTTATAGGAACGCAGAAAGGCGTTCACAAACCCCGCCGCGCCGCCTTTGCCCAGTTTTTTTGTGAGTTCGACAGCGCAGTCGGCCACCATATAGTCGTGCTTGCCCATAAATTCAAGCATATAAAGCGCAATTTTTAATATGAGCCGCACGGAGCTTTTAGGCTGTTTCTGACAATTTGCCCCTATAATATAGCTTAAATAAACATCTTTTTCAAGCACTCCGTAGCAAATGAGCGAAGTGCGCGGGCGGTTCAAAGGCTCTACGGGCACCGAGGCGAGCGCCTGCTTCAAATAGGCGCCCTTTGAATACACTTCGGTGAGTACGAGATAGGGGTCGGTGAGCGGGTTATTCAAATATATCCCCTGCCGAAATTTTTCTTCCGTTGACTATATCCGCCGCCGAAAGGCGCTTGCCGCCCGCAAACTGCGCCTCGGTTATGCGTACACAGCCGCCGCCGCACTTTATTACAATGCCGCGCTTGTCCGCACGGACAACTTGTCCGCAGGTGCCGTCCTCTTCGGGTTCTTCAAATGCGCGGTAAAAGTTTACCTGCGCGCCCGAAAGATTTGCGTACGCCGCGGGGGAGGGGCTCATTGCGTTTATAAGCGCGCATACCTTTGCGGCAGGCTGAGAGAAGTCTGCGCGCGCGTCCTCCTTTGCTATCTTTTTGCAGTAAGTGGCCGCGCTGTCATCCTGGAGCAGTATGTTGTCATCGCCCGCCTCTATCATTTTTGCGGCCTCGCATACCGCCTCCGCGGAGAGGGCCGAGAGCTTTTCAGCAAGCTCGCCCGCAGTTTCGCCTGGGAGAATGTCGCACCGCTTTACAAGCAGAATGTCGCCCGCGTCAAGCTTTTCTTCCGTCTTCATTATGGTGACGCCCGTCTGCGTTTTACCCGCAAGTATGGCCGACTGAACGGGCGAAGCGCCGCGGAATTCGGGCAGAAGAGAGGCGTGGGCGTTCCACACCCCGAGGGCAAAACTCTCCAGCACGGCGCGGGAGAGTATCTGACCGTAGGCACAGGTGAACATTATGTCCCCGCCTATGGCGCGCAGTTCCTCCACGTGCTCGCGTATCTTATGAAACTGGTATACGGGAATGCCGCGCTCCTGCGCGTACTGCTTTACGGGCGGGGGCGTGAGGCGTGCGCGCCTGCCTACGGGACGGTCCTCCTGCGTGACTACGGCGATTACCTCGAACCCGTTTTCCACAAGCGCCTTTAAGGGTGCAACCGCGTACTGCGGCGTGCCTGCATAAACAATTTTCATTACTTATCCTCTGATAAATCGACTATATTGCTGGCCTTATCGATGTAGAGAATGCCGTCAAGGTGGTCAAGTTCGTGGCAGACGGCGCGGGCGAAAAAGCCTTCCGCCGTCAGCTTGTGCTTGCGGCCGTTGCGGTCGCGGTACTCCACCTTTACCTTGTCGGGACGGGTGACTACGCCCTGCTTGCCCTTTACCGAAAGGCAGCCTTCGGGCCCCGTCTGTTCGCCCTTGCTGTAGTATATTACGGGATTTACAAGCTCGAAAAAGCCCTCCTCCACGTCCACGACCACGGCGCGCGCGTCAACGCCCACCTGGGGTGCGGCAAGGCCTGCGCCGTCCTCGGCGCGTACAGTAGTTTTCATGTCGTCGAGCAATTTTGCAAGCTCCCCGTCGAAATTTTTTACCTCTTTGCAGACTTTGCGCAGTATGGGATCGCCCACCTGCACCACGTATCTCTGTGCCATAATATACCTCTTGTACCGTTGCAACAGATTGCAACGCAAATTTTTTTCAGCTTTTGCAACAGGCAGAATCTGACTGCCGAAATATGCGGGCAATTGAATTCATCGGCACATATGGCCGAACTGACGCCCGCTACAACATTTTTTTAAGAGAGATTTACAGGGTTTTCTTCCACATACACGAGAGCGGAAGAGTTGCTGCAACGCACCGCCAGATCATAAATCTGCGGCAGAAGGCGCGCACTCTGCAGGCGCATGAGCACCTGATAGCGCACGCGGCCCTGAATTTTTTTGATGGGTGAGTGCATTTTATTCAAAAATATGAACTCCTGAGGGTTGGCCGTGCGCAGGTCCTCCGCGCCGAAATATACGCCCTTGAGCGCCTCAAGCGCGGGAGCATCGTCCTCCGCGGTGACCATTACCCTGCATATGAGCGAAAACGGAGGAAACTGCGTGGCCTTGCGCAGCGCAATTTCGTTTTTGAAAAAACCGATATAGTCGTAGTTTACCGCAAAACGCAGTATGTAGTTATCGGGCGAGTAGGTCTGCAGAACAACCTTGCCCGCCTCGCCCGCGCGGCCGCTGCGGCCGGATACCTGCGTTATCAGCTGAAAGGTTCTTTCGCCCGCGCGGTAGTCTGAAAAGTGAAGGCTCATATCGGCATCGAGTATACCCACCAGCGTGACCGAGGGGAAGTCGTGCCCCTTGGCTATCATCTGCGTGCCTACGAGGATATCGGCCTTCTTTTCGCCGAACTGCTTTAAAATTTTATAGTGACCCTCTTTGCCCGAGGTGGTATCGTTATCCATGCGCAGTATGCGCGCGGCGGGGAACAGTTCTCTGAGCTCCGCCACCACCCTCTGCGTGCCCGTGCCGCCGTACCTTAAATGCAGGCCGCCGCACTCGGGACAGGCCGAAGGCAGACGGTACCTTGCGCCGCAGTAGTGGCACTTTAAGCACTTTTCTTCCGAATGGTAGGCAAGAGGCACGTCGCAGTGCTCGCACTTGAGCGCGTAGCCGCAGTCCTGGCAGATTACGGTATGCGAATAGCCGCGTCTGTTGAGGAAAATTATTGCCTGGTTGCCGCTTTCCAGCGTGTCCTTGAGCTCCTCGCGAAGAGCGGCCGAAAACGCGGAGTTGTTGCCGCGCCTTACCTCCCTGCGCATATCGGCTATGGTTATGTGCGGGAGCGGTCTGCCGTTTATTCGCTGCGTGAGCGTTATGAGATTATATTCGCCCGAAACCGCCCTCGAATACGTTTCCACCGACGGGGTGGCGCTGCCGAGTATGAGCTTGCAGCCGTTGCGCCTTGCGCGCATTTCCGCCACCTCTATGGTAGAGTAGCGGGGCGCAGATTCGGAAAAATAAGAGGAATCGTGCTCCTCGTCAATTATTATCGCGCCGATGTTTTCCAGAGGGGAAAATATTGCGCTGCGCGCGCCGATTGCTATGCGCGCCTCGCCCGTTCTCAGCCTCCACCACTCGTCGAAACGCTCGCCCGCGGAAAGGCCGCTGTGCAGTATTGCCGCCTTTTCGCCGAAACGGCGTTTGAGCTGTGAGAACATCTGCGGCGTGAGCGAGATTTCAGGCACCAGAAAGATTGCAGTTTTGCCCTGTTCGAGCGCACGGCTTATCACGTTGAGGTAAATTTCCGTCTTGCCGCTGCCCGTGACGCCGTGTATAAGCTGCACCGTCTTATCGGAATTTTCTATGGACTCCAGCGCGGCGAGCTGGGCGGGAGTCAGCTGTTTGGGAGGCTCTCTGCCTTCAAAGGCGAGCGGGGTGCGGTTGATTTTTACCTTTACGAGCTCCGCGCCGCCCTTTTCCACCACGGCATTGACCGCGCCGCGGCCGAATTTTTCGCAGCAGAGAGTGTATTCCGCCTCCCCTTCATCTGAAAGATATGCTAAAAATTCCGCCTGCTTTTTAGCCGACCTGGAAACTGAAATTTCAGCTCCGCTCAGCCTTACCAGCTTTTTATACACCTCGTGCACGCGGCCCGCGCGCATCTCCGCGGGAACGAACAGCCTTAAACATACGGCCTTGGGCACGCGGTAGCGCGCCGAAAGTTCGTTCATCAGCGAAAAACATTCCTCCACGAGGGCGGGGGGCTCTTCATACACATAGGAGAGCGGCTTTATCTTTTCGGGCGGGTAGGCGCTGGTTTCGGAAAGACCGACTATAAAGCCGTCCACCACCCTGCCGCCGAACGGCACCTTTACGCGACTGCCCGCTTTTACATCTTCGCCGCAGGAATATTCATAAATTTTATCCACATTGCTGTGGGCTATATCGACTATCACTTCGGCATACATATGAAAAAAGCCTCAACCGCTGTAAGTTTTCCGCCGTATGACGGCATACATAACGTTTTAAGCCCCGCGCGGCGCGCGGGGCTTTTTTATACACAAAAATCAGTCTTTGGCGCTTATAACCTTGCCGCAGGCAATTTCGTTGCAGGCAACGGTTATGGGCTTCATTCTGTTGGGCAGCTCCCTGCCGTTGTTCTGCTCTATTATCTGACGCGCACGCTTTGCCACAACTACGCACAGTTCGTAGCGCGAAGCCTGATGGCCGTCAGCAGAAAGTCTTGCTATAAGCTGATCCACCGCGGGTTTGTTTATCATTGTAAAACCTCCTTTTCTTTGCCGATTATTTCAAGTATTTGTTCCGCCGCGCCGTCAACGCTTTCATTGACCACGCAGTAGTCGTATTTATCCTTCTGCGCAAGCTCGTATGCCGCGCGCGATATGCGGAGCGCTATCTTTTCGTCGCTCTCCGTGCCGCGCTCTTTAAGCCTGCGTTCAAGCTCCTCCATGCTGGGCGGAAGTATCATGATAAGCACCGCCGAGGGGTATGCCTTTTTTACGTTGAGCGCGCCGTCCACATCTATTTCCAGTATGATGTCGCCCGTTTTGAGCGTGTTTTCCACAAACGCGCGGGGCGTGCCGTAGTAATTTTCAAAGTGCGCCGAGTATTCCAGCAGTTCCCCGCGGGAAATCATCTCTTCAAAGCGCTGTCTGGTTACGAAAAAGTAATCTTTTCCGTCCTGCTCGCCTGCACGCGGCTGTCTTGTGGTGCAGGATACGCTTTCCACCAGGTCGGGCCGCATGGAAAACATCTTCTTTATCACCGTACCCTTGCCCACGCCCGACGGGCCCGATATCACTGCGAGTACGTTTCTCACTGCCTTATTCAACGTTCTGTACCTGTTCGCGTATTTTTTCTATCTCGTTCTTAAGCTCAAGGCCGTACCGCGTTATGGCTATATCGTTGCTCTTGGAGCAGATGGTATTGGTTTCGCGGTTGAATTCCTGAATGAGAAAGTCCAGCTTTCTGCCCACCACGGAATACGTGCATATATCCCTGAACTGGTCTATGTGCGAGGTAAGCCTTGTAAGCTCTTCGTCTATGTTGGACTTGTCTGCAAACAGCGCAACTTCGGTGAGCAATTTGCCCTCGTCCACGGCAACTCCGCCGAGATATTTTTCTATCTTTTCTTTGAGCTTTGCCTTGTACTCTTCAGCAACGAGCGGCGCGCGCTCCTTTATCTTTATGACGAGCTGTTCTATCTTATCCATGCGCGAGAGCATGTCCGCACGCAGTTTTTCGCCCTCTTTTAAACGCATCGCGTTGAGATTTTCAAGAGCGAGCGAGAGCGCGGCGTTTACGGCGCGTATCAGCTCCTCGTCGGCAGACTGAATTTCGTCGCGGACGACTACGTCAGGCATCCTCAGAAGCACCGAGGCGGTCAGGTCATAGGGCACGCTATCCGAAAGAGAAGAGAGCCGCTTTGCCGCCTCCACGTAGGAGAGCGCAACCCCTTCGTCCAGGCTGAGCGTCTTTTGCTTTTCGCGCTTGTCCGACATCGTGACGTACACGTCTGCGTGTCCGCGGGAGAGCTTTTCGCGTATCATTCCGCGCATGACCTCTTCATACGCCGCAAATACCTTGGGACATTTGAGCGACGCGTCCAGATAGCGGTTGTTCACCGTCTTTATTTCAACGGAGAGTTCCAGTCCGCCCTCTTTGTATTCGCCCTTGCCGTAACCTGTCATGCTAAGCATATGTGCGCCCCCTGCCGTCTTTTTTTGCGGTCCGCACTCAATTTGCGGTTGCCGATTTTCGTACGAATAACATTATAGCAAAAGCCGAAGAAAATTTCAAGCATTTACGGCAGTATTTTGCGCGCGCGCAAAGTGACGGAATATGGCGCGCCCGCGGCTTTAAAAAAAGCTTAATAGTCCGCCCTGCCGTCCTCCGCCACGCCCTTGAGCCTTGTGGTCACAAGACGGCAACCGACCGCGGGATTGGTTTCAAACAGCGTTACGGGATGCGTGGACGTGGCAATTCCGCCGCCCGTTTCGGCAAAGAATGCAGTCTTGCCCGCGCACATCACAACAGGCACGCCGAAAAGATAGGCATAGGCGCGCGCAAGCAATGGCGGCATTCCATCCCGCGACTGCTCCATTACAGCCACTATCAGATTGCAGCCACAGGTGCAGAGCGCGCGCACGGCCTCGGGGAAGAATATGTCGTTCTCCACGCATACGCCCACCTTGCCGCCTTCGGTAAAATATATGCCCATATTTGCGCCGCTTTTATAACTTTCGCCGCCGAATACGTGCGTCATGTCTGAAATTCCGAGAAGTTTCCCCTTTTCCGACACCGCGGCAGATTTCCTGACCGCCCCGCGCGAAAAAGTTGTACAGCCGCAGACCGTACAGCAGCCGCAGACGGCCGAAAGGCGGGCCGCCTCCTCAAGTTTTTCGCTCTTGCCCGAAAGCTCGCTTTCGTAATCTACGTCGCCCAGTCTGCCGAAGCCGAACAGAGCCACATCACATTCGGGCAACCGCTCGGCCTGCCCCGTAACAACGCATACTCTCATACCATACATTGTATTTGCCGCGGCGGCGGAATGTTAAAAAAAATTTGAAAAAACGGGAAAGTAAGCGGGCAATGCCACATACAATATGTTGCTATGAAAAAAATTATCCTTGCCGCGACGGCCGCAGCAATCTGCCTGGCCGCCCTGCCCCTTACGGCCTGTTCGGGGAAAAATAATCGCACCATATACCAGATTACCGCGCAGTACAGCCAGTCCGACGCCACCCTTACGGCGGTTGCCGAAGTGGACTATTACAACGGCGGAACCGACACCGACTGCGTAGAATTCAACCTTTACGGCAACGCCTACCGCCAGGGCGCGCTGTACAAACCCGTATCTACGGAATTTGAAAACAGCGCTTACTATGACGGAAAGAGCTACGGCGAGATGAAAGTTTCCGCCGTGGAGGGCGCCGAAAGCTGGGAAGTGTGCGGCGAGGACGAAAATATTTTAAAAGTCAGCCTCGGCAGCACGCTAAAAAGCGGCGCGCGCAGAAAAATAAGCATAGAATACACGTTGCAGCTGGCAAAAGTCAACCATCGCACGGGCGTGACGAAAAACACCGTGAACCTGGGAAATTTTTATCCGCAGGCCTGCGTGCGCACCGATGACGGCGGCTTTTACGAGTGCGTATATTACAGCGACGGCGACCCCTTTTACAGCGATTGCGCCGACTATATGGTGGAATTAACGCTGCCCGAGGGGTACGACGCGGCCGCCAGCGGAACTAAAAAAGAGCAGGACGGAAACACCGCCGTGTACGAACTGGAGAACGCGCGCGACTTCTGCCTTGTGCTTTCAGACAGCTTTAAAGTCATAAGCCGCGAGGCGGGCGACACGCAGATAAGTTATTACTATGTAAATGACGATTCCGCACAGAAAAAACTGGACGCCGCGGCCGAAAGTTTTGAATATTTTGAGGATACGTTCGGCGAGTACTGCTATCCCTCCTTCTCCGTAGTGCAGACCGGGTTTGCCGCGGGCGGCATGGAATACCCCGCCCTTGCGATGATTAACGGCGAACTGGACGAGGCGAACGGAATATACGCCACCGTGCACGAAACGGCGCACCAGTGGTGGTATGCAATGGTGGGCAGCAACCAGATAGAAAACGCCTGGCAGGACGAGGGACTTGCGGAGTACAGCACGCTGTGCTTTTTTGAAAATAACCCCGCCTACGGCTTTACCCGCACGGGACTTGTAAACAGCGCAAAGGAGGCATACAGGGCCTACTATAGCGTATATAACCAGATTTTCGGGGACGCGGACACCTCCATGAACAGACATCTGAAGGACTTTGTCAGCGACTACGAATACGTGAACATTGCATATAACAAGGGACTTATAATGTTTGACACCCTGCGCGATTCCATAGGCGACGAACGCTTTTTTGCCGCACTGAAAAAGTACTTTTCCGCCTCCTGCGGAAAGAACGTTTCCCCCGACGCGCTGATTGAAAGTTTTACCTCCACGGGCTGTCTCTTATACACATCTCCGAGCCCACGAGACTGCAGCTAATCTC
>ERZ1090860.587-NODE-588-length-21379-cov-12.930032_pt1 | contig 21379 bp, 13 predicted proteins | sample MGYA00478483_ERZ1090860 | MGnify/ENA primary metagenome ERZ1090860 (study PRJEB33644, sample SAMEA5815741) | chicken gut metagenome | biome: Chicken; feature: Gastrointestinal Tract; material: Caecum | place: Ireland | collected 2019-01-01 | study: A study of the...
GTTTATATCTGGTATCAGATATCAAGAAACTATATTCCTGTAAAACAAAGAATTCTGCTGCTTGGCTTGATTTTTTTGTAAACCTGTTCTCTGTAAAAAAATGCCGTCCGCTTTTATAAAGCGGGCGGCGTATCCACGTATACAGAAGGGTGCTTGAATGAATTGGGCCGCATATATGCCGCAACTATTACATCAGCTCGTGTATAAATTCACAGCTTCGCGGCATAATAAATACACTTCGCTAAAAAATTTTGCGGCATGCGGGTAAGAATCAGTGGACGCATTCAGCGGACTGAAAATAAATACAATTTTCCATGCGGCTTGTCCGCACGGAAAGGAGGAAAGGTGAAAACAAATATCAGGAAGCTGTCGGTGCTTATATCCTGCTTCGGCGCGGTTGCGGCGATTGCAAGCCTTTCGGCGTGCAGTATGCTGATAAACGCTGTTGAAGGCAACGGTTCAGGTTCCGACGGCGGAAACACGTCCGACGGCACATACAAATTAGATGTAGCCGCTATGGACCCCGAATGGGCGGACAAGGTTGTCGACAGTTCGCTGTGGCGTACCACGGCAAACATTGACGCCTATGCCGAAGATACTCTCGTTCTCAATGACGACGGCACCTATGCGCTCACCAAGGAGATGGGCGCGGGTCCTGACGCCGTAGGCCGTTGGAGTTCTGATGGCGGCGTAAACGACAACAACTTCAACAGGTACACCTATTACGGTACGTATACCAAGGCTGCGGACGGCGTGACGGTCACCCTCTCAGAGTGCACCAGCATTCAGGTTGAGGTGGATGTATTCAATATGTCGCTCGGCTATGACCTCGGCAACTATGAAATTGCCGATACGGGCATAATTACCGACCTTGACTTCGGCGCGGGTACTTGCGGCGGAGAAAAGGTAGTGGACCTTATGTACGGTCCCTATATAGTTGACAGCGGCAAGGGCAACTGCTCGCAGGTCGTAAAGCTTGGCAGCGGCACTTTCACGTTCAGCGAGGAGGAGGCTGAAACTCCCGACGAGGAAGTTCCCGATACCAGACCCGGCTACGCATTCACTGCGGTTGCAACGCCTCCCGCAGAAGAGGGCGGCGAGGCCTCTCAGCCCAACAGCGAGATAACCTTTACCGTATATACCGACGGCACTTATACATTTGCCTGGGCGGCGAATAAGGTGACCGACAGCGGCACATACGTCTGGGACAGACAGAAGGAGACGCTCACGCTGACCAAACCCGACGATAAGTCCACAACGCAGACCATAACTGCGGAAGACGGTAAGCTGAACTTCACCTATTATTACAGTGCAAGCAACCAGCTCTTCCAGTCCTATGAGGGCTCTGTTGACGATATGGAAGCCGTAATATGCGAAATGGTATATGAGATGATGCCCACGACTGACGGCAACATATCGCTCAATCTGTACGGCGACCACACCTATACTTACACGGACGCAAAGGCGGGTGTTAGGGAGACGGGTACCTATGACTGGAACGTGGACGAAACTCTGCTCACGCTCACCACGCCCGCAGGCAAGGAAGTTGCCTCTGCTCTGCAGGACGGCATGGCCAACGTGTTGTATGTGACATATACCTCGGGCAATTCCTCGCAGATATTCCTCGGCTCCATTGCTGCAATGGAGAGGGATGTGCCTTCTGCAAGGGCGGTATACAAGTTCATAGGCGTAGGCGAACAGCACTCTTCCGAGTATTCGTTCGTGCTGTACAACAATATGACGTACAGCTTCAACGATGACCAGCACGGCGTAAGCGAGCAGGGTACGTGGACGTTTGTAAACGGCGTTCTCGCGCTTACATACCCCGGCACTATAACCAATAAATTGGGGTATGTAATGGACGGTTACAAGGTATCGGAGGACGGTATAGTATCGTTCACCTATTATTATTCGGTAACCGAGATGCTCAAACAGACGTTTGAAGGCAACTTCGCCGACCTTGCGGTAGCTGTGGCAAGTTTCGGCCTTGCGGACGAAGTTTACAAATTCGAGTGCACCAAAAACGAGGATAAGCTCTACGACTTCATTCTGTACGATAGCGGCGCTTATTGCTTTGCCGATAATCAGCACGGCATTTCGGAGTACGGCACTTGGACATATGCAGACGGCGTGCTCACCGCAACATATCACGGCACCATAACCAACAAACTTGGCTATGTGTTCGGCGAATATGCAGTGGCGGCTGACGGTACTATAACCTTCACATATTACTATTCTGCAACCGAACAGCTCAGCCAGCCCTATAAGGGCAATAAGGCCGAGCTTGAAATAGCGCTAGCAAAGCACGGCTATGCTGAAGAGATATACAAGTTCACTGGCACAAAAAATAATGCCTATGACTTCATACTCTATTCAAACGGCGTTTACTGCTTTGCTGACAACCAGCACGGCGTGTATGAGTATGGCACGTGGACGTATTCAGACGGTACGCTCTCCGTAACATATCACGGCAATATAAAAAACAAATTCGGCTACGTGTTTGCTGATTATGCCGTTGCAGAGGACGGCACTATAACGTTCACATATTACTATTCCGCAACCGAACAGCTCAACCAGCCCTATGCGGGCAGCAAGACGGAACTTGAAATAGCGCTTGCCAAGTATGGCTACGCCGAGCAGCTGTACAAGTTTGTCGGCCAGAGGAATACCGCCTACGACTTCATACTCTATTCAAACGGCGTTTACTGCTTTGCTGACAACCAGCACGGCGTGTATGAGTATGGCACGTGGACGTATTCAGACGGTACGCTCTCCGTAACATATCACGGCAATATAAAAAACAAATTCGGCTACGTGTTTGCTGATTATGCCGTTGCAGAGGACGGCACTATAACGTTCACATATTACTATTCCGCAACCGAACAGCTCAGCCAGCCCTATGCGGGCAGCAAGGCGGAGCTTGAAGCGGCTATAAACTCAGCGGCGGACGGCGCACAGAGCGGTGCTGCCGCAGACGGACAGGATTAAGGAGGTGGGCAGCATGAAACAGAATAATTTTGGTCGCATGCGCGTTGCTGGCAGAATACTCTCCATGATATTCGCCTTTACGCTTGCCGCAGGCTGTGCGGCGGGCAGCATGCTTGAAGCCAACGCCGATCAGGTGAACAACTTCCTCGGCACAAGAACTACTGCCACCAAGGGCAACGGCGATTACGAGGCTTTCACGCCCGATGAAAAGTATCTCAACAGCGATGGCTCTGCCAATACCGATGCGCTTGTAGCCGCTCATATAGATATGGGCACGCGCATCGCGGAGGAGGGCTCCGTACTTCTTAAAAACAAGGACAATGCGGCTCTTCCCCTTGCGGGAACGGAGAACGTTACGCTTATGGGCTACCGCAGCACGGCGGCCTATGCGGTGTACGGCATGGATATAGGCTCCCCCGAAGAGGCCAGCCAGAACGTAAGTTTCAAGGATGCGCTCACCGCGGCAGGTTTCAAAGTGAATAACGTTGTCTGCTCCGCGTACGACACCGTCTCCGCTACTGATGCCTATACCGCCAAGGATAAGAACAGACTTGGGGGCACGGGCTATTATGTGGAGTCGATAACCTCGGCAAACCGCTACAATGTGGCAGAACCTTCCATAGATGAAATAAAAACCAGCGCGGGCGAGCAGGCGTTCAACGACAGTATCAGGCAGTATAAGGATGCGGGCATAGTCGTACTCGGCAGACCCTCTTCGGAGCAGGGCGACTACTATACTGGCGATAACGGAATGGACGCTGCGGCCTTCTCCCAGTCAAAGACGAAGAACGTTTTAAGCCTTTCCGATGGCGAGCGTGCACTCATTGAATTCGCAAAGCAGAATTTCGATAAGGTTGTGGTTGTGCTCACTACCGCCAACCCCATGGAGCTCAGCGAACTCGAGGCCGATGAAGGCGTAGACGCCATACTCTGGGCGGGTTACCCCGGCAACTATGGTTTCTACGGCGTTGCCAACATACTTGCAGGCAAGGCCAATCCCTCGGGCAGGCTGGCAGATACGTTCGCGGCGGACACGGCTTCCACGCCCGCAATGCAGAACTACGGTCTTTACCTCTACACCAACGGCAGCAGTCTGGGCGGCTCTAACGGGCTCAACTCCAACGACTACTACGGCGGCGCATATATCGTGCACGCGGAGGGCATTTACAGCGGATATAAGTACTACGAAACCCGCTATGAGGACACTGTGCTCAGCCAGGGCAATGCAACCTCTGGCACGGGCATAGGCGGATACAATACCACGGGCGCGTGGAACTATGCGGACGAGGTGACCTATTCGTTCGGTTACGGTCTTTCGTATACCACGTTCACCCAGACGATAACGGACGTTGAATTCTCCTCCGACAACAGAACGGCGACTGTCAGCGTGGCCGTAAAGAACGATGGCGACGTTGACGGCAAGAGCGTAATTCAGATATATGGCCAGAGCCCTTACACGCAGTACGACAAGGATAACGGCGTGGAAAAGGCCTCCGTACAGCTGCTTGCATACGACAAGGTGGAAGTAGCCGCGGGTGCAACCGTGAACGTGGATGTGGAGGTGGATATGCAGTATCTCGCCTCGTACGACAGTAAGGTTGCCAAATCCTATATTATGGAGCAGGCGGACGGCTACTACTTTGCACTCGGCTGCAACTCCCAGTCGGAGGGTGCACACGCCGCAATAAACAACATACTTGCCGCAAAGGCGGAGGATGGCGCGGCTATAGATACCTCCAAGATGGACGAAACGGGCAATGCGGACGCAGTCTATAAGTTCAGATGGACGGCGGCGGAGGATACCTTCGCCACATCGGAGGCGGGCGCAACCATAACCAACCAGCTGGACGATATGGACTACAACTACTATCAGAAGGACACCGTGCAGTACCTTTCGCGCAGCAACTGGCAGTCCTCCTGGCCCAAGAGCTATGCTGGTCTTTCGGTGGTTACCACGACCGATATGCTCAAGTATCTCACCAACGACTTCCACACCACAACCGATACCGATACGGAAGGCATTGTGTTCGGCGCGGATGGTGAAACCAACTTCACCGATATGTTCCTGTCCGACTTCAACGATGCAAGGTGGAGCGGAGTGATTGATAAAATCACGTTGGAAAATGCCGTAAGATTTACTGCAAGCGGCAACAGAACTTTCCAGCAGATGGACGAAGTTTACTTCCTCAGCGGCAACTCCTACGTTGAAAACGGTTCGGTAGGCATTCAGAAGACGCTTTCCCAGCAGTCGGATATGAACGCTCCCTGGTACGTTGACCCCACTGATGAGAACGCGGGCTTCTACTGCAACTCCTTCGGCGGCGCAACGCTTATGGCCTCCACGTGGAGCAAACAGCTCATGGAGGAGATGGGCGAGCTCTGGGGCAACGACGCATTGTTTGTAAATATACCCATGGTATGGGCTCCCAGCATAAACATGCACCGCACGCCCTACAACGGACGCAACGGCGAGTACTATTCGGAGGACGGCGTTCTCAGCGGATATACTGCGCTCAGCGTAGGTTCGGGCGCAATATCCAAGGGCCTCATAACTTCCATAAAGCACTTCGCCTTCAACGAGCAGGAGACGGCGCGCAACGGCATATCCACATATATGAATGAACAGACCGCGCGCGAGGGCGAGCTCCGCGGCTTCCAGATAGCGCTTGAAGGCTACAAGAATGCCGAAGGCAAGCGTATATCCGTACTCGGCATAATGACGGGTTACAACCGCGCAGGCGCAATATATGCGGGCGCACACCAGGGGCTTATGCAGGGCATACTCCGCGACGAATGGGATTTCAACGGATATGTCACCAGCGACCTTGCCCAGTCGGGCAGCACGTATATGCCCTATATAGAGAGCATACTTGCGGGCACGACAAACTTCGATACGGCTATAAATAACGACAGCACCGTATGGCGCATAAGCGTTGCCGACCTCGTTGAAGAGGTTAGCGGCGATGCCGAAGTGCTCAGGGCGCTCAAAGAAGACCTTCATTATTCTCTGTGGGCATTCTCGCAGAGCAACCTCGCCAACTGGATGACCGATACCACGCGCGTGGTATGGGTATGGAACTGGTGGCGCGGCGCGTATATCGGCACGGAAATTGTCAGCGGCATACTTGTAGCCGCGGGCGTGGTGATGTATATTTACGCCGTTGCAATAGGTCCCTGGCGCGAGGATAAAAAGAATCGTCTTGCCGCGCAGGCGGAAAGGAGTGAAAAACAATGAAGTCAGCTTATGCCATAAAGAGAAACGGTAACGGCACGGCGCTTTTGCTCCTGCCCATAATACTTGCCGCAGCTGCAGAAATCCTTGCATTTTTCAGCTCGCGTGCAAACAGTACCTACCCCATAACCTCGCTTGATACCGTAATGTTCCTTACCGAATTTGCCGTAGGCATACTCGTTATAATCTACGTTTTAAGCTTTATTTTAAAGGGGACGGCCTGCATGGTTGCGTTCGACGCCCTCCGCGGCGTGGCCGTTGCGCTGCTGTGCATATGCATTTACACCGTGCTTGAAGAGCGTGCAACGCTCATGGGCTATGTGTGGTTTTCCGACCTTGAAAGCGGCAACGCAAACTCTGTAAGCGCGCTCAACCTCGGCGTAGCCTCTGCGGCGCTGTATGTGGGTTCGGTAATTCTGCTTGCCGTGACGGGCGCGGTCGAGTTTATCTCTGCCAAAAAGGTAAAGCGCACGCGCGAAGTCGTGCAGGCGGAAATTGACGAGCTCAACAAGGAACTCGCTTCAATGAAGTAATTGATGTGCGTGCAGACGCACGGAAAAAAATAAAAAAGCGACAGCTTCGCGCTGTCGCTTTTTTCGTGTAATTTTTGCGTTAATTGGGTCATATGTGCGGCTCAATTGTGTGTTGCGGTCGTTTGGCTGATGTGACGGTTTTAACGTCAAAAAACCAGATAGTTGCGTCATATATGCGGGGCAATTATCTTTTTATGCGGCGTTTTTGTTGTAACTGTGTTCAAGAGCAATCTGCTGTTCGCGCTTTTTGAGTATGCGCGGCGACATGACAAAAAATGTGGTTGCCGTGGTTATGCCCGCAATTATGTCGGCAATGCCTTCGCTGTAATATACGCCCGCAGAGCCCGCAAACAGCGGTAGAATAAAGCACAGCGGAATGAGCAGTATAACCTTTCTCAGGCAGGCTAAAAATATGGAAATTTTTGCCTGGTTGAGGGCGACAAATACGTTCTGCAACGTCATCTGTGCAAAAAAGAATATCGTGCCCATCATAAAGTACGGCGTGTATTTTTTAATCAGCTCCATAACGGAAGGACTTGCGCTGAACATATATCCGTATATCTGCGGAACGAGAAGGGATATAAGCCACACGGTTGTGCTTACGCAAAGCGCAACAATGCTAACAATTTTGACGGCCTTTTTTATTCGTGCGGAATTGCCCGCGCCGTAGTTGTAGCTTACAAGCGGCTGTACGCCCGTTCCCAGGCCGTTCAGCGGCATGCATACCATCTGGTTTGCGCTCAGCATAATGGTAAGCGCGGCCGTGTAGTCGCTGTCGTTGCCGGAATAGTGTTTTAAGTTGACGTTGAATACAATCTGAATGGCGCTCTCGGTGACGGACATTATAAACGGTGAAAGTCCGAGTATGAGTATGCGCCCCGCAGTCTTCGTGCTTATGCGGAAAAATTCTTTGCGGAAGCGGAACCGCGTTTTCTTGCCTGAAAAGAAGATTATCACCCACGCGGCGGAAACTCCCTGGGAAATGATTGTCGCCAGAGCCGCGCCCTTTACGCCCATATTCAGCGCAAATATGAACAGCGGGTCAAGGCCTATGTTCAGCACTGCGCCTATCGCAACCGTGGCCATCGATGTAAAACTGAATCCCTGCGCCGTTATGAACGGATTCAGACCGAGGGAAATCATGACGAACAGCGTGCCCGCGCCGTATATGAACAGATAGTCGCTTGCATATTCAAAGCTGGAATCGGGCGCGCCGAACAGCTTTAAAATGGGGTCGCCTGCCGAAAGTATTACGGCGGTAAGCGCAACGCCGAAAATAAGCAGCAGTACAAAGCCGTTGTTGAATACGCGCTCTGCCTCGTCGCGCTTGTTTTCGCCGAGGAATATGCTTGCAAGCGGCGCGCCGCCCATGCCCACAAGGTTGCTGAACGCGCTGAGTATAAGCGTTACGGGCAGAGCAACGCCAAGGCCGGCAAGCGCGTCCGTGCCCGTCTTCGGTATGCCGCCTACGTACATTCTGTCAACTAAATTATATAAAAGGTTTATCACCTGCGCAACAACTGCGGGCGCGGCCAGCTTTGCTACCAGTCTGCCTACGGGGCCGTTGCCCAGGTCCATAGTTTTTGATGCCATAATAGCTCTCTTGTTTTCCGTATAGGTGCAATTATATCACCGCGGCAACGTTAAGTCAAAGAGTTTTCCTCTGTATGCATAAGCTGCGGGCGGACTGAATTTTTCAGTCCGCCCGCAGCGTTGATTTATTCAAAATGAAGTTTGCTTACGGGGTAGTACTTTGCAAGTCCGCCTGAAGATGTCTCGCGGTAGCTGTTCAGAAGGTCGCGTCCCGTGTTGTACATTGTCTTTACAATTAAATCAAAACTTATCTTGCGCGAATCTGCAAGGAAATTTGCAAGGCTGAGCGCGTTTATCGCCCTCATGGCGGCAACGGCGTTGCGCTCTATGCAGGGTATCTGCACAAGTCCCGCAATCGGGTCGCACGTAAGGCCCAGATGGTGTTCCATTGCAACTTCGGCCGCATAGTCAATCTGCGAAAGGTCCATTTCAAACAGCTCTGCAAGCGCTGCCGCCGCCATGGAGCAGGCCGAACCTATCTCTGCCTGACAGCCGCATTCCGCACCGCTTATGGAGGCGTTTGTCTTTATTACGTTGCCTATAATTCCGCCCGCCGCTAAGGCGTGCACAATCTGCTTGTCGGAAAAGCCGCGCGTCTGCTGCATATAGTACAGCACGCTGGGCACAACGCCGCTGCTGCCGCAGGTCGGCGCGGTAACTATCACTCCGCCCGATGCGTTCTGTTCGCTCACGGCAAACGCGTAGGAGCAGACCAATCTGTTTTCCCGTGTCTGTGCGGACTCGTCTATGTGGTGCTGTGTGAACAGATGGTGTGCGCGGCGCTGTGTTCCGAGACAGCCGGGCAGAACGCCCGTCGTTGCAAGGCCTTCGCGTATGGAGGCCTTCATCTGATTCCACACTTTTTCAAGGTAGTAAAAAATTTCTTCGCCCTCGCACTCCAAGGTGTACTGCCACAGCCGTATTCCCTTTTCGTTGCAGTAGGCCGTAATTTCGTCAAAGGTGGAAAGAGGGTAAACAGTATCGTCAATTCCCGTGTTGGCGTCCGGTTCGCCCTCAATTCTTATCGTTCCGCCGCCGATGCTGTAAAAGCGCGTCTTTGCAAGTACCTTGCCGTCCTTTACGGCCTCTATGTCCATAGTGTTGGGATGGACGGGGCAGGGGGTGGCGGTATCGAATATCACTTCGCTGTTGAATGGCGCAAGCGTCTTTTTAATCACAACGTCGGTATTGTGTCCCTTTCCCGTCAGCGCAAGCGAGCCGTACAGAGTGACAACAAATTTATCTGCGTCCGGCCAGCGCGATTTCATAAGTTTTGAAGCCCTTTCAGGGCCTATCGTGTGCGAGCTTGAAGGACCGCGACCGATTTTGTATAATTCTTTCAGCGACTGCATTTTTATCTCCGTGAGAAAGCTTTTCTGCAAATTCTTACTCGGAATATTATATCCCGCGCCGCCGCATAAGTCAACGGTATGAACGCTGTTTGTTGTGCGCTGCGCACAATAAATACTTCTGCCCGCAATAAGGCCTGATTATGGCTTTGAATTATAAGTTTCTGACATCGAAACTTTGTAATACAAAAAGCACAGGCCCCCGAAACAAGTTTCGGGGGCCTGTGCTTAAAAACTTTTAAGAGGGAGGAAAATTTTAACGCTTCAAAGGCGTATCTTTTTAAATTCATCAAGCGGCTTTAAAAATGTGTTTCGGCGGCTTGTTGCCGTTTGAGTCGCTCTATTCCGAGCAGGTCACATTTTAGTGATAAAGCAGCAATCAGGTCATTGTTTATGCCTGAATCTTCTTCCCGAAGATTCTTTTTAAATAATCAGTAAATTTTTTACTGTGTATTTTAATCATACTGTAAAAATTTTACATTTAAACTTATTGCCTGCAACAGTAAAAGCTTTTTATGCGGCGGCAATTATTTCTGCCAGCTCTGCGTTTCGGAATGAACGTGCAGTTTGTAAGCGGGGTCGGGTTTGTCAACCTTGTGCAGAACGCATTCGTCGTGGCAGTCACCGCTTACGGCGCGCAGTTCGTTGTTTGCTTCAAGTGCAATCTTGAACAGGAATATGTGTCCGTCCTTGATTTTTCTGCATTCAACTTTCTTGCCGTTATTGTAAAGCTCTACATTGCCGCAGTTGGTGTAAACCTTGACGGTGGTAGTGCCGCCCGTACGGTTTGCAAAGCGCTTGCCTGCGATGTGTACAAACTTTTCGTCGCTCCAGTATGCTTTATAGATGTAGAAGCTGTCCTTTCTCGTCTTTCTGTCAAAGGTAACAAGGCCTTTGTGGTTCATGCCGGGTTCGCCGCCCTGGTTTCTTGCATCGGCGGCAAAGTCAAACATGTTCCATACGTACGTGCCCCACATATAGGGGTGACGGTTGAAGCAGCGAAGCATGAATTCGTGGTAGCTTGCCTGATATTCTTCAGAGTTGTCGCCGCGTCTGGGATGTTTGGAGTGAAGGTTGGGCATGCATTCCGCGCCGTACTCCGAGTAGCCGAGGCAACGGTTGGGGTAGAGCATATGGAACAGCGAAATCCATATATCGTTGAGGAAGAAACCGGGAACGTACCAACCGAGGTAAAGGTTCCAGGCAACCACGTCGGTGATGTGCGCCGTCTTGTTCATGGGGCCTGCCATTGCAAATACCGCAAGGGTGGTAAGGCGGGTGGGGTCAAGCTGATGAACGAGGTCGTTGAGCTTTTTGTGGAACTCAAGCATATCCTTTTTGTGCTTGCCGTACATCGTGATTTCGTTGGAAATGCCCCACATAACTATGCAGGCGTGGTTGTACTGCTGATATACAAGCTCTTTCATCTGCGATTCGGCATTGGCGTTGGCCTCGGGCATATGGCGGGAAATATAGGGGATTTCCGCCCATACTACAAGGCCTGCCTCGTCGCAGAGGTCATAAAAGTAATCGTCGTGCTGGTAGTGCGCAAGACGCAGAGTGTTGGCGCCTATCTCTTTGATGATGGCGATATCCTCTTCGTGCATTGCCTTGGTGAGAGCGTTGCCTATGCCGGGTCTGTCCTGATGTCTGCATACGCCGCGAAGGGGATAAACTCTGCCGTTTAATATGAAGCCCTTTTTCGGGTCTATGGAGAAGCTTCTGAAGCCGAACTTCTTTTCAAGTCTGTCAACTTCAACGCCGTTTACGGAAAGGGTCGCCGTCGCGCTGTAAAGGTAGGGGTCTTTTATGCCGTCCCAGAGGTGAGCGTTTTCTACGGTGAGCGTTTCGCCGTTCTTGCCCTCGGCAACAATCTTGCCTTCGGCGTCTTTTATAATAACTTTAACTTCGCCCTCGCCGCTTACGTATGCGTCAACTTTAACCGTGCATTCCTTGTCAGCCTTGGGGGTGATGGCTATGCCGGGCGCACCGAAAAAATCAAGGTCAAAGTGGTTTTTGTTAACTGTGATGAGGTTTACGTCGCGGTATATGCCGCCGTAAAATGTAAAGTCTGCCGTCTGGGGGTATACTTTCTCCGTCTTGCTGTTGTCAACGTAAACAAGCAGTTCGTTGTCAGATTCAAGCAGGTCGGTTATGTCTGCGCGGAAGGTGGAGTAGCCGCCGTCGTGCGTGCATACCTCTTTTTTGTTGAGCAGAACGCGCGCGGAGGAGTTGACGCCCTTGAATTCAAGGTAAACTCTTTCGTCCTCGCCTTTTGCGGGTGCGGCAAAGTGCTTTACGAAAAGGCAGGTGCCCCTGTAATAGTCGCCGCCGCCGTCCTGACCGTCTTTACCGTTCCAGGTAAAGGGAAGGTCGAGCTGAACGCCTTCGGCAACGTCGGCCTGATCGGGTGCCACGTTCGCCTTTATAAATTTCCAGTCGGGGTTGATGTTAACTACTGTTCTCATTATTCTCCTCCGATGCACAGCGCGTTGCGCATATGCTTTATTCATCTTGTTATATAAATTGTATACCCTGGCATGCAAAATATCAATAGCATAAATTTTTAAAAATATTGCGTTTTTTACATATTTTGTGTTTTTCGCACACGTCAGCTTTTAGCAAACGATGTATGATTTTTTTGTGCAAAACAGAAAAATTTATGTTGGTTGCGCAATATGTGCGGGGCAATTGAAGAAAAACAAGGCAGCCGCATATGGTTGGAGTGTTGGCTGCAGAGTAGTTGACCTGTTTTGCGTTTGACGACTGCACAGACGTTCAGTTTTTGGGATACGTATGTAAATGCGCAGTGGCTGAGGGTATGGCGGCATGTTTATAGTACGCAGCGTCATTTGAAGCATTGAATTATTTGGACTTTTTGTCAACCTGTCATAACAGATTATTCTTTTGGCTGAGTTTGTATGAAAAGGGCATAATAAAGGGCGGAGCTGAATGCTCCGCCCGTGTATTTAATTAAATTGACCCGCATATATGGCGCAAATACCGACTTTCAGCTTGTTTACGCGTTGTCGTCGGGGAAGGGATTGTTCTTAAGCAGTTTTTGGTAAGCCCTGAAAAATGTGGAGTAATTTGCAAATCCCACTTTTTCTGCCGCCTCGCACTTTTTCGTCCCGTTGAGAATGAGTGAATGGGCGAAGAGTACCTTCTTTGAGCGTATGTACTGCATTACCGGAATCTTCATGTATTTTTTGAACTCGTTGCAGATGTACGACTTGGAAAAGAGAAATGCAGATGCCAGCGAATCGAGCGTTATGCTCTCCGTGATGTGCGAATCGACGTAGGTGATTATCTTGTCGATAAATTCGTTGGTGTTCTGTCTTTCCGAACTTGCCGCACGGTTCATGAATACAAGCAGTTTGCACAGCTCGCCCGAAAAAAGAGTGTTCGTCTCTTCGGGCGTAAAGTTTTCTTCGTAGCCGTCAAGTCCTTTGATTATGTCGCCGTAGCTGTCCGAAGGGGCAAAGAAAGGGGCGTGCGCGAACAGACTGGTTTTAAGGTATTCGGGAATCAGCAGTTCGGGGAATTTAAGCACGTATCTTTCGTAGGGAGATTGGGAAAGATTTACCGTGGCAAAATGGTACTTGCCCGGCGCGATGAAAACAAGGTCGCCCGGTCCAAGCCTGCGCGTTTCCGACTCCACTGTATAGGTAACGTCGCCGCTTACAAGGTAAAGCATTTCCGCAAAAGCGTGCATATGTTTGAAATATTCCTCCGTAGGAGAGGAACAATCGTCTATTTTGTGTGCAAAATCTAAATTGCCGTATGTAAAACTGAACATTGTATAAATATTGTAACACATATATGTTGAAAATGCAATGCTTTAAACTTTTTTTGCAATAAAATTTATGGTTTTTACATAATTTGTTAAAAACGCAATATTTTAAAGCGAAATTTGCAATTGCGTTTCAGAATATTTGTTGTATAATGAAAACGATGACTTTGATGCGGCAAAAATTGATAACTGCCGCAAATATTCAAAAAAGGAGCGAAGATGATGGAGAAAACAAACAAAAAAAGCATCTTTGAAAATCCGCTTTTGTCGACCAAAGTCAAGTCGGCTAACGTCAAGCCGCCCGAACTTTTAATCGGCTATTTCTTGGGCCCGTTCGGCGCGTTGCTTGCAAGCGGTATTTTCACGAACTTTTTGAACAGGTATTGGACAGACGTATTGTTTGCCAATTACAGGGTTGAGACGGTTGTAGACGGCGAAACCGTAATGCAGCTTCCCGCAGGTTCGCCTATCGCGACATTCCTGTCGCTGCTGCCGCTGATTTCAACTATACTGATAGTGGCGGGCAACCTGCTTGTAGGTCAGCTGATAGAGCGCACCAAGACCCGTGCCGGCAAGGCAAGGCCCTGGATGCTTCTCTCTTCATTACTGCTGGCAATCGGCTGTATCGTACTCTTTATAGCGCCGATGGGCAACGGAACAGATACACCCGTACTCACAATGGTGCTCACGGCTATCGCGTATAACGTATATTATGCGATTGCATATCCCATGTACAACACGGCAAACAGCACGCTCGTTCCCGTATCTACCCGCAACAGCTCGCAGCGCGGACTGATTGCATCGTTCACCAACTTCGCTCATCTCGGCGTTATGGGTGCGGGCGGCATGGTATTCCCCGCAATAGTAAGCTTGTTCCTCGGCGGTTGGGACAACCCCAACTTCACCGGTTGGACCGTTACATTCATTGTAATAGGCATAGTAAGTTTCCTTTTCGTTGTGCTTCAGTACTATTTCACTCGCGAAAGGGTAACCGAAGAATCTTTCCATCTGGAAAATCAGGACGCCCCCAAAAAGTCGATAAGCATCGGCATGCAGTTCAAGGGCGTCGGCACGGATGCGTTCTGGTGGATAATCATTATATTCTACCTGATTTTCCAGTTCTCCGGCTCGCTTAAAAACATGTCGTGCAACTACTTCACGGTAGCTCAGTACGGCAAAGATTTCGGTAACTACGCAAATACGATTATAAACGTACTCGGCGCAGTTCCCATGGCAATAGCAATGGCGTTCATATGGCCGCTCTCCCGCAAGTACGGTAAGCGTCTCGTGGTTATGGTAGGCCTTCTCATAGGCGCCGTAGGCGGCATTATCGCAGGTATCTGGGCGGACGTATTCCCCGTCGTATGCGTAGGCGTAGCGCTCAAGAGCTTCGGCTCCTCGCCCGCTTGCTATATGATACTTGCCATGATATCGGACGTTCTCGACCACATAGAGGCCAAGCACGGATATCGTTGCGACGGTCTTACAATGAGTATATACAGCTCCATAATGGCAGCGACCACGCCTCTTGCACAGGCATTCTTCAACCTCATAACCAATGCAGGTGCAAACGCTACGATGGTTACCGTATGCTATATATGGATTGAAACGGGCGTATACATCGCTTGTGCCGTTCTCATGCTGTTCTTCATCGTTGAAAAGTATCTCAAGTCCGACAGAGTTCAGATACTTGAACGTCAGAAGGCTGAGGCGCTTGCCGCAGGCATAGAGTGGGTTGAACCCGAAGTAAGGCTCCGCCGCGAACAGGAAGAGGCTGAAAGGCTTTCCGAAGAAGCGCGCAAGATGGAGCTTAAAGCAAGATGCGAAAAGAAGGGCCTTTCCTACGAAGAAGAAGAGGCTAAATATCAGGCAAAAATGGAAGAAAAGCGCCGCGCGGCAGAAGCAAAGAAGGCTGCAAAGGCTGCTAAGTCCAACAAGAAAGAAGGAGAATAATTTCTATGAAGATGACGTTTCGCTGGTACGGCGAAAAGGACTGCATACCTCTGAATTACATCAAACAGATTCAGGGTATGACGGGTGTTGTCACCGCGGTTTACGATGAACCCGTTGGTGCGGTATGGAGTATGGATAAGCTTCTCCGTCTCAAAGAGCTGAGCAACAATGCCGGCCTCGAGATGGAAGTTATAGAATCTGTCCCCGTGCATGAAGATATCAAACTCGGTAAGCCCACAAGGGATAAGTACATTGAGGCTTACAAGCAGAACATTATCAATTGCGGCAAGGCGGGCGTAAAGTGCATATGCTACAACTTCATGCCCGTGTTCGACTGGTTCCGCACCAATCTTTATTTCAAACACAGCGACGGTTCCACGTCCCTTTCCTACAGCGAAGCCGATTTTTCCAAGCTCGATAAGCACAATCTGCGCCTTCCCGGCTGGGATGAGAGCTACACTCCCGACCAGCTCAACGGCCTGCTGAAGGAATACGAGGGAATGACGCACGAAAAGTTGTTCGAAAACTTTGTTTACTTCCTCAATGCCGTAATGCCCGCATGCGACGAGGCTGACGTCAACCTTGCCGTACATCCCGATGATCCACCCTGGGATATCTTTGGTCTGCCCAGAATAGTGGGCAGGGAAGAGGACTACGACAGACTGTTCGCCGCAGTACCCAACAAGCACAACGGCATAACGTTCTGCACGGGTTCGCTCGGCGCAGGCAGATTCAACGATCTGCCCAAGATGGCGGCCAAGTACGCAAAGCGCATATATTTTGCACATTTAAGGCAGCTCAAGTACACGTCCGATACCGATTTCTTTGAAAACGGCCATATGACGTGCTGCGGCAACGTAGACGTATACGCAATCGTCAAAGCGCTCGTTGAGAACGGATTTGAAGGTTATGTTCGTCCCGACCACGGCAGGAATGTATGGGGCGAGGATGCAAAGCCCGGCTACGGCCTGTTCGACAGAGCCATGGGCGCATGCTATCTCAGCGGACTGTTCGAAGCAGTTGAAAAAGACCTTAAAGGCTAAATTAAAGAGATTAACAAGGAGGCATATATTATGCAGTTACCTATAATGGTTGAAGATTTAAAAGGTAAGGTGGCAGTTGTCACCGGTGCGGGCGGCATAATCTGCTCTGAACTTTCAAAAGCTCTTGCAGCAGCAGGCGCAAAGGTTGCTCTTCTGGACAGGTCGCTTGAAAAGGCAGAAGCTGCCGCAGAAGAAATCAGAAAGGAAGGCGGCATTGCAAAGGGTTATTTTGCAAACGTTCTCGACCTCAAAGTACTTGAAGATTGCAGACAGCAGGTATTAAAGGACCTCGGTCCCTGCGATATACTTATCAACGGTGCAGGCGGCAACAACCCCAAGGCCCAGACAGATAAGGAATATTTCGAACTCGGCGACGAGGACAACAACGAAATCAAAACGTTCTTCAACCTCAGCGACGAAGGCATTCAGTTTGTATTCAACCTCAACTACCTCGGCACGCTTATGCCCACCCAGGTATTCGCGCGCGACATGATCGGCAGAAAGGGTTGCAACATTCTCAACATCTCTTCCATGAACGCATTCACCCCGCTCACCAAAATCCCCGCATACTCTGCGGCTAAGGCAGCGGTTTCCAACTTCACGCAGTGGCTTGCCGTACACTTCTCCAAGGTCGGCATCCGCGTAAACGCAATTGCACCCGGATTCCTTTCCACGGCGCAGAACAAATCTCTTCTCTGGAATCCCGATGGCACGCCTACGGCGCGCACCGGCAAGATTATCGCCGGCACCCCTATGGGCAGATTCGGTGAGCCTGAAGAACTCGTAGGTTCTACGCTCTTCCTCGTAAGCGACAAGGCCGCAGGCTTCATTACCGGTGTGGTTCTCCCCATCGATGGCGGTTTCTCTGCTTACAGCGGTGTTTAATCGCAAGGAACAAGGAATGGATTAAAAAGACAATTGCGGCCACAGTATGCCGCAATTAAGGTGCATTTACTCAATTAAAATACACCCCATCAACTGAGTTTTTACTATTTTTCTCCATTCATCGCAAATGCCGTGTACGCCATCGTGCGTACGCGGCATTTGCTGTATTTTTACCCCTCAAATAAACATATGTTCAATAAAATAGAGTGCGCTTTTTTCCGAAAGTCAGATTTTTTATTGTGTGGAAAAATGGCTGTTGCAAAAAAAATGCATTAAAACAAGCCAAAATCGTCTATGAGGCAGGACGGTAGATGAGGCGGTGCGCAATAATAAAAAACAGCTGTAAATGCGGCTTGTAAATATTGTATACGGGGCGCAGAAAAGATGTCGGCGGGATAAAATGTTACTTGTTATCAGCGCGATTGAAATATTGTAATTTTGCAATAATTTGCCGAAAGTGTGTAAATCCTATTGACAACGTAGGAATTTCTTTCTATAATTATATCATACTAAACAGGTAGGAATTTAAAGCGTGCATACGGATGCTGTTCAGCCTTTTCGGTAAGTGCATAACGCAGGCCAAAAAGGGCAATAACTTTCGCGACGCTTAAATATTCACATAAGGTGTACTAACTTGGATTTCTCTGAAAAAGTATATGCAGATAATGCGGCAACCACCAAAATGAGCAAAACCGCCATTGAAGCAATGTTGCCGTTCTTCGATAAGTATTATGGCAACCCTTCGTCGCTGTACGAACTGGGACAGGCCTCCAAGGAGGCGCTTGAAGCTGCCCGTGCAGACATTGCCGCGTGCCTCGGTGCAGAGCCTTCTGAAATTTATTTCACATCCTGCGGCAGCGAAAGCGATAACCAGGCTATACGTTCCGCAGCCCATCTCGGCGCACTCAAGGGTAAAAAGCACATCATTTCCACGGCTTTTGAACATCACGCCGTACTTCACACGCTCAAACGCCTTGAAAAGGAAGAGGGCTTTGAAGTAACGTTGTTGGACGTTCACTCTGACGGCCTTGTTACCGCAGAGCAGGTAAAGGAGGCCATACGCCCCGATACCTGCCTTGTAACCATAATGTTTGCCAACAACGAAATAGGTACCGTTCAGCCCATAAAGGAAATCGGCGAGGTCTGCCGTGCGGCGGGCGTACCTTTCCATACTGACGCCGTGCAGGCGGTAGGTCATATTCCCGTAAACGTAAAGGAGCAGAACATTGATATGCTCTCGCTCTCGGCGCATAAATTCCACGGCCCCAAGGGTACGGGCGCGCTCTATTGCCGCAAGGGGATGAGACTTCTTTCCTTTATTGATGGCGGCGCGCAGGAACGCGGCAAACGTGCAGGCACGGAGAACGTGGCGGAAATAGTTGCAATGGCCGCCGCTATGAAGGAGGCCTGCGCCAATATGCCTCAGAACTCGGCAAAACTCGTAAAGCTACGCGATAAAATAATTGCAGAACTTACAAAAATTCCTCATTCCCGTCTGAACGGCAGTATGGAACATCACCTTCCCGGCACTATAAATATGTGCTTTGAGGGCATTGAGGGCGAAGGACTTCTGCTTCACCTCGATGACAAGGGCATATGCGCATCTTCCGGTTCGGCCTGCACTTCAGGTTCGCTTGACCCCTCTCACGTGCTCCTTGCAATAGGACTTCCCCACGAGGTTGCGCACGGTTCGCTCAGAATCAGCCTTTCCGAATACAACACCGAAGAGGACGCCGACAGAATTATCAAGGCCGTTCCCGAAGTGGTTGAGTATCTGCGCAACATGTCCCCCGTATGGAAGGAACTTGAAAGCGGCGAAAGAAAACATCTTATATAATCGCGGCGGCAACACAGACCGTGTCCGCAACCTGAAATAAAGTTACGTTCCGTGCATAACGTGCGGAGGAACAGAAAATGACGCCGCAACGGCGGCAACCAATTTAAAATTCAGCTTTTCAAAGAGGTAATATTATGGCTTTATACAGCGAAAAAGTTATGGACCATTTCAGAAATCCCCGCAATGTAGGCGAAATTCCCGATGCCGATGGTATCGGCGAGGTAGGCAATGCCCGCTGCGGCGATATAATGAAGATATATCTTAAAATAAAGGACGGCATAATAGAGGACGTCAAATTCAATACGTTCGGTTGCGGCAGTGCAATCGCATCCAGCTCCATGGCAACGGAGCTCATAAAGGGCAAGCCGCTTTCGCAGGCGCTTGAGCTCACAAACAAGGCCGTTGCCGAGGCTCTGGACGGACTTCCCGCACACAAGATGCACTGCTCCGTGCTTGCAGAAGAGGCTATCCGCGCCGCTATCAAGGACTACTATGATAAGAACGGCATAGCTTACGATAAGTCGCAGTTCCCCGAGCCCGATGAGAACAAGGAAATTCACGAATAAATTTTCAATGCTGATTGCGGCCGCGCAGATTTCCTGCGCGGCCGCATTATTTTTGTCTGTAAATATTTTACTGTTTATTCTAAAAATGCAGTAAAAAATTTACACTTTATCAAATTTGCAGCAAATATTGCGCTTGCTTGACAATTTTCCCCTCTTGCGATATATTTACAGGGCTTTAAGGTAAGTGTCGCGGACAAAAAAACAGCGGCACGGCGCGGTGATATGAGAAACAGTAAAACGGCAAAGGTGCGGGACGACGCGCAGTTTTTCGGCAACGAAAAAATCTGGAAGATTCTTGCGCGCACCGCTCCGCCTGTAATGCTTGCCCAGCTTATACAGGCAATGTACAACATAGTGGACAGCTTTTTCGTCGGCAGATTCTCTGGCGACGGACTCACGGCGCTGTCCGTAATATTCCCCGTACAGCTGATTATAACGGCGCTTGCGGTGGGTACGGGCGTAGGCGTGAATGCGGCAATGTCGCGCAGGTACGCCATAGGCGACAATAAGGGTGCGAACCGTACGGGCGGCGCAGGCATGGTGTGCGCCGTAGTGCTCTGGGCGCTGTTTACGGCCGTATCCGTGCCGCTTATGCGTCCGTACGTAACTACATCTGCACAGTCGCCCGCGGCCATAGATTACGCCGTGCAGTACGGCACCATAGTCTGCGCGGGCAGTCTTGGCATATTTCTGGAAAGCATATGGACCAAAGTGCACCAGGCGCACGGAAATATGATGGTGCCTATGATTGCGCAGATAGCGGGCGCCGTTACCAACATTGTGCTCGACCCTCTGCTGATATTCGGCTTGTGGATATTTCCGCAGCTCGGCGTGGCGGGCGCGGCGTATGCAACGGTGGCGGGACAGGTTGTGGCTGCCATCATAGTCGGTGTGAGGGGTTTCAGAGTTCCTCCTCCGATAGCGGAGTTCTTTACCCACGTAAAGGAAATTTTCAGACTCGGTTACCCTTCCATATTCATGCAGGCGCTATACACGGTGTACATAGTGGTGCTCAACATAATTTTAAAGGGCTTTTCGGATGACGCCGTGACTGTGCTGGGACTGTACTATAAAATGCAGACCTTCTTTTTCATTCCTCTGCAGGGGTTGCAGACGTGCATTGTGCCCGTGCTCAGCTATAACTACGCACAGCGGAAATTTGCGCGCGACAGACTCATTATGCGCGATTCCATAATCTTTTCAATGGCGTTTATGCTTGTCGGCGTGCTGTGTTTCGAACTTATACCCGTGCAGCTCATCTCGGTGTTTTCTTCGGACGACGGAGTTAAATCGATGGGCAGAGTGGCGTTCCGCATAATAGGCACAAGCTTTCTGCCCGCCGTTCCGTCGCTCATATTGCCTGTATTTTTCCAGGCGATAGGCAAGGCGGCGCCAAGCGTTCTGCTGTCGCTTACAAGGCAGATATTCTGCCTTATACCAATATTCTGGGGCTTTTCCTATCTGGGGCTGGACTACACATGGATTGCCTTCCCTATGGCCGAAACAATTACAACGGCGGTGGGGCTTATTCTGTACGTCATGCAGATAAAAAAATGGAAAAAAGAGAGCGTTTCTGTCGCATAGAGGTGCGGCGCGCGGCTTTGCCG
>ERZ1090860.598-NODE-599-length-21170-cov-32.134407_pt1 | contig 21170 bp, 24 predicted proteins | sample MGYA00478483_ERZ1090860 | MGnify/ENA primary metagenome ERZ1090860 (study PRJEB33644, sample SAMEA5815741) | chicken gut metagenome | biome: Chicken; feature: Gastrointestinal Tract; material: Caecum | place: Ireland | collected 2019-01-01 | study: A study of the...
GAAGAACTCCATGCCTGCAACTAACCCCGGCGTACTCCAAATCGACCGCAAGCGCTTGCACCAGCTCCGGGATAAGCGCATCGCTCTGGGCCACAAGCCGGACGACCACCCGGAGCAGGGCTGGGGCGGCATGGGCATGGGCGGGATGTAATGTTCTCAAACCCTGCGCCGCATAAAACAAAGAGAAAACCCTCCCGCATAAAACGGGAGGGCTGGCTTCAGTCCGGTGACGAAAACGTTTAGAATGACTGCTGCATGGTTGGGCCGGTTTGTCTCTGCGCCAGCTCCATTGACGGCTGCAGGATCCGTTCAAACCGTGCAGTAACATACCGCCGGTAAAACTCCTTCTGGAGTTCTGAAATATAAGGTGTCTTATCGATAAGTGTGCCGATCTTATCTAAATCGACGCGGGATCCGATGCGCTCTACCGCCCTGCGGCAATCGGCATTCTCCGTAGTAGTCAGAAAATCATAATAGTTGATCTTTTGCCCGGACACTTTGATGGCAGAGGTGGGGAACTGATAGACTCTGGCGGCCAAAGCCTTCTCATCGGAGAGGACCTCCCTCATAACCCGCTCATCGGCCTGAGGCAGCAGGCAGCTGCCACAGTCATAAACGGGGGCCAGGGAAATATCTCTGCCGCCGGGAGAGACCAGGAATCCCCAATTTCCGTTGTGCCGGTCAAAATTTCCAAGCAATGCGTCCGCCACGAACACATCCCAGAAGTGGTCAAGCAACAGTGTGGGGGAAAGGAACTGCTGCTTCTCGATGGTCTCCAGGATATCTGGCAGCTCTGTCCCGCTCCCGTTGGAGTCAGAGTCCAAAATTGTGTTCTTAATGGAACAGAAGTCCAGCAGACGACTGCCGTCTGCGGTAAAGTCCCTGCAGGCACAGACCACTTTGGATTTACCGTTCACTTCATAGGTTCCCAGCAGGGTTTCCTGGGCCATGATACCCAACAAATTGAAGATACTGCTGCCCAAATACTCGCTGATACAACTGTTGGTATAGGACAGCGTCGTCTGCTTGTTCTCCCCGGAGGGTGGAAACTTCAGCATATACTGCTGACCCAGATACTCCACTGCTATCTTTTTCCCGTTGGCGCCGTTGTATGCCTGCCCTGGGATGACTGGGCAGTCGGAAAAGTCAATCAGGCGTGCCATACAGCCTCCTTACAAATACCGCTGTCGCAGATATTGGGCGTGCTCATGGGTGATGGCTCCATCCGTGATCTCGGCGGCGTTGATACTGCCGTATAGTTCGCCCCATAGGCAATCCATGAGAGGAGATCCGCTCTTCAAGCCCTCCTTGTACGCGTCGAGATCATGCTGCAGATATGCAGGCAGGCCATATTCGTAGGCCCGCTCCCGCTCTGTCTGGCGGATGCCGCTGCCGGTGAGCAGTTCCATGGATACCCCCAGGGCTTTTGCCAGTTTATAAACGGTCTCCGCCGAGCACTTTTCCAGCCGTGTTTTTCCACTGCAGATATCGTTTAATGTGGCATGCGGGATGCCGGCTGTGACCGCCAGCCTGTACCTGGTCATATTCCGCTCTCTCAGAAGATCGTCAATCATCATGACGCTCACCTCGTGCCACCATTATATCGGTATACCGAAATAGTGTCAAGTAAATATCATCATCCGTTGGTGAAATGCCCCTGCGGAGCTATGGTACAAATTCTGCGCCGCAGGTCAAAAAGAACAGCCTCCCCGCAAACTGTGGGATCCATGCGGAGATTGAGACGCTGTTAACAAGGAATACGGCAGAGGATCAAGCCACCCAAATGATAACAATTTGATAATAGTTCGCCGAGGCCCTGGCTATTTCCTGTTTTTGTGGTATGTTGTGTTGCTGCAAGGAGGGATGACCATGACGACCAATCAACCCCCAGTCCAGCGGTGCCAATACTGCGGGAGTGACGATCTGGGCCTCGGCTGGCAGCATGGCGAGGCCATCGTCACCTTCAAGAAGCATGGGCTTTGGGGCAGCCGGCTTCGGTATCTGATCTGCCGCCACTGCGGGGCCGTGGTTTATCAATGGGTGGCAGAACCCCACAAGTTCCCGTCCATTAAGTGAGCCACTCAGAAATTACACCGCAAATCAAAGATAAACTCTGGAGGTGAGAAACACGGCAAAGCGAAGACCATCTGGGGACGGCATGGTACGAAAACGGGAGGACGGCCGTTGGGAGGGCCGCATCGTAGTGGGCCACAAGGAAAACGGCGACTCCATCTTCCGGTATGTCTATGCCGATACCCAAAAGGAACTGACCGCCAAACTCCGGCAGAACATCGACGCCTATCAGGGAGTGGATCTGACGGAGGAGAGCAGAATGACGCTGGCAGAGTGGCTGGACCGCTGGCTGGAGCAGACGGCGCTCACCCTGCGGCCCGGCACTCTGAAACGGTACCGGGGTGATATGGCCCGCCACGTCAAGCCCCGCCTGGGACAAAAGAGGCTCACGCAACTTACCGCAGAGGATCTGCGGGAATTGTACCGCTTCCTTCTGGAACAAGGGAGGATCGTCCCCCGTCCCGGCCAAAGCCTCGGCCTCTCTCCCGCCACTGTCCACGGTATCCACGCCGTCCTCCACCAAGCCCTTCAAGCAGCGGCAGACCAGGGGTTGATGCCCAACAACCCCGCCAAACACGTGGAGCCTCCTAAAGTTCTCCACAAGGCGATGAACATTCTGACCGAGGAGCAGCTGGAGGTCTTTCTGGCCGCAACGGACCGGGACTCGATTTGGCGGGACTTCTTCTACACGGAACTCACCACCGGTCTGCGGCTGGGTGAGATCTGTGGCCTCATGTGGAGCGACTTCGATGGGCGAAAGGGCACCCTCAGCATCTCCCGCACGCTGCGTAAAGAAAAAGGCGGACGGCTGGTGGCCGGGGACACCAAGACCTACGCCGGGACCCGGAGCATCCTCCTGCCCACCAGCACGGCGGAGCAGCTGCGGCTGCGAAAAAAGACTTCCTATTCACCTTGGATCTTCCATGACCCACTTCGCCCGGAAGCTCCGCTGAACCCCGGCACCGCATACCGCCAGCTGAAAAAAGTCCTGCAGGAGACCGGACTGCCTGAACTCAGATTCCACGATTTAAGGCACACCTTCGCCACCCACGCCTTGGCCAGCGGGGTGGATGCCAAGACCCTCTCCGGCATTCTGGGCCACACCAAAGCCAGCTTCACTCTGGACACCTACACCCACACCACCGGGGATATGCAGAGACGGGCCGCGGAGATCGTGGGCGGCTTCCTGACCGACTACTTAGGAGAGGAGATGGCCCCGTGGCAAAACGCAGAAAACACGGCGACGGCAGCGTCCGCCTGAGAAAGGATGGCCGCTGGGAGGGTAGGTATGTGGTGGGCTACGATGAAAAGGGCCTCCCTATGACCAAGAATGTCCTCGCCAAAACCAAAACTGAGTGCGTGGCAAAGCTGGAGAGGCTGCGGGAGAGCATCAAGGCTCCTGCGCCGGAACCGCCAAAGGCTGGAATTCTTCTGGGCAACTGGCTGGATCTCTGGTACCAGGGCTACAAGAAGCCCCATCTCCGCCCCAACACCCAGATGTCCTATGAGCGGCGGATCTACCAACACATCATTCCCGCCTTGGGCGGTATCCAGCTGGACAAGCTGACCACCGGAGACATTCAGGGATTCTACACCGATCTCAAGAAAAACGGCAGGCTGCTTCGCACCGAGCTCTATGGCGAGGGCCTGTCCGACCAGACCGCCCGGGGCATCCACACCACTCTCCACGCCGCTCTGGACAGGGCCGTGGAGGAAAAGCTGCTCTTCCGCAACCCAGCGGACAGCTGTAAACTCCCGCCCGCCAAATCCAGAGAAATGAAGGTACTTACTCCCGAGGAGATCCAGCGGCTGCTGATCCAAGCCAGGGAGGACGGTTGCTACGAGCTGCTCCTTCTGGAGCTGTCCACCGGCCTGCGCCGGGGCGAGATCCTGGCCCTCCAATGGAGGGACCTGAACCTCAGCACCGGGGCGCTGCGGGTAGAGCGGCAGGTTCACCGGGTAAGGGGCGAACTGGTGGCCTCTCCACCCAAGACCAGGGCCAGCAATCGGACGGTACTCCTCCCAGCCCCGGTGCTGAAGGTACTCCGGGATTACAAGAAGTCCATTCATTCCCGCTGGATGTTCCCCTCCCCGGTCAAGGAGGATTCCCCCATGGATCCGGCCGCCGTCCGGAAACGGCTCCAGACGGTGCTGGAACGGGCGGAGTGCAAGCGCCTGCGGTTCCATGATCTGCGGCACACCTTCGCCACCGCCTCCTTGGAGCATGGCATGGACGTCAAGACCCTGAGCACCATCATCGGCCACGTGTCCAGCAGCACCACGCTGAATATCTACACCCATGTCACCGACCAGATGCGCCGAACCGCAGCGGCAAAGATCGACCGGGGTATTGGCAAGGGGACTGCCCTGCCAGAGGCAGAGGTTCTTCCCCAGAAGCCCACCCCCAGTACCTTCCGTGCATATAAGGGGCTGCGGCGCAAGCCGGGCACTGGGTGTATCAGTCAAATCAACGACCGCCTATGGGAGGGGCGGTACTCCCCAAGAGTCAACGGGAAGCGGCTGGCCCGGAACGTCTACGCCAGGACGGAGGCCGAGTGCGAAGAAAAGCTGGCCGCGCTGATCCGGGATATGAGAGCGGAGCCGGCCGCAGAGCAGGAGCGGCCTAAACAAGGAGATTCGGCAAGTTGAACAAGCGGGCCTCCGGGGGCAAAATTCCCTCGGAGACCCGCTTGTTCTCTGTCTGTGGCTGGTTCTGTGGTCAAGACGCTGCCCGCAGATTCTTATGCCCCGAAAAAGTAACAAGAATAGAGGAAATCGGCCGCTTTTCAGAAGAAAAACGGCCGATCTGTGGAGCTGCTGGGCGGATTTGAACCGCCGACCTCATCCTTACCAACTGATTGGGAGGGTGAGGTTTCCTGCTTTCCAGGCCTTTTGCGCCCTCTTTTGTCCGGAGTGCCGTGCTCACCGGCACTCTTGTGTCCGTTATTTCCGTTCACTCGTTTCCCCGTGTGGGTCACGGTGTGGGTCAAAGCCCAACTATGAGGCAAAGGATGGCCGAACCTCAGACAAAGGGGTGCCAAGGCGCTGTGCCCTGTCCCGCTCGTAGGTGACCCGGGTCACCTCTTCGATGAACGCCCGCTCTTTCGATGTCGCGCTTGTCCAGTGTACATCGTATTTCCGGCACATCCGAAAGAAAAGCGCATAGAACCGCTCCTCCTCCGGGTCTCTCCGGCAATACCACTCCGCATCAGACACCGGCCTACTGATATTCTCGTCCATACAGGGCACCTCCCGTCTCAAACCAGATAGGTAAAAAAGATCCGCTTTGCGGCCTCGTCCGCGATTAAATATCTGGGGGCAGACGATTGGAACGTCGGAAGCCGCACTGCACCAAAATCCCGCTCGTAATGCTTTGCCAAGGCTGTCGTTTTCGCCTCCAGCACTACATCTCCAGCCAAGCCATTGTCAATGGAGAGCTTGATCCCATAGGCGATCATCAACCGTCCGATTCCCGTGTATTTCGGCTGCCCTTCATCCAGGGTGGGGTTCGACTCCGGCTGGGCCTCCAGATACACGATATGAACCACCAGAGCATTCTCCAGGATCTCATAGGCACCCAGGGCAATCAATTCATCTCCAGCCCTTGCCGCATATCTCTGAAATCGCTCATCCAACAGGAATTCGCTGGTCCATGAGGTCTGCCACAGCGGCTGTCCATTGGTCAACTCGGCGTCTTGCTGCGTCATCGGTTCGATGATCACAGGGATATGACAGTCTTGCCGATCGAAAACAAACGGCTGGAATCGCACGCACCTCACCTCATGGTCAGTATACCATGGTCTCTGATTTTTTACAACTGTTGCAACGAAGCAAAGGCCTTCAGAAATTGCGTCGCTATAAAACAAAGAAACGGGGGCGTGTAAGGGGCAGCTCAGGCGATATGGAGTAGAAATGATATGTCCAAGCATAAAAATTCCGTTTTCTGATCCAGGCATCCGTTTCCGCCTTCTGAGACGATTATCGGTGAGCCTTCGCCAATACCAATTCAATTTACCGCAGCATCTCCGGCGTCCACCACACCACGCCGCTGCGGTATCTGGCGGCGGCGTGCCAGCTTCCGTCCGAGGCTTGGGTAAAGTGGCGGCACAGGATGCCCCTGGCGGCGTCCGGGGCGATAGCGCCGGGGGCGCAGCGGGCGCACTCCCCCCGCACTAGGGCATCCGTGTCCGGATAGACCAGCTCCTTTTCAAAGGGGAGCACCATCACGTTGGCGTCAATGCCCATCTGGTAGAGCACCCCCACAAAGTAGATGTAGTCCTTCCACTCCCAGGATACCCTCCCCCCGGCCTCGTCCAGCTCCCGCACCCAGGCGGGGGCCAGCCCGGTGTTCATCCCCGCCACGCATAGTTTGTCCGCCGCCCGGGTCATCCGGGTGAAGCAGTCCGCCAGATCCCCCTGGCGGTAAAAGCAGTTGTAGCCGAACACCAGGTCGTAGGTTCTCTCCGGGGTGAACTCCTCCCACTTGGCGTGATAGGCCCGCAGATTGTGGAAGCCCCGTTCCGCCCCAGCCCGGAGGACGAAGTCCAGCACGTCCCGGGAGAGGTCCACGCAGGCCACCTCCCGGCACAGCGCCGCCAGATCCAGGGTGTAGCTGCCCCAGCCGGGGCCCAGCTCCAGGGCGGTCTCCACCCCCATGGCCCGGAGCAGGGGCCGCAGATGACGGAGCACCTGCCGGCTGGAGGGCTCCGGCGCATAGCTTTTCCGGGCCATAAAGTCCCGCCAGAAGGCCCGCTCCGCCCCGTCGTCGTGCATCCGGGGGGATGGGCTGGCCGCCACATGGCCGGCCAACATCTGATTGAAATCGGGCAAGGCAACCCGCTGTTTCATCTCGATTCCTCCTCACTCCCAGTGGCGGTAGGCGTACAGCAGTTCCTTGGTATAGGGGTGGGCGGGGGCCTCCATGATCTGCTCCCGCGGGCCCACCTCCACCAGCCTTCCCTTTTGCATCACGCCGATGGTGTGGCTGATCCAGCCCAACAGCTCGATGTCGTGGGTGATGTACAGATAGGTGAGTCCCAGCCGCTGCTGGAGCTCTTTCAGCAGGTTCATGACGCTGGCCTGTACCGACACATCCAGCATGGAGGTGGGCTCGTCCAGCAGCAGCACCTCCGGCTCCAGCAGCAGGGCTCGGCAGATCACCAGCCGCTGGCCCTCTCCCCCGCTGATCTGGTGGGGATAGCGGGAGAGCAGATACTCCGGCAGGCCCACCTGGGCCAGGGCGGAGCGCACCTTCTCCATCCGCTCCTCCCGACCGCTCCCAATCTGGTGGATGGTCAGGGCCTCCAGCAGGCTGTCCCGCACCCGCATGGTGGGGTCCAGGGAGGCCTCTGGGTTCTGGAAGATCATCTGCACCCGCCGGTGGTAGGCCCTGGCCCGCCCGCCCGGCAGGCCGGAGATGTCCGCCCCCTCGAACAAAATCCGTCCCGCCGTGGGCCGGAGCAGGCGGGTGATCATGCGGGACAGGGTGGTCTTGCCGCAGCCGCTGTTGCCCACCAGGCCGAAGGTTCTTCCCCGCTCCAGGGCGAAGCTGACATGATCCACCGCGCGGACGGTGCGGGTGCGGAACACCCCGCTGGTAAAGTCGCGGCACACCCCCTCCAATCTCAGGATTTCAGGCATAGAGGAAGCACCTCACTTTCCCGCCGCCGGGCCGCTCCATGTCCCCGGGCCGCTCCGCACCGCACCGCGCCATAGCCTGGGCGCACCGGGGGTAGAAGGGGCAGCCCCGGTGCGCCAGCCGCTCCGAATCGGGTGGAGGGATCGGAACCATGCCCCGGCCGGGCAGGGCGTGGATCAGGCCGGCAGTATAGGGGTGCCGGGGATGCTCCATGACCTCCTCCGCCGTCCCCTGCTCGATGATCCGTCCCATGTAGAGCACCCGGATGTCGTCGCACAGCTTCCGGGCGAGCCCCAGGTCGTGGGTGATGACGATCATGCTGCTGTGAAGTTCCGTATAGACCTGACGAAGGACGGCATAAACCTGGTTGCGGAGGACGGCATCCAGGCCCTTGGTAGGCTCGTCGGCGATCACCCACCCGGGCTGGCAGGCCAGCCCCAGGGCGGACACCAGCCGCTGGTTCATGCCGCCGCTCATCTGAAAGGCGTACTGGTCAAGAATTCCCTCCGGCTCCTCAAAGCCAAACCGCCGCAGCAGCTCCGCCGCCTGCCGCTCCGCCTCTCTGCGGCCCTGCCTCCTGTGGGCGGTAATGGCCTCGGAGAGCTGGCGCTTCAGCTTCATCACCGGATCCAGGGAGGCGCCGGGGTTCTGGGGGATCAGTCCGATGGCCGCCCCCCGCAGCTTCCGCAGCTCCCGCAGGGGCATGGAGCAGAGCTCCTGATCCCCGAACCAGCACTCCCCCGAGATCCTGGCAGTGTTGGGCAGCAGCCGCAGCAGGGACATGCCCATGACGCTCTTGCCGCTGCCGCTCTCCCCGATCACCCCGGAAATCCGCCCGGCCCGGAAGGTGGTGGAGAGGTCGTTGACAGCATATACCGGGCCCGCAGAAGTCTCAAAGCAGACGGAAAGGTGCCTGATGGAGATATCCGGTACCATGGTCACAGCTCCTTTACCGAATCCTGCTTCACATCCATGCGGTCCCGCAGCAGATCTCCCAGCAGGTTGATGGACAGGGTGAGCAGGATGATGCAGATGCCCGGCGCCCACAGGAGATGGGGCGCGGTGCGGAAATACCGGCGGGCGGAGCCGCTGACCATCTCCCCCCAGTCCGGGGTGGGGGGCTGGATGCCCAGGCCCAAGTAGCTCAGCCCCGCCACCGACAGCACCACCCGGCCCACCCGGGTGGTGAACAGGATGATGATGTTGGTGCGGATGTTGGGCAGCACGTGGCGCAGGATGATGCGCAGATGTCCCGCGCCCAGGCAGCGCATTCCCTCGATGTACAGCTCCCCCTTGACCCTCATGACCTCGCCGCGCACCAGGCGGGAAAAGCCCACCCAGGAGGTGATGACCAGGGCCAGGATGATGCTCTGGGCGCCCCGCTCCATCACGCCCACCAGGGCGATCATCAGGATGGTGCCCGGCAGGCCCTGGAACACATTGGAGATGCAGGTGATCACCGCGTCCACCGCGCCGCCGCAGTAGCCCGCGGCAATGCCGATGGCCAGCCCCACGAGCATGGAGGCGGCGGTAGCCAGCACCGCCAGCAGCAGGGAGGCCCGCCCGCCGTAGATCACCCGGCTGAGCACGTCCCGCCCCAGGGCGTCCGTGCCCAGGGGGTGCGCCAGGCAGGGGGGCAGCAGCTGGTCTTCCATGCGCACCTCCAAGGGGTCGTAAGGCGCCAGCCAGGGGGCGAAGACGGTCATGAGGATGATGGCCAGCAGAATGCCCCCTACAATGGCCAGCTGGATATTCTGTTTTCTGCGCAGCGTCATGGCTCTCCCCCCTGCACGCGGATCTTCGGGTTGACCAGGATGTAGAGCAGGTCGATGGCCAGGGTGATCAGCACGAAAGTGGCGCCGGTGAGCAGCACATAGCCCTGGATGACGGGGTAGTCCCGATTGTTGATGGCTGAGAGCACATAGGTGCCCAGGCCGGGAATGGCGAAGATATTCTCAATGATGGTGCTCCCCCCCAGAATCCCGCCGAAGTAATTGCCGATCAGGGTGACGATGGGCACCAGTGAATTGCGGAAGGCGTGGCCCAGCATGACCGCCTTCTGAGAGATGCCCTTGGCGTTTGCCACTACAATATACTGCTCCCCCATCTGGGCCAGGATGTTGCCCCGGGTAAACCGGGAGGTGGAGCCCACATTGGCGGCCGACAGGGCCACGGCCGGGAGGATCAACGAGAAAATCCCCCGATCCAGGCCGCTGGTGGGCAGCAGATGAAGCCATTCGGCAAAGACGGTGATGAGGAACAGGGCCAGCCAGAAGCCGGGCACCGACAGCAGCAGGGTGGACAGGGCCTTGAGCACCGCGTCCACCCATGTGCCCCGGCAGGCCGCCATGAGCACGCCGCCGCCCACGCCGAACAGGATGGCCGACACCATAGCCGCCAGAGACACCTTCAGGGTGATGGGCAGGCGCCGCATCAGCTCCCGGGCAATGTCCCGGCCGTCGGTGTAGGACTCCCCCAGATCTCCCCGGAGGGCGTCCCCCAGCCAGCGCAGGTACTGCTCCGGCAGGGGCCTGTCCAGCCCCAGCTCCGCCCGCATGGCCGCCCGGTCGGCCTCCGTGGGGAACTCAATGCCGATGCGGAACAGGGCGTCGTCCACCGGATCGCCGGGGGCGATGCGGCCCAGCAGGAAGGCCGCCAGGGAGATGCCGATGAGCACGGGGATGAGCATGAGCAGCCTGCGGCCGATATACTTCAAAACCGCCATGAGTCACCGCCTTTGAAAGAGAGTCGGTTTGTGTGGAGACAGCGCCCCCGCAAAATGCGGGGGCGCTATACGGCTTCTGGGAGCCCTTACTCCGCCCAGCAGACCTGGGTGAAGCCGGTGAGGCCGTAGACCGTGGCCTCGTAGCCGGTGATGTCGCTGGAGGAGGCCACCACCTCCTGGGAGTAGAGCACGGGGATGTTGGGGAAGTCCACGGCGGAGATCTCCTGGAGCTCGGTGTAGATCTCGGCCAGCCGGCCGGCGTCCAGGCAGGCGGCCGCCTCGTCGATCAGCTCGTCCACGTGGTCGTTGTGATAGCCCAGGCCGTAGGTGATGTTGGTGCTGCCCTCCGAGTACAGGAAGCCCTTGAACAGGGAGAAGGGGTTGGCGGAGGGCAGGCCCTGGATCTTGAGGCAGAGGTTGTAGCTGCCGGCCTCCATCTCCTCCTTGCAGGGGCCCCAGTCCATCAGCTCGATGCTGACCTTGATGTTGGTGCCCTCGATGTTCTCCAGAAGAGCCTGGATGTACTCGGCCTCCTCCTGGTAGGGGTAGCGGTTGGCGTCCACGGCGGGCAGGAGGAAGCGCAGCTCCACCTCCTGGTCGCCCACCACCTCCCGGATGAGCTCCATGCCCCGCTCGGGGTCGTAATTCACAGGCTGCTCGGCATAAAAGGCGGAGGTATAGCTCAAAAAGCCTCCGGCGGGGATGCCGTAGCCGTTATAGAAGCTGTCGATGATGGTCTGCCGGTCGAGGAGCAGGGACAGGCCCTCCCGCATACGCACGTCATTGAAGGGGAAGGCGCCGCCGTTGACGTTGAGGAAGTGGGTGATGCCGGAGTCGCCCACGGAAACGTTGTAGGCCGGGTCGCCGTCGATCTCGGCAGCCTGGGAAGGGGAGATGGCGCCCAGATCACACAGGCCCTGCACCTCGCCCGCCCGGAGGGCGGTGTAGCGGGTCTCGGCATCGGGGATCACCTTGAAGCGGAAGGTCTGGGCAATGCCGGGGGTGCCCCAGTAGTTGTCGTTGCGCTCAATGACGCAGTACTGACCCAGCACATTCTCGGTCACCACGTAGGGACCGGTGCCGATGGGGAAGCCGTTGAAGGTGCCGTCCTCGGCGAAGCAGGCGGGCTCGAAGATGGCGGAGCCGTAGTTGACCATGGTGTAGTCCAGCAGGGGCTGGCCGGCCTCAAAGGTGAGCACCACGGTGTAGTCGTCGGTCTTTTCATAGGAGAGCAGGCCGGGATAGATGGTGTCGATGTTCAGGCCGTAGAAGGAGGATTCGAAGGGGCCCTTCTTCATCCGGTCGAAGTTGGCCAGCACGATATCGGCGTTGAAGGGGGTGCCGTTGGAGAAGGTGACCCCCTCCCGCAGGTGGAAGGTCCAGACGGTGGCGTCCTCGTTGTGCTCCCAGCTGGTGGCCAGGGCGGGGGCGGGCTGGTTGCTCTCGTCCTTGGTGATCAGGGGCTCCCACACGCCCAGGGACATGGAGGCGTAGTAGGCGTCCTGCTCGCCGGGGCACTGGTCCCGGGAGGCGGCAAAGACGATCTCCCGGGTTTGGTCCACCGCGGCGGCGGGGGTCTCCGTTCCGGCCGGAGCGGAGGGCGATGCCTCCGGCACGGCGGCGTCTCCCCCGCAGGCGGACAGGACCAGGGACAGGGCGCAGGCGGCGGACAAAAGCAGGGACAGTGCGCGTTTTTTCATGGTTTTGTGCTCCTTTCACAAGTGTTGACCCGCGAATCGATGCACAAAAAATCTCCCCTATTTTCATAGGGGAGACCTGCATTCGGATGCACTGCCAGCCTGGGCCGGCGACGCACACAGCTTTCCCCACCGAAAGATCGTGCACACACCACAGACGGCTGGTCTCCTGGCTTGGACTCATCCTCACGCCCGTCTTCCCATCCGGCTCGCCGGACAGTGACATAGTTGGGCACTTGTCATCCTTACAGTAGAGAGGGCTGCCGCGGATTTTCACCGCATTCCCAATGAAAGCTTTCGCTACCGCCTGCTGATTCACTTGTCAGTGTCATTATAGACGCAGATTTTCTGCTTGTCAAGACGGCGGCGGAACAGGCAAATCCGCATCCCTTGACAAGTGCCGGTATATAGATTAGAATAGAGCCACAATCGAGCAGAACCCACCAAGTGCCCAGCCTGTGCTGGGTGAAAAGGGAATCGGGTGGAAATCCCGAGCGATCCGGTCACTGTGAACGGGGAGCGAGCCGCAGCAGCCATTGTCCCACCGCAAGGCGGGGTGAGAAGGCGCGGTGAGCGAGGAGCCGCGAGCCAGGAAACCTGCTTGGAACGGGTGGATAGGTATCTTCCGCAGAAAGAGGCCTGTCCAGCGTTGTCGTACCCAGACAGCCCTGGAAGTCCGCTTTCTCCGGAAAGCGGACTTTTTTGTCCCTTTTTTGGATGGTAGATGCCGGAAAGGGGGAGCATGCCATGGAAAAAAAGATACAGCGCCATCCCTTCCGAAGCCGGACAGCGCGGAGGCGGGGCGGCCAGGCCGTCCCCGCGCGGCCTACCAGGGCCCTCACGCCAGCCCAGCAGGAACATCTGGAGGCCCTGGACGCTCTGTGCGGCCGTCTGGGACGCACACCCCTGCGGGAGGAGCTTCCTCCTTATCTGCGGATGGAGCTGGCCGTCTCCTTCGGCTCCCTGCGCGGCGCGTTCCTGTGCCTGGGCCGGGTTCCTCCGTCTCAGCAGGAGGTGCGGGAGCTCCGGCGGGGCCTAGTCCCCAAATGACAAATCCAATTGGAAGAAAGGATGATATTTTAATGGTTGGAGTGAATTGGTTGCAAAATCCAAACCACGTGGTCTACGGCCGTCCGGAGGAGCTGCTGCCACGGCTCTCCCGGGATCTGGGCATTCCAGATCTGGCGGAGCGGGTGGACGCATTTCAGCGGAGGCCTGCCCCGGCCGGCATCAATATCAAAGGGAAAAAGCGCACCACACTGAAGCTGTTTATCCCGAATCTTCTGTTTTCCCAGCCCATTGAGATGGGCGAGAATGTTTGGATCTATACCGGAGAATTAAATCCCGCATACTGTCTGTTCTCTCCATGGGCGGAAAACACACAGGTTGGACAATAAACAGATCAAATCTAGGCCGCATAAAATCAATAGACCGGGGGCGGGCTCATTGACCAGTCCCCGGTCCTTGCTTCATGACTGCTTCAGCCACGCCTGGAACTCCTCCAGGGTCAGTTCGCCACGCTCACAGGCGTCCTTCTTCTCCCGGGCCCTGGCGCTCCACTCGTAAAACACCGCTGGGTCAATCCGCTTGGCCTTGATCCAGGCAAAGCGTTTTTTATACTCTCTGCGGTAGATCTTGAAGACCTCGTCCTCGCTCTTGTTTTTGTTCCACAGGGCAATGGCGCCGATCTCCTTGCAGGTGCGGCCTTTGCTGTCCCGGGTCACCTCGCAGTATTCGGCGTTCGTCCGCCCAGTGAGGGCAAACCAATGACCGCAGTTCTTGCAAACCCGCATTTTGACCTCCCGCTTGATGCATTCCCGCACGCTGAAGTCAATGAGGTCGTAGATATTCCTGGGACACAGAACCTCCACAAATTTCTGGCCCTCCACTCGCTCAAAATCCATGAGCTGGGGGTGAAAGTGGAACACCTTCAGCGGTTCCCGCTCCCCCTGGGCGTAGTAGTCCGCCAGCTTCTGCTCCAGAGAGCCCTTGCGCCCGTCTATGTCCAGCGCCTTCTGGATCAGGCCCAGCACCTGGTTCTGTATGGCGTGGATATTGCTGGGGATGTGGGTGATCTCCTTGTGGGGCAGCAGGTCAAGGATATTTTCGTAGTTCCGCCTCCGGGCTTCCTTGAGCCGCACCCGCCAGTCCAGGCGGAGCTGCTGGAAGTAGATATGGAGTTCTGCCAGTTCGTCCAACAGCGGGAGGAGCTGCCGGGCACAACTCTCCTCCCTGGTGCGGTACAGCTCCATGAGCAGTTTGTCAAACTGCTTGATCTGCCCGTCATAGGCCCAGATGTCCAGATACAATAACCGCAGCAGGCTTTCCGGAAACGGAAAGTCTTTTTTTGTGAGCTGTGCCTGTCCTTCCCGCATCTCCCCATAGAGAAAATGTTCTCTGCCGTCGGCAAGATAGGTCTTGAATATGTGGTCCGGCATGGTATGTCACCTCGAATAGACTGATTATTGTTTGTAATTTATAATTAGACTTGACAACAGGTGTAAAGTCTGTTACGCTATGGGTAGTCTAATTAAGATAATTTTATTTTAATTAGTCTATATCGTAAGAAGGAAAAAGTCAACTATGAGTTTGCCGTATGGCCGGCGGCAAGGGGAGGTATCCACAACAGTCGCGGCGGAGTGACTGCTCCGCCAGGAAAGGGAACAGGTGAACATTGCGTTTCCAGGGACGGAATAGGCAACAGAAATTCACACATTTTTTCTCGCTCCCCAACGAGATCTTCCTGCTGGGACTGGGGCATGGAGAGTTGGCGGTCTACTGCTATCTGAAGTATCTGGAGAACCGGAAGACCCACCAGTGCTGGCCCAGCTACCGGAACATCGGGAAGGCGGTGGGGATGAGTGAGAACACCGTGCGCAAGTATGTGGCGATGCTGGAGGCACGGGGGCTCATCACCACAGCGTACACCACCATGCGCGCAAGAGACGGGCGCCCCATGAACGGACATTTGATGTACACCATCTGTCCGTTCCGCGAGGTGGTCAGTGCCCACTACCACGCGCAGATGGAGAATCTAGATCTGCAAAACCAGAGAACACGCACGGCATCGCCGACATATAAGAAGGAGGTGCCTGCGCAGTGATCACGTCTGGGTACAGAAGCTATGATGAATTACCACTGTTCCTTAACGCAAAAATGGTAGCACAGGTGCTGGGCGTGTCCCCATCCAGCGGATACGAACTCATGCATGAGCCGGGCTTCCCGGTACTGAAGGTGGGCAGCCGGATGGTGGTGCCCAAGGAACAGTTCATCCGCTGGGTGCAGGAACACACGGGAAATACCCACGGTGCCCCGCTGTAAGCCCCGTGTGCCTCGATGGGGGGAGGGGTGGGGCCTCCTCCCCTGCCGAGGTTTTTAAGGCCGGTTCGGCCCGGTTTCGGAGGCCCTTCAGGGGACGAAGGCCAAAGCAGGATAACCCGCAAATTCCACATCTCCCCGCAGTGCGGAGAGCGCCTGTGCCGCCAGTAGCTGCACGGCCGGGGGAGCGGATTTTACCCACCCTCGGGTGGGGCAAGCAGAGCATTTGGCTTGCCGCAAGCGGCAGCCAAACGCCTTTTGCGGGCAGAAGCCCGCACCCACTTTCCTGCCGGGGCCGCCCTCATGGGGCTAATTGATAACAATCTGATAACAGTGGCCGGTTACACTGGCTATCCACGAAAAGATCTGGTATGGTGTGCTTCCCAGCGATGGGGACACGCCATACCAGATCTTTTACGGAGGTGAAATTCATGGCAGAGAGGACAAGAAACCAGGTGGTTGCCTTCCGGGTGACCAAAGCAGAACGGCGGCAGATCGAAGAAAAGGTGCGCAAGTCCGGCCTGAGCCAGCAGGCGTATCTGCTCCAGGCCGCCCTGGGGGCGCCCATCTGCGTGGTTGAGGAGCTCAGGCCCATCCTGGCGGAGCTGCGGGGCTGGGGCCGGAACCTGAACCAGCTGACGGTGCTGGCCCACAGCGGCCGGGTGCAGACGGTGTACCTGCGGGAATGTATGGAGGTATTGGGCAAGACCTACGAGGCGGTAAACCGGCTGCTGACGGAGAAGGACGGGGTGATCTCCTGTGGCAACGTGCAGCTTCATCCGGGAACATAAGCAGACCGCCGGCGCCATGGGCCGGGTGCTCCGCTACGTGTCCCAGGAGAAAAAGACGGTAGATCTGGACGGGCGCAAGTATCTCTCCGGCATCAACTGCGGGGCAGAGGTGGCACAACAGAGTTTCATGGCCACTAAGAATCTGTATGGTAAGGCCAGCGGCACGTTCTTCTACCACTATGTCCAGTCCTTCTCTCCGCAGGAAAACGTGACTCCGGCACAAGCCCACCAGATCGCCCTGGAGCTGGCGGAGCGGTTCTTCCCCGGCTGCGAGGTGCTGGTGGCCACACACGTGGACGCGGAACACCCCCACTCCCACTTCGTGATCAACTCCGTCCACCCAGACACCGGCAGGAAGCTCCACTTCACGCCCAGGACACTGGAGCAGATGCGGTCGGTCAGCGACCAGCTCTGTCTGGAGCACGGTCTGTCCACCCTCAAGCCGTATCGGCAGAACCGGCGCACAAGGGGACTCCGCACCGGGGAGTATCGGGCTGCGGTTCGTGGGGAGAGCTGGAAGTTCCAACTCATTACCACCGTAGAGGCGGTCATGGAGCTGGCCGGCAGCCGGGAGGAGTTTATCCGGGAGATGGAGCGGCGGGGTTACCGGGTGCGCTGGGAGGCCACCAGGAAGTGTATCACCTACACCACCCCCACCGGGATGAGATGCCGGGATGACCGGCTGCACGAGGAAAAATTCAGAAAGGAGAAGATGGAGCATGAATTCCGAATCCGGCAGCATGCAGCACAACAGTGCGCTGGACATGCTGAAACAGAGGCAGAGGATGTCCGCCGGGCCGCCCACCTTGATGGAGCAGCAGCCCAACATCCTCTACACCATGCCTCCCCAGACGGTGGAGCGGCTGGAGGACGTCCTGCGGAAAACACTGGCGCTCCAAGAGACGATCCGGGCAGATATGGAGCCGCTGGCTACCAAGGAGAGTCTGAAGTCACTGGCTACTTCGCACCAGCTGACTGGATGGCTGCGCGAGACCAACCGTCTTCATCAGAGGTTCCGACTAACGCTGGAAGAGACGGTCACAAAAATGAAAGAGCAGCAGAAACAGGATGGGAACCGGCGCGAAGAGTTTATGAGGCAGCTCTCCGGGCAGGCCAAGGAATTCCGAGGGGATGGCGCGGAGCTGATGAAAGCCTTCCGGAGATGGGCGGCCCGCACCATCCTGAGTTCTGCGGCGGCGGCCCTGGTGATCAGCATCCTGATCTGCAGGCTGCTGACGTGACCAAAAACGTCCTCCGCCTGTTGGCCAGGCTGGAGGGTAATCCCGGCGAGGATGTGGTTGACGCCACCATGCGCCGCCAGCACGGCGACCGGAAGGCCCTGGCCAGGGAGCAGAGAAAGAAGATCGCTCTAGGCCATAAGGCCGACGACCACGAACAGGGTCAGCAGATGGGCTGACAGAAGTCTCAGTCTCCGCACTAAATCCGGTGCGGAGACTGGCTTCTTTAGGAACCACCCACTCAAATCCTGCGCCGCTATAAAACAAAGAGAAGGCTTTTTATTGATCCGCCGCTGCCAAAGTAAACTACCCCTGGGCAAATTGATAACAGTTTGATAACTCTGGCCGTTTGGTATGGCTATCCACGGGAAGGTGTGGTATGTTGTGTTGCTGCAAAGGAGGCGATCACCATGGCAAAGAAACGGGCCAACGGGGAAGGGAATATCCGTAAGCGGAAGGACGGCCGTTGGGAGGGACGCTATACCGCCGGATACGATGCCAAGACCGGAAAGCGAATCATCCGAAATGTACTTGGCAAAACCCAGGCGGAGGTCAAGGAAAAGCTCAAGGCGGCACTGGAGGAGGTCAAGGGCATCGATGTAGTCCGCTCTGAGGACTGCACCGTGACCACCTGGCTGCGGACCTGGTATGAGCTTTACGCCAAGCCCAACGTCCGCACCGCGACAGCCAATCGCTACGAGCTGATCATCGAAAGCTACACCATCCCCCGTATCGGGAGCATTAAGCTGAAGAAACTGACCACCCGGCACCTGCAGAAGCTCTACAAGGAGTTATTGGAGGGCGGCAGAATACATATTGGAAAGAATCAGGACAAGTGCCTGAGCACCACTACCGTCCGCAGCGTCCACCTGATGCTCCACTGTGCCCTGGATCGGGCCGTGAAGGAGCGGCTGATCCAGCGGAACCCCTCTGAGGACTGCATTGTGCCCAAGCCCCGGAAGCTGGACATGAAGATCCTGCCGCCGGAGCACATCCACGCCTACCTGGAGGCCGCCAGGGCTCGAGGGCTCCTGCCCATGTTTTATCTGGAGCTGGCCAGCGGCCTGCGGAAGGGGGAGCTGGTGGCCCTGCGGTGGGAGGACGTGGACATCCAGAGCAGAACCATCTCGGTGAGCAGGCAGTACGTCCGCAACCCGGACGGCTCCCTGGAGCTGACCCGGCCCAAGACGGAGAACTCGGTCCGGCTGGTGTCCATCCCCCAAGCGGCAGTGGAGCTGCTGATTCAGGAGCACGGGAAGCACCCGGACAGCCCCTACCTGTTCCCCTCGCCCCTCACTGGCGAGATGTACCACCCGGACTCGGTGGTGAACCTGCATAAGAAGATCCTGAAGGACGCCGGACTGGAGCATATCAGGTTCCATGATCTCCGTCACACCTTCGCCACCACGGCGCTCCAGAACGGCGTGGACGTCAAAACGGTGTCCTCCATGCTGGGGCACTATGACGCCGGGTTCACCCTGCGCACCTACACCCACGCCACGCGGCAGAAGCAGGACGAGGCCGCCCAGACCATGGGCAGCGTCCTGGGGCAAGTCATATAAGATAAGAGAGAAAAAGGCAACAAAAAACCGGGCGGGAAGGCAGATCTTCCCGTCCGGTGCTCTTTTGTCCTTTCCGGCCGTTTCGGCGTGTGGGTCACGGTGTGGGTCAGATTTTTTGACCCACACCGCAAAACAACTATTTGCAACAAAAAATCCCCGAAAACCGAAGTTTTCGAGGATTTTTGGAGCTGCTGGGCGGATTTGAACCGCCGACCTCATCCTTACCAACTGATCAGGAGCCTTCCAGTCCTTGATTCTCAACACTTTCCGGCCCTTTTTGCTCCAAAAGGATGAGGTCTCTGGCACTCTTGTCTCCGTTGTTTCCGTCCGCTCGTTTCCCCGTGTGGGTCACGGTGTGGGTCAAGCCTGTTTATGAGGCAAAGGATGGACGGACATCGGACAGCGGTGTGCCGAGGCGCCGCGCTCTGTCCTGTTCATAGGTGACCCTGGTCACCTCTTCGATGAATGCCTGCTCCTTGGGTGTGGCGCTGGCCCAGTGTACGCCGTATTTCCGGCAAATTTGAAAGAAAAACTCGTAGAACCGCTCCTCCTCGGGGTCTCTCCGGCAATACCACTCCGCATCAGACGCCGGTTGGTCGATATTCTTGTTCATGCAGGGCACCTCCCGTCTCAAACCAGATAGGTGAAAAAGATCCGCTTCGCGGCTTCGTCCGCGATCAAATATCTGGGGGCGGACGACTGGAACGTCGGAAGCTGCACCGCACCGAGATCCCGCTCATAGTGCCGAGCCAGCTCCGTCGTCTTGGCCTCCAGGACTACATCTCCGGCAAAGCCATTGTCAATGGAGGTTTGATCCCATAGGCGATCATCATCCGCCCAATCCCTGTGTACTTCGGTCGTCCTTCATCGAGGGTGGGGTTCGACTCCGGCTGGGCCTCCAGGTATACGATATGGACCACCAGGGCGTGTTCCAATATTTCGTAGGCGCCCAGGGCGATCAATTCATTTCCAGCCTTTGCCGCATACCGCTGAAATCGCTCATCTGACAGAGCTTCGCTGGTCCAGGAGGTCTGCCACAGCGGCTCACCGTTTGTCAGTTCGGCATCGCACTGCGTCATCGGCTCGATCGCCACAGGGACCTGCTCACCCCGTCTGTCGAATACAAACGGCTGGAAGCGCATACGCACCTCATGGTCAGTATACCATGAAAAGAGGGCTTTTACAACGGGTCGTTCAAAGTTCTGTAGGTTTGTCAAACATATTGGACGGTGAACTCTGAAGGGGAGAGCCAGCCGAGGGGCCTCATGGGGAAGTTGTTGGAGCGGCGGTTGTGGACAGTGAGCTGCTTTGCAAAGTCATCCAGGGAATAAAAGCTGTGGCAGGAGTAGAAGCGTTTCTGGTCCTCCCGGTGGCTGCGCTCCACCTTGCCGTTGTGGCGGGGGGTATATGGGCGGATGAGCTTGTGGCGGATGCCCAGTTCAGCGGCGGTCTTCTCAAATAGGGAAGGGCAGCCCTGCCTGCCCGTGAGGAAACGGTTGGTGAATTCCGGGCCATTATCTGTTTGAACACATTCCACCCGGATGCCCCGGCGGGCGTACCACTTGAGCAGCCTTTTCAGGAAGTCGGCGGAGGAGTAGGTGCTCTGCTCGGGGTAGGCGGCCAGGAAGCGCAGACGTGTAAACTCGTCAATGGCGGTGTACTGGAACAGGCGCAGCTCCGGGTCGGCGATGCATTTACGGGGCACCACCTTCACATCCACCTGAATCCGCTGGCCGGGATAGGTCATCTGCTCATAGGGCTTGGGCTTGTAAGCCGGCTTCTTCTCCGCCTTTGGAAACAGGCCCAGCTTCCGCATGACCCGGAACAGGCTCTCCGGGCGGCGGGTGTATCCTCTTCGGCGCAGCCGGTACCACAGCTCCACCATGCCAAGGTTGGGATTCCTCCGGCGCATATCCCGGATCAGCTTCAGCTCCGCCTCCGTATGCTGGTTGGGATGGCTGTGTGGCCGCCGGGACTGGCAGGCCAGGGACTGCACGGTCCCATCCCACCGGGTCTTCCAGAAGTAGATGTACGACCGGCTCTTGTTGTACTTCCGGCCGGCCCGGCTGACCCCCGTATTTCTCCGCGTACTTCATCAGGGATTGCCGATATGCCATGTCCTGTGTTA
>ERZ1090860.616-NODE-617-length-20851-cov-39.898105_pt1 | contig 20851 bp, 20 predicted proteins | sample MGYA00478483_ERZ1090860 | MGnify/ENA primary metagenome ERZ1090860 (study PRJEB33644, sample SAMEA5815741) | chicken gut metagenome | biome: Chicken; feature: Gastrointestinal Tract; material: Caecum | place: Ireland | collected 2019-01-01 | study: A study of the...
GCATAGTCAGTGATATCTTTGAGATAAATGTGTCAACTAATCTTGACAATATCAGTTTCTGCGTTTTGATCGCCTTGGGGTTGCTGGTTGCACCGTTTCCTCAAGTTCTGCTTTTGAACCTTGGACTTGCTTTCTTGCGCAAACGAACCAACGGCCTGCATATGCCAACCAAGCTATCCTGCTTTGCTTTTTCACTTTTTTGCGAGTATGCGTGTTTGTTTGCCATTCGCCAGATGGCCTCTAATAGATCGCTTTTTTCGTTGGGTCTGCTTCTTGTATCGTCCGCATTGATCGTTTGGCTGGCCCCCTGTAACAATAAGGCAATCCATCTTAGTCAGGACGAGCTGCAAAAAGCCCGGAAAGGGGTACATATCCGGCTGGCGGTGTATCTCCTGGTTATATTTATTCTATTTGTCCAAATGCCACTGCTTGCCAATACACTGGTTGTCGCAGAAACTGCGGTTGCTCTACTGGTTGCTTTGGCTCACCTTGGCGTTGGAATACAATAGTTTGCAACCACATATCAGCATCCAGAAAGGGAGGGTACACCATGAAAACGAATGAAAGTGTTCTGCATAAGGGTTTACGGGCCATTGTTCAAGCGGCACTCCGGCATGAGGCAAGCGAACCTTGTAATACATATTGGAATTATCAACCCCACCGCCCCGAAAAGCCCCTGCCCAAACCGCAGGAAAAGAAGTAAACAGTGACCGCAAGGTCCCCCCATTGCGTCCGTCGCATCCCGTATGCGGCGGGCGCATTTTTATTTTATGGTCTTTGCGTACCACTGCCATACATGCAGATGGAAAAGCCATGTACACAAAAAATTAACATTTTAATGTAAAGCGTTATTTGACATATAGCTGATACGATGGTTTCAGAACCAAAAATCAAGGTGGTGAAGGGAGGTGGACGCGAGCTGGCGGAGAGATGCGATCATCGAATTTCTTCGCCAGCAAGGAAAAGTGAGCACGAAGGCGCTGGCTGAACACTTCCATGTCACGCGGCAGACAATCCATCAGGACATTACAGTCTTATCGTCCCGTTGTGATATTTGCACCGAACGAGGGCGAAATGGCGGTGTCTATCTGCTTGATAAAGGCAGACCGGCCAAACAGTTCCTGAGTTCTACACAAACAGAAGTTTTACTCCAGCTTTTGCCCACTTTATCCGAAGAGAAACGTCTGGTCATTCAATCGATCCTCCACGATTTTGGCTCGTAAGAGGCTATGTCTCTTAACCTTGACAACTTCATACCCAGCATGGCAGGTACGTTCCTGCCCCAGCGAGCGACGCGGGAGGGTGCGCCGGGACGTGCGGAGGCGACTTCGCACCGAGCGATTTAACCCGTCCCCCAAGCAGCCCCGGCGGGCTGTCTTGCCATGACCTGGGGCGGCCCACAATGATACGCCTGTTGCCCCGCGCGTCAGACGGGGTGGCCGAGCCCCGGTTGCAATCCTTAGACCCCGGCAGAGCCAGTGAGCGGCCGTTTGCCAGCGGCTCGCCTGCCATGTTCCTGATGCCAGGGGCGCGAGCGGCAAATGTGGCATACATGTTATTACTTCTTTTTCTTCTTTTCTTTCTTTTCCGACTTCAACAACCCCATGTGTTGATGTCGAACCCGTGCGGCGCAGCGCAGCAAGCCGCTGCGCCGTATCATTTTGCCATCAACAAACCCTGTTGGGGGGGGAGGGATGCCCTATCTTTCAATCCGAACCCATCGGCTACGCCACGGCCCACCAGATGGTGGAAACCATCTTCCGCCAACAACTGCCCGCCCACGGCATGGCGGTGCGGGAAGGGCAAATCAAGCTCTGCCGCGCCATGCTCGACGCCTTACATAATAAGGAAGTCGCCCTTTGCGACGCGGGCGTCGGCCTCGGCAAGACCTATGCCTATCTGGTTGCCTGCCTGCTCTGGCAGAGTCAGCGGCCGCGGGCTTTGTGGCAGCCGGTCGTGATCTCCACGGCCAGCGTGGCGTTGCAGGAGGCCATCTTGCAAGAATACATTCCGTTTTTGTCATCTATATTATTACAATACGGATATTTTGACACACCAATCCAAGCTGTACTGCGCAAGGGCAAGGAGCGCTTTGTGTGTGACCTCCGCCTGCTGGAACGGCAGCGGCAGATGGCGCAGCGCGGCGAGCGGTTTGCCCGGCGGGCTGCGATTTTGCGGCAGGCGCTGGACTGCCTTGACCTGGATAAACTGCCCGGCCTGTCGGGCTTTGACCGGCGACAGATCTGCGTGCCCGAGCACTGCCCGCGGCTCTGCCCCGCGCGCGGTCGCTGCCGTTACCAGCGGTATCTGCGGGAATCGAATGACCTGGCCGTGTCCATCCAGGTTTGCAACCACAACTATTTGTTGGCCGACGCCCTGCACCGGCAGAATGGCTGGAAGCCGCTGCTGCGGGACTACCAGGCCGTCGTGATCGACGAAGCCCATCGTCTGCCCGAAGCGGCGGAACAAATGCTGACCAAACAGCTTTCCATAAAAGGGCTGTGGCAACTGATTCACCGGCTGGAACAACAGCACCTGACCCGCGGCACCCAGAAACTCTGCGCTACGACCGAAATGTTGGCCGCAGCCTACCAGCCGCAAGCGCCGAATCGGGCACGGGCAGATCGGCAGGTTCCATATCAGACAATCCCAGAGCGCCAGGCGACACTGGCTGCCTTGCAAACCTGTATCGGCGAACTGTTACAGCGATACCAGGCGCGACTGCCGCTTTCTCTGCGCCACCAGTTGCAGGCCACAAGCAAAATGGCCGCGCTGTTTGCCCGGCCGCAGGAGGATTGGATCACCTATATCGAATATGGCACCGTATCAGATAAGCAAACCGATACAGAGTTTACACTCTGTGCGGTGCCCCGCGACCAACCCGGCTATTTGCGCGATCTGCTGTGGCAGCGGGAGAAGCCCGCTATTTTGACCTCTGGCACTTTGGCCGCGGGGCACAACTTCACTCACGTCCGGCGACAGTTGGGACTGCATGGCGGCTCAGCCGTACAGACGGTGCAGGTTGCCTCCCCCTTCGACTATGCGAAAAACTGCCTGCTTTTGTTTCCGCCGCGGCCGGCTGCTCACAAAGCGGACAAGCCCAGCAGGGGAGAAACATCCCATGAGCGCTTGGCCCGCCAAATCGAACAGCTCATCCATAAGGCTCACGGGCACACACTGGTGCTCTTCACCTCGTATGACCAGATGGGCCATGTCTACGAGCAGTTGGAAGGCAGGCTGCCGGTGCCGCTGTTCAAGGCCCCGCGCGGCGGGCAGTGGTTTGTGGAGCAGTTCAAACGCTGCGACAACGCCGTGCTGTTGGCAGGCGGCCCCTGCTGGGAGGGTGTGGACTTCCCCGGCGATATTGTTTCGCTGCTGGTGATCGTGCGGCTGCCCTTCCCGGTGCCTGACCCGGTACGGGAAGCCCGGCGGCAGCAATACCCCGACCTGCACAGCTACATCCAGGCCGAGATCGTGCCCGAAATGCAGCAGAAACTGCGGCAGGGCTTCGGCCGCGCCATCCGCACCGAGACCGACAGTTGTACGGTCGCCATCCTCGACCCGCGGGCTGCACCCGGCGGGCGCTACCACCAAGCGGTGCTGGATGCGCTGCCATCCGGCATCCCGATTACCACCAAAACTGAAGATATACAACCCTTTCTCCGGGCTCGCAAAGGCCCGGATTTCTTTTTGCCAGACTTTGAAAATGACCCGAACGTAAAATAGGAGGAAATACCCATGCGCGCCATCTGCTTTATCCAGGAAACCAAGGACTCCGACCTGACCCTGCGCCAGCAGCAACTGATCTGCCACCGTGCCCTGCGCAAGCTGCTCTGGCCCTGCGAGCTCGAGCTGCTCGCCCAAGCCGGTACCGAGGAACAGCCGCTCTCGCTGCGCCCCGGCATGGTCGATCTGCTGCGGGCCGCCGCGGCGGGCGAGGTGGATGTGCTGGTCGTCACCGACATTCCGCACCTGCACTGCGGCCGCGCCGAACTGGACGGCCTGCTTATGTCATTATTGCAGTACGGAATCCACACCTTCGGGGCTAAGAACGGCCAGTGGATCGAGCCGGGCGGACGGCACTGGATGATATTGCCGGGGTATGACGAGACAGATGAGTGAACGGAGGAAAAAGGCATTGCATCGGGAAAAAGACCGGGCGCTGTTCTATCCACGCGCCTGGGTTTATGTTAGATCACGAGATCGTCACCGGCTGGCGGAACAGAAACTGAATTCCCTGCAGGCGGCACAGCAGCAGGGGCTTGAGATCGTTGGTACCAGTGAGGACCGGTGCGGACGGCACAGCATCTGGCGGCCGGGGTTATTTGCCATGATACGGGCAGTGCGCGCACGTTTGGTGGACGTCGTGGTCGTGCCGCGGCTGTCCCGGCTGGCTGTCCATCGGCAATGGTTGGGTTGGCTGCTGCGGATGTTCCGCAAACATGGCGTTACGGTTGTCACCATAGAGTGTGAACTTCGGTATGACCTCTACCGGCATGGATTGGATGGTGTCTTGTTGTAAACGATTACCCACAATGAATAAAACATAAAACATTTCGTGATTCGATTAAAATAGAACAGCGGAGCGGTGCCTCAAAAAAGGACCGCTCCGCTTTTTATTTTGTCTATATGGAGGTATTGATGCAAAACAAACGGCAAACCAGAGAAAACGTATATAGCATTGATGAATTTACAATGGGAATCAATCAACTTAGCTTTTCCTTTTTGGGAAGTCATATTGACATCGAATTTGTTGGAAAAAGGGATAGCCAGTCAAGGGAAAAAGTTAAGTCACTGGTGATGGACGCATACGCAGAGCGGGTAAAAAAATGGCAGTAATTCAACACGATTGTTGTTGGTATTGGTAATAGCTATTTACCATGATTAAGGATATGTTGTGTGGTAGACCACAGGAGGTGAAGGAAATGGAACGGGTAGAATGCTTGTATCGTGTGTCCACAAAAGGACAGGTAGATCACGATGACATTCCCATGCAGCGTATCGAATGCCGGAAGTTTGCCGAGGCACAGGGCTGGATCATTATTAAAGAGCTGTGCGAGAAAGGCGTTTCGGGATTTAAGGTGGCGGCAAACGACCGTGACGCGATCCAGGAACTGCGTGATGATGCAGTCAATCAACGATTTGATATCCTGCTGGTGTTTATGTTCGACCGGTTGGGTCGGCGCGATGATGAAACGCCCTTTGTGGTGGAGTGGTTCGCCAAGCAGGGAATCCGAATTTTCAGCGTCAAAGAAGGCGAACAAAAGTTCGAAAGCCATACCGATTCACTGATCAACTATATTCGATACTGGCAGAGCGAAGGCGAGTCCCGCAAGACATCCATGCGCATCAAAACCAGATTGGATCAGATGCGGGCCGAAGGGTTGTATACCGGCGGCCCGGTGCGCTACGGCTACAGGGCTGTTGAAAAAGGCCGGCTGAACAAGAAAAACAAACCGGTCAAGGATCTTGAGATCGATCCTGAAGAAGCGGCCATTGTAAAGGAAATATTTGAAAGAACGGTTTATAAGGGAGCCGGGCCGTTTGTCATGGCCAACGAATTGAACGAAAGAGGTATACGCACACATCACGGCGCAAAATTCAATGCGCTGAAAGTGAATCGCATTCTGGCAGAACGGCAGTATACCGGATATCTGATAACAAAGGATGTAACATCGACATTCTTGCCGGAGCTGCAAATCATCACGCAGGAGCTGTTTGACGAAGCGCAGGTGATTGTGGAACAGCGAAAGCGAAAAAACGCCGACTGGAGAAATATTCCACGCCAAAACAGCACGGGAGCCCTGCTTGGGGGAAACCTGTATTGTGCTACCTGCGGCAGCAGGATGACGTCCAGCAACCCAGGCAAGGGCGCAAAACGTGAATATGCAGAGTATCTCTGCTATATGGGAGCCAACCACCGAGTCGAATGCAGCGGACAAAGAGCGTATGTGGCAAAGCGTGTTGAACGGCTGGTCATTCAAGTAACCTGGCTTTTGCTCGATTCCATAAGGGACACCCCAAAAGACGCATCCATCGAAAAACGAATGAAGGAGGAAATCAAAGCATTATCTGACAGGGTAAAAGATGCCAAAAAGAAAGCCGACAACGCCGCCCAGGAGCAGGAAAATCTTGAACAAGAGGTTGCAAAATCCCTAATGGGGAAAAGCAGGTTTAACCCCGAAATGCTTAGTCGATTGATCGAGGAGGCATCTCAAAAAAAGAAAGAGCTACAAAGAACCGCAATCGAGCTGGAACAGCAACTTACCAATCAGAAGAAGATTTCTGAAGAGCTTGGTTCCTATTATGACCGCTTCCTGGGATGGAGCGGTGAATTTGGAATGGCTTCTATTGAAAGAAAGCGAATGATCATTGCGCAGCTGTATAAGCGAATCGAATTGGGACGCGGATATAAACTTCACTTTGTTCTGGACTGGAACTATGAGCAGTTTCTGAATGATGCTGTATTGGAAGGTGTAAAAGGTGTAGAGAACGCCAGTCTTCAGCCGCCGCCTAAAATCAGGAAACGGAACCGTGCAGCCGCTAATCAAACCCGAAAAACTGCCTGATGTTGGCGTCGGGAGATCGCGACCATATTTTGTCGGGAGTATTTAACCAATTTTTGTCGGAAAAGTCGGAGCCAGCAGAATAAATAAAAAGAGTGCCAACAACCCAGCACTCATAAATTGGTTACTCCTGCGCCACTACCGGCTCAACCGCAGGTATCTTGCCTGTTTGCAAAGAAACGGTCTCCAGTTTCTTTCCCCGGAAACTTTCACCACGCAGCTTAAACACAGTAGCATCGTCAAAGATGCGGTCCAGCGTACACAGCAAGGTAGCGTCTTCCTCAAAATCCTCGCGCCAGAGAGCCGGGTTCTTGTTGCTGGTGAAGATCATATTGAAACTGCCTTCTTTGTTGTATCGCCGGTCAATCAGGTCAAAGAACAGCCGGGTATTCTCTTTGTCAAAGGCACAGTGGCCAATCTCGTCAATAATCAGGCAAGAGGGGCGCACAAGACCGTTGAGGCAGGAATCGGTCTTTCCGGAACGTCTGGCTGCCGTGAATCGGTCCCGGAGTTCAGATGCCTTAATGAAATAGGTCTTCAATCCGTGCTGGCAGCAGGCGTAGCCGAAAGCCTGTGCCAGATGTGTTTTACCTGTACCTGCCGGACCAATAAAGGCTAGGTTTCGGTGAGAGTAGATGGCATTCAAGGACGCCAGAACCTTCAGACGCTCCACATCTTTCCCCTTGAGCAGTGAGAAATCAAAGTTCTCAAAGGTTTTAGGCACCTTTGTAGGAAGGCGGCTCAGTTTCAACAAAGTCTGGATAGTGGTCTGCTGCTTCTTTTCGCTGAGATAGGAAAAGAGCATTTGCACGGCTTCTAATCCAGTCTCTGAGAATTCCTGGTCTTCCGCGAACAGCGCAAATTCCTCTGCGGAAAGATCCAGCTTTAAAACAGAGGCAGCGGTTGCCACCTGCTCAAAGATTGTTTCCTTCATACCTGGTCCTCCTTGTCAAAATCAAATTTGGCAAAGGAAAGATCCTGCGAGGATTTTGGAAGCTGTAAAATCTGTGTTTGAACAGGTGCTGTAGGGAACTCTTCAGGCTGTACCAAGGATTCGTATTGCCCCTCACAGAAACTGTCAGTGCGGCTCCAGGTAACGGTATGTGTAACCAGCAACACTTTCAGATCGGCAGAATAGATGCGCAACAAATCACCGCTGCGCTCCACTCTGGCTGTTGCGCCAGGATAGCTGTAAGGCACTCCAAAACGCCGACCCTCGTAATTTACAAAACCGTCAAAGGATATTTTTCTTTCCGGACAGAGATAGAAACGGACGGCATCCTCCGGAACCATGCGCAATTGTTCTCCACATATGGTTTCGTGAATCTTTTGAGGCGCACCATCCACAGTGCGGCGGTAGGTTCCGTTCTGTTTGTTGCACCATTCCAGCGCCTGCCAGTTGAGGTCTGTAAGATCACAGAACACCCGGTCAGCCAGGAAATTGTCCTTCACAAAACGCACCAATCGCTCCACTTTTCCCTTGGTGAAGGGATGCCGTGGCTTGCAAAGTTTTGTCTCGAAGGTAAGGGTCTGCATAAAGGCTTCGTAGTCTTTCTGCCAGACTGGATGGCCATCCAGATCTCGGTGCAGTACAACGCTCTTCATGTTGTCGGTTAACACAAAACGCGGAACCCCCATGTACTGGAAAGCGTGGATCATCCCAATAAACAGGTTTTCCTGCCGGGCATTGGGGAAGAACTCAATATACCGCTGTCCGCAATGGTGGCAAATCATAGCAAAGCAGGCAACTCGGTAGGTCTGCCCATTGTAATCCAGAACATCAGTGAATCCCCAATCCATCTGGTAAGCTTCACCGGGCTTTGTGACGTACCGGCGGCCACGGTTTCCCTGCGCCGCAACCAACTGGCGCTTGGCTGGAATAAGGTGTTTGTGGGCGGCGATATACTCTTTTACAATGGTTGCCCCGCCTTCAAAACCGGCCTGTCGCAAACGCTCCAACACTACAGAGGAGTTCTTGACTCCTTGGCGCAGCAAACTGTCCAACAGGCCGGTATAACCGCTGAGTTTTGTGACCGTATGTTTACTGCCTTTGGTGCTCCGAGGCAAATCTTGGAAGCTGTTTTTCTTGAGTCTGCGCAGTCTGCTACGAGATACGCCGGTTCGTCGTTCTAATTCGGCCAAGTTGATACGTTCCAGGGAAAAGGAGTCTCCCTGGAACGCCTTCATTTCTTCTATGGCTTGTGCTATACTTGGTGCAAAGCCATTACCATTTTGCTCTTTCATCGCTATTCCTTTCCACTGGGTTGTTGGCACTTTCCAGTGTACAGGATTTAAAAGAGCATCGGTAGTGGCTTTATCTTTTCCGACTAAATTTGGTCTCGAACGCCCGACACTTGAAGGTTAGTTTCTCCCGACCCGAATAAATCCAAAAATCTTTTGTAAAAATTGTCTAAATAAGACAGGTTTTGGCATATTTAACCATTATGATATCTTCAGGGTCAAAGAAAGAAGGTATCACATGTGGATGCAGAAGAACGCCGAAGGGAGATTCTGCATCATCTGAGTTTGACGGGCCAGGAGACAATGGAAAATCTGTCGACAATGTTTGGTGTCTCTGTTCGAACAATTTTTCGGGATATCGAGCAGTTGTCGGTAGGCAACCGCATCCGCTGCGTACGCGGCAGGCATGGTGGTGGCGTCATTTATGAAGGTGATCGTCCACGTCTGACGCAAAAGCACTATCAGCTCCTGGAGCGGTTGTCGCAAGGCCTTTCTGAACAGGATGCCGAAACCATGCAGGAGATCATGGAAGCTTTGACTCTACGCGGAGCCTGATCGCCCCGCATACCTTGACAACTGCATACCCAGCACGGCAGGTACGTTCCTGCCCCAGTGAGCAACACGGGAAGATGCGCCAGGACGCGCCATGTTCTGCATAACCATCGATGCCTACCCCATGAGGCATTATGCAGGATTTGACGCTGAGCGATCCCATCCGACCCGAAAGCAGTCACGACGGACTGTTTTGCGATGACCTGGGGCAGGGGATAATGATACGCCTGCAGCCCCGCGCATCAGACGGGGTGGCCGGGCCCAGGTTGCAATCATGAGACCTTCGCCCTTGACCAGTGAGCGGTTGTATGCCAGCAGCCCGCCTGCCGTGTTCCTCATGCCAGGGGGCGAGCGGCAAATATGGCAAGTTATTACTCCTTTTTTCTTTCTTTCTTTTTTTACGACCTCAACAACGTGTTGATGTCGAACCCGTGCGGCGCAGCACAGCAAGCTGCTGCGCCGCATTATTTTGCCATCAACCGTAATGGAACGGGGGGATTCTGTTTGAATGAAACGATGCCGACAGGGTACGAACTTGCCCACCAGCAGGCTGAAACCATATTCCGCCACATTTTTCCGCGCCAGGGGATGACGGTGCGGGAAGGCCAGATTCAGCTGTGCCACACCATGTTGGATGCCCTGTTTGGCGGGGAAGTGGCCCTTTGCGATGCCGGCGTCGGCCTCGGCAAGACCTATGCCTATCTGGTGGCCGCTATCCTGTGGATGCAGCAGCGCGCACTGCCTTTACGGCAGCCATTGGTCATCTCTACTGCCAGCGTGACTTTGCAGGACGCAATTCTGAAAGAATACATTCCATTTTTGTCATCCGTACTAACGCAAAACGGATGTGTTAAAGAACCGATACAAACTGTACTTCGCAAGGGAAAGGGCCGCTACGTCTGTGACCTGCGCCTGCTGAAACGACAGAGGGAAGTGGCACAGCGCGGGGAAAAGTTTGCTCGGCGGCTGCATGTGCTTCGGGATGCGGATGCCTGCCTGGATCTGGATCAGATCCAAGGCCTGTCGGGATATGACCGGCGGCATATCTGCGTGCCGGAGCGATGTGCGAAAGACTGCATTGCGCGCCACCGATGTCGGTACCAGCGGTATCTGCAGCAAAGCGGGAGCGGCTCGCTCCTGATTCAAATCTGCAATCACAATTACCTTCTGGCGGATGCCATACACCGACAGAACGGCTGGAAGCCGCTGCTGCGAGATTACGGCGTGCTTATCATTGACGAAGCACATAAACTGCCGGAAGTCAACCAGCAGATGCAAACCCGGAACTTGACGGTAGCAGATTTGAACGCTATTGCAGACCAGCTGGCAAGGGAGAATCTCGTACATGAATCGCAGCAACTGCGGCGAATCACGGATGAACTGGTTGCGGCCTTTGGGACCATGCAGCATGGCCGGGCGCGGGAAATCCCGTATGCCCCGCAGCAGGAACAGCTTGCAACACTCGATCGTCTCCATCATCAACTGTGCGAAAGAACTCAACAAGACGGAAGAAAACTTTCACCACCGCTGCGGCGCGCAGTACAGCGCGTTATAGAGTTGACACAGTTGTTCCTCATGCCGAATGATTCGTCGACTATGTATGTGGAATATGCAGCTGAGCTGGGGGATAGCAAGCAAATTGTCTCACTGAACGCAGTGCCCAAAGACTTGCCGCAGCATCTATACACCACGCTGTGGAGCCGGTGCAAACCAGCGATTCTGACCTCCGGCACCCTGGCGGCTGGCGATGGTTTCGCCAATACCAGCAGGCTGCTGGGACTGGAACATGGCGTTCCTGTGCGAACCTTGCAGGTATCCTCTCCGTTTGACTATGTGCATAACTGCTTGCTCGTGTTACCTTCATCATCCGGCAAGCGGAAGCACATGGAAACCAGCAATGAGCAAATTGCAAAGCAGCTCTGCCAGCTTATAGAAGCGGCGCATGGCCACGCGCTTGCGTTGTTTACTTCCTATGAGCAAATGGGCGCAGTGTATGAATTGCTGAAGGTTGCGCTGAATTTTCCGATTTTACAGGCGCGGCGCGGAGCACAGGCGATTGTAGAACAGTTCAAACAGCTGCCAAACGGTGTGCTGCTTGCGGGCGGCTCCTGCTGGGAAGGAATTGATTTCCCCGGTGATCTGGTTTCGCTGCTTGTAATTGTGCGGTTGCCCTTCCCGGTGCCTGACCCGGTGCGGGAAGCCAGACGCGAACAATACCCTGACCTGCACAGCTACATCCAGACCGAGATCGTGCCCGAAATGCAGCAAAAACTGCGGCAGGGCTTCGGCCGGGCCATCCGCACCGAGAACGACAGCTGCGCGGTCGCCATCCTTGACCCACGGGCAGCCCTCGGCGGGCGGTATTATCAGGCGATACTGAATGCACTGCCGGACGGCATCCCGGTCACAACCAAAATCGAAGACATTGAACCATTCCTTCGGGCACACAAAAGCCTCGATTATTTTTTATCGAATTCCGAAAATCATTAACACAGGATAATATAATGGAGGAACACCATGAGAGCGATCTGCTTTATCCAGGAAGTCAAAGATTCAGACCTGACCATGCGCCAGCAGCAACTGATCTGCCACCGGGCGCTGCGCAAACTGCAATGGGCCTGCGAGTTGGAGCTATTCGCCCAGGCAGGCAGCGAAGCCCAACCGCTCTCTCTGCGCCCTGGTATGGTCGATCTACTGCGTGCCGCCGCTGCAAGTGAGGTGGATGTGCTGATGGTGGTCGATGTGGAACACCTGCACTGCGGCCAGGCGGAACTGGATGGCCTGCTTATGTCGCTATTGCAGTACGGCATCCATACATTCGGGGCCAACAACGGCCAATGGATCGAACCCGGCGGACGGCACTGGATGATTCTGCCCGGCTACGATGAGATAGATGAGTGAACAGGAGAGAGGATGGCATTGCATCAGGAAAAAGACCGGGCGCTGTTCTATCCCCGCGCCTGGGTATATGTCAGATCACGAGATCATCACCGGCTGGCAGAACAGAAACTGAATGCGCTCCAGGCGGCACAGCAACAAGGTCTTGAAATCGTCGGCACCAGCGAGGATCGGTGCGGACAGCACAGCATGTGGAGGCCGGGACTCTTCGCCCTGCTTTGGGCGGTGCGGGCACGGTTGGTAGATGTTGTGGTCGTGCCGCGCTTGTCCCGGCTGGCTGTGCATCGGCAATGGTTGGGATGGATGCTGCGGATGTTCCACAAACATGACGTTACGGTTGCCACCATTGAGTGTGAGCTTCGGTATGACCTCTACCGGCATGGATTAGATGGTGTTCTACTATAATGACAATGTTAACCGCATGAATTTTCGCAGTATTAATGCATACCAATAGAACCAACATGACGGGATCGGCGCGATGCAAATGATTGACAACGTGCGCACAAACGGTTATACTTTAAGCAAGATGACTGGGAGGCGAAGGTTATGGCTAAGTCAGCAAACATCAATGTGCGCATCGATCCGGAAACAAAGAAGCGTGCGGAAGATTTGTTTTCCAGCTTTGGTATCACGATCACGGATGCCATCAACATATTTCTCCGCAAATCCATCATGGAGGGAGGCTTGCCGTTTGACGTCCGGCTACCAGAACATCCGCTGGATGCCAGCCGTATGACTGCCGAACAGCTGGATGCTGCGTTGGAAAAAGGGTATGCACAGCTTCAAGCGGGCCAATGTATCCCGGCAAAACAAGCGTTTGATGAGATCCGGGGAGAGGTTGGCACATGACGTATGACGTGACATTGACCCTGCAGGCAAAGCAGGATTTGAAGGCCATCTACCGATACATCGCGGTGGATTTGGCCTCTGAAATCAATGCAAACCGATTGCTCGACCGTCTGGAAGAAAAAATTCTTAAACTGGACACAATGCCGGAGCGTTTCCGCATTTATGATAGGGAACCATGGCGCAGCCGAAACTTGCGCGTGATGCCCATCGACCATTATCTTGTGTTTTATGTTTCGGATCGACAAACGCAAGCCGTGACTGTGCTCCGCGTTATGTATGGCGGCCGTGATGTGGCTGCTCAATTGGAGCGCAACATAACATAAAGCCAAACGATCACAAATCCAATCCGGAGCGAGTCCTCGAAAAGGGGAAATCGCTCCGCTTTTTTATTGCTTGGAATCAGTATTACGGTTAGTCAACCTCTATGCTGACAGTTCGGGCAGAACTTGAGTGAAGGCGCTATAATGCAAATTGATTATAATACGGAATCTCCTGCGCCCATTGTGGTGCAGGAGATTCGCTATGCGTTGGCATTATCTATTGTAAAAAATCTACTTGAAAATGGGGTGATCGACCGGGAAAATGCGACCAAAGTAACTGTTGCTCTTGCCAATTTATACGGCGTAAATCGGCGGGCTATTTAGTGGTTATTGTGAATGGATAATTCGCTCGCTGTGTGATAGTGTTGTCGTGATAAGGTCGGCCACCAGATAGATCAAACAACACAATATCACATAGGGAGGGCTGAGTCATGCCGCAGGTGGAAGTTATTAAACCGATTCGGCAACACGTGACAGCAAAGCTGCGCGTATGCGCTTATGCCAGAGTCAGCACTGATTCAGCGGATCAGCTCAACTCTTTCGCTTCTCAGGTGCAGTATTACACCAATTACATCGAATCCCGTGCCGATTGGGAACTGGTTGACATCTATGCGGATCGTGGGATCACAGGTACCGATGCCCACAAACGTGATGAATTTCTGCGCATGATGGAGGACTGCCGCAAGCGGAAGATCGACCAGATACTGGTGAAATCATTATCCCGCTTCGCCAGAAACACGGCGGACTGCATTGCTGCGATTCGGGAACTGAGACAACTGGGCGTGACGGTGATTTTTGAAAAAGAGCGCATCAACACCCGTCTGATGGCCAACGAGATGCTCATCAGCATGATGAGCGCCTTTGCGCAGGAGGAATCCGTTTCTATCGCCAAAAATCTGCGCAAAGGCATTCTGATGCGGATGAATTCCGGCAACTTCAGGCTTTCCAATCTTCCATATGGTTACGACCACTATGAAAACGGTCGCCTGTCGGTTCAGAATGGAGAAGCAAAAGCGATACGCTGGATCTACGATCGCTATCTTTCGGGATACGGCGTCAATCAGATCGCCAGGGAACTGCCGTGCCAGTTGCCGGCAGAAGCCAGAATCCGCGGCTCGAAGAATGGTATCCTATACATCTTGAGCAATGAACGCTATATGGGGGATGAGCTGCTGCGCAAATCCTTTACGAGTGATACGGTACCATTTCGAAAAATTATGAACTGTGGTCAACAGGATCAAGTTTATATCAGACATTCGCACGAGCCAATCATAGAGGTGGAGAAGTTCCATGCCGTTCAAACCCTCTTGGCAGAACGGCGCGGGCAATTCGGATGTGAGGAACCTCGGAAAACCTACCTGCTTACAGGGAAGCTTATTTGCAAATCCTGTGGCGCACCGCTTTACCGCAGGGTGACCGGCAAGGGCATATGCTGGATTTGCAAAAATCACGTATACCACCCTGAACGGTGTACGGAAAAGGGATATTCGGAGGCGGCCGTTTTGCAGGGGGCCCTATGTCTCTGCCGAAAATTGAGAACCTACAGCAAAGAACTGCTGCAATGGTACTTGCAGACCTTGCTGAAGATCGAATCCCATGACAGGGCTTGTCGGCCCCAGGTTCAAGATTTGTATCAGACAATCAACGATATATTAATCCAGAGTCATACCCTCCAACGCTTGTATGCGAGCGGGTGTATTGACTCTGGATTTTTTATCAGCAGGAAAAACGAGCTGGATCACCAGTTGACTGAAAATAAGGCCAGATTGCACGAAGCGAAAGCGACGCTGTGCGGGGACATCATCCGGCAGACTCGGATAATGATGGATGCTCTTGAGCAGGATGCAACGCCAACAGACGAGGTTATCTGGGGTCAGCTCATCGTAAAAGCGACGGTAGGGGAGGGGAGAATCTCCTTTAGCATGTTGAACGGGCTGGAATTGACAAGTCCCCTTAAGGAAGAAGGCTGATCAATGGAAAGAAAGCGGCGCTTCCCGTTTGGTTACGAGATGCGAGAGGGACGCATTGTTCCAAATCCAGAGGAAGCCAAAGCGGTGGTGGTGATCTTTCAAAGCTTTGCATCAGGCGCTACAACACCAGCCATTTCCAATAGTATGACGGAATTACAGATTCCGTACAGACCAGGAAGTGCTGCGTGGAATAAAAACATGGTGTGCCGCATCTTGGACAATGAGAAATATATCGGTGCAAACGGGTACCCAATCCTGCTGCAAAAAGAATTGTGGGATCGCGTAGCTGCAAAGCGCGAACAGGCACCGTCTGTTCGCCTGAACCCGGCCATCCGCTCTGTCAGGGCGAAGATGTGCTGTGCGCAGTGCGGACAGAAATTAAAACGGATTTCCTATCATACACAGGGCAATGTGTACTGGCGGTGCGACCGCTGTGCCATTCAATTCCCATCCGTGACCGATCAGGCGTTGCTGGACACGATTCTGGAGAAACAAAACGAGATGATCCGGCGGCCACAAAAAGTTATTCCAACAGAAGCAGGCAATATAACCTATACAATGGAGATAGTGCGGGATATGCAAATTCTGGATCACGCCATCAGCAATCCGCAAACTCCCACCGCCGAACTTTTACAGATGGCAGCACAGTGCGTGCAAAATGTGTATGCGTGTTGCCAGGAGGTGCCGGATGCGGTGGAAAGCGATGCAATGGTTCGTATGCTGCAGGAGGTGTCGCCAAGCAATACCTTAAATATCGAACTGTTGAACCAGTGCGTGAAAAGAATCCTGATGCGGCCGGATGGAAACATTCAGTTTCAGGTATGTAATGGAACCATTATCTAAGGGAGAACAGACATGGCAGGCAATGAGGAACGAACCATTATACGGATTCCGCGAAAAGAATCATCGCAACAGAACGGGCGAAAACGTCTCCTGCGGGTTGCGGCCTATTGCCGTGTCAGTACAGAGCAGGAGGAGCAGGAGAGCAGCTTTGAAAGTCAGGTGGATTATTATACCCGGTTGATCAATGGCAATCCAGAATGGAAGATGGCCGGGATCTACGCGGATCACGGCATCAGCGGTGTACGGGATATGATACGGCCAGGCTTTATGAACATGATTGAGGATTGCAAAAAGCATAAGATCGACCTGATCATGACAAAATCCCTGAGCCGATTCTCGCGGAACACCTTGGATTGCATCAAGTATATCCGCCTGCTGAAAGGCCTAGGTGTGGCCATTGAATTTGAAAAAGAGGGGCTGAACACTGGCGAACTGAGCAGCGAAATATTCTTGACCTGGTTCTCAGCCTTTGCTCAAGCGGAAAGCGAATCACTGAGCCAGAATATAACGATGGGAAAGCGACGCTTGTTTCAGGCGGGTAAATGTGCTTTTCCATATAATTCATTCATAGGCTACCGACCAGGGCCCGATGGCAAACCAGAGATTGACCCCAAACAGGCAAAAACTGTAAAGCGGATTTTTTACGGATACCTGGCAGGCAAAACCCCATCGCAGCTGAAAGCCGAGTTGGAGCAGGATCACGTTCCATCGCCTGCGGGTAAAGCGAAGTGGTCACGCGCAACGATTCAGAATATGCTTCACAACGAAAAGTATGCCGGGGATCTCCTTCTGCAAAAGACATATACGGCAGATTTCTTGACCAAAACGGTCAAGAAGAACCACGGAGAAGTAGAGCAGTATTATGTTCGCAATAATCACCCGGCTATTATTCCGCGAGATGTTTTCCAAGCGGTTCAGCTGGAAATGGCAAGGCGGGGAAGCAAAACAAAGGCTGATCCGAATAAGAGGACGGCGGGCCGAAGCAAATATTCTAGTAAATTCGCCTTGACAGAGCGTCTGATTTGCGGAGAATGCGGTTGTATGTACCGCCGCGTTCTATATACAAATCGGGACGGCAGCAAAGCAAGAGTTTGGAGATGCACTAACCGCTTGGAAAACGGCAAAAGATTCTGCAAAAATTCGCCGACCTTGAAAGAGCAGGAATTGCAGAAAGCCCTTATGAAGTGTATTGCCGCACTGCTGGATAACAAAGAGAGTGTTAAAGAAGAAGTGATGCAGACAGAAGAAAACATCTTGCGCTATGAAGGGGCAACACAAGACCCACGCCAGTTGCTAGACCGTATCCAGGCGATTGATCATCAGACCAGTAACCTGCTGCTCCTGGTTGCGCACAGCGAGGATGCCAGCATCTATGAAGGAAAGTTCAAGGCGCTGAAAGAAGAAAAACAGGCGCTGCAAACCGAATTAGAAAGTTTGCAGCGCACATCCCAGATGGACGCCAAAGTACAAAACAGGATACAGAAAGTATTGGGTTGCATCCAAAGCACACCCGCCGATTTCACCCAATATAACGATGACTTGGTCCGACGAATTGTGGAACAGGTCATCGTATACTCGCAAGAGAAGGTTGTGGTGAAGTTTGTGGGTGGGTATAGTGTGAAGATGCAAGTCTAAGAACAAGCGAGTATCACAATAATTTCCCCAATCTTCTCTAATGTTAAAGAGTAGAAGGCGATAGAAAACGATTTATAGGAAATGTCGCAAATTCATGACGCTCCTTTGGTGAAAGATGCTTGATGTTATCGAGTGCTTGAGCCTGCATACCTAATAAAAGATCACAGCATATACCCATTAAGGAATTATGGCTATATCGAGTGATGATTTCATAAAGGGTCAATTGTTCATCAATAACTAATGCGCGCTTTCGCCTAATGACTTGTATTTGATTTACCTTTGCAATATCGATTTGTTCTTGTGTTTTAGAAATTTCTAGAATAAACTCTGCCATATCAGAAGCACAATCCAACAGATCTGAGCGTTTGTCGTTTGTGTGATCATAAGCGAGTAGCATATCCAATAGAGAGCGAGTTGCATATTCACAGATATACGGTTTTGAAGATAACTTTCGATAAGAATTGATAACGGTAAGTGGCTTTAGATTGCTGAGCGACTCGTAATCTTTAGCGGTTAGTATAAAGTATTGAGACATCGGCTGCATGGAACCGTCTAAATTTACAACACAGTTTAAATCAATAGAAAAGAAATCTGACAATTGATAGGTCGACGGATCATCTGGCATAGATGCAAAATAGAGAGCAAAGCGTAAATCGCTGATAGCCATTGCGGATACGCAGGGAATATCCTTTTTTAATCCGCATACAGGTTTTTTGTAAATAAACGCGTCGACTAAGCGAAGTAAATTTCGCTTGTCAGATTCTGTGAGATGGCTAAGGTCTAAGTCTCCATAATAAGAAAGAGTGTCAAAGACTTCTGTAATATTCTTAAAAATTTCATACTGGCGCTCTTTATGTGAGAGGGTGTCTTGATTTACGCTGATACCACGAACTGCTATTTTTCTTCCGCTCTTTATAAAGTCAAAACCACCATTCTTTAGGACAGCCAAGAGAAAGGGATAACAATTTACAGCACTACGAATACTGGAGGGAAGCTGTACTTGCATTTGATGCGTAGTAGTATTTGGACCGTGGAAGATGCATTTGATACAGTTCTCAAATATGCATATTGTTTGTGTTGTGGAATGATAGTAATCAACACAAATATCAAATTCTTGCGTCCCAATGTGTACATGGGACGTTTCGGTCTTATGGACTCCATTAACGTAGAGAATATCCCCCAACGGTATTGGAATTGGCGAGCCGGAAATGCGTGCGTACGAGTAGATTTCCGTACCAACAATTGAATCTGCAGGGGAATCAGAAAAAGTTGAAATAAAAGTGGTTAAACCTTCAAAGTTATTACTTTGTTGTAGGTCAGCAATTGTAGGCAAGGAACTCTGAGCAAAGCTCCGTTGCCTGCAACTCTCTTCATAGCAATGAATAAAAATATCGTCTATTTTAGAAATATCTTGTGGCAAAGGAGAAAAGCTAATAGAGATGGTTTTTTGTGTGATACCTTTGCGATTTTTTCGCTCGTTAGCTAATTGCAACCAGTTGCGAACAACAATTGGTGGCATAGCGGAGTAGTAAATAGTTTGCTTTATACCATCTTCGCTTATGTATACAACGAAATAAATAATGCCCTCTGATAAGTATCTTTGTAGATCAACGACAGAAACCGGATATGTAATCTGAGCATTGGGGTGGATGTTCCTTTGCCTTCCTTTAACTTGTATAGCAATACGCCCGATCATATCTTTTTTGCCTTTAGATTTGTCATTATAGATTTCCACATTGCCATCCCAACAAGGTTCCTTGTCGTTTGTGTTGACATATGGATCGAGATGCTTAGATAGCGTTAAATAATCTGAAACTTTATGCGCAGCAAGCGTTTCCAATGATTTAGAGTCCATACATTGCATTCCCTTTGGGCAAATGATATGCTTTATTATAAATCTATATCACACGCAATGTCCAGTGTTAGCTTGCTATAAATTGTCCGTATTTCAAGGAAAAGATACAATTTCCAATGGCTTTCTGCCAGATCAGCAAAGTCCGTTTGAATAACAAAGAAACGCTAATTGTATACTCGAAAACTGAATTAAAACGACGATAATATGTGACATATTTGCGTTATCAAGATTGACCACCTTGGACAAAAAAGCAGAGCGGACATTTTGTCCGCTCTGCTTTTTTATATCTCAGACTGAAAGGGCAATGCCGCATTTAATTCAGCAGCAGAACAACTGCCTCCGCCAGGAGCGGGAACAGCATCAGCCCACAATAGAGAAGTTGTACCGCAAATTCTGCGGCAGCATATGGCAGGGGATGTCTGGCCTTCAAAAGCGGCAGCAGGCTCCGGAAAAACACGCCTCGCTGCACGAAGATAAGCCCGCTGGCCGCAAGGCGCCAGATCTGCAAAAGTATGCCACTGCTGATGATACACTTCAGAGCGACCACAAACGTCATCTCTGTCTGGTCAGGAGTGAGGAAACCTGATGCATTATGCCAGTGAACGGTCACTTGCAGAGGCAACGCAATCTGCATCCATATCCCCAGGGCAACAGTCAGCCAGAAAAAGGCGTTGCGGGCCCCGCTCCACAGGATGCGGCCGGGCCGCAGCATGGCCACAAAGTCTTCCAGAGTGTCTTCCGACGGAGGCTCCGGTGTACTGCCCGCGTGCATTAGCTGGGATAAACTCAGCCCTAGAGCATCCGCCAGCGGTTCCAAGGTGTTGATGTCAGGGAACCCGATGCCGCGCTCCCAGCGGCTCACAGCCTTGTCTGTGACATGAATGATATCGGCCAGTTCCGCCTGCGTCATTCCGCGTTCCCGCCGCGTGTCGGCCAGAAAAGCTCCGAAAGTCTTTGCATCCATTTTGCGGCACCTCCTTTGGTATAACCATACCACCCACTGTGCCCAAAAGTAAACCTACGATTCCTTTACCTGCGCAAATACACAAAAACTCCCTCTGACGAAAGCTGAAGTGACCCCAAAAAGTTAGACAATAATTTCAAATAAAAATTGTTCAAGCA
>ERZ1090860.626-NODE-627-length-20671-cov-12.169868_pt1 | contig 20671 bp, 25 predicted proteins | sample MGYA00478483_ERZ1090860 | MGnify/ENA primary metagenome ERZ1090860 (study PRJEB33644, sample SAMEA5815741) | chicken gut metagenome | biome: Chicken; feature: Gastrointestinal Tract; material: Caecum | place: Ireland | collected 2019-01-01 | study: A study of the...
CCAACCCCAGCCTGGGGACGCTGATCTCTGAGCGCACAATCCGCAGCGAGATCGGGAAGGATGTCCTGGACTTTTGCATCCAGCGTCTCGGCTTTTGGGTGTCGTACAACATCAAGTCCGCAATCTCGGCCAATGAGTGGGAACGCCTCAAGGTGGAGGCATTGCCCAAGCTGCGCGGCAAGCTCTATGCCGGCGTCAAGTATGGCCAGGACGGAAAGACAGTGGCCATGTCCATCGCGGTCAAGACCACCGAGGGCAAGGTATTTGTCGAGTGCATCGACTGCCGGCCCATCAAGGCGGGGAACGCCTGGATCGTCAAATTTTTGGAGGCAGCGGATGTGGCCCGGGTGGCTATTGACGGCGCCGGCCATGCCTCTACGCTGGTGGAGGCCATGAAGCGCAAGAAACTGCGCCGGCCGCTCCAGGTGCTTCCGACCGTCGCTCAGGTCGTAGCGGCAAATGCGGCTTTTGCAGATGCCGCGAACGATGAGACGCTCTGCCACATGGGCCAGCCTAGCGTGGTGCAGATTGCCACCAACTGCGACACCCGCGCCATCGGCGGGCACGGCGGTTTTGGATACCGGAGCATAAAGCCGGATGTAGCTGTCGAGATCCTGGACAGCATCATTCTGGCGCACTGGCTCTGCCAGACGGCCAGACCCGCCCGCACACAAAAAGTCTACTACTGAGCGAAGGAGTGCTTTTATGGCTGAATTTGAGCCTATCACGACTTGGGGAGATCAGAAAGACGGCAGACAGGCAACCGCCGGGCAGCAAGAAGCAAACGCGGCTCTGGCCGCGCTGGCCGCCACCGGCAACGCTTTTGCCCTGGGGCAGCTTTGGGAGATTAACCGGGGCTTGCTGCGCTCTATGTTCTGGAAATGGTACCCGAACCACCGAGAGTTGGCAGACGCCCACGGCATGACGGTGGACGACTTCGAGCAAGAGGGCTATTTTGCTGTCCAGTACGCCGCTCAGACCTACCAGCCGGAGGCGGGCAGCTTTTCAAACTGGCTTTCATATGCCATGAAACGGCAGGTTCAGCAGGCCTTAACCAACGGCCACCGACGCAATATCAATGGCACAGACGGTAAGGTGCACACCGTTTCTGCAGATCCTCTGAACTACTGTACAAGCCTGGATATCCCCCTGGATGCAGGGGATGACGGCGCGGCCAGCCTGGGCGAGATACAACCCGATCCAACAGCCGCGGAGGCATTCCGGGATGTGGAGGAACGAATTTACCAGAAAGAACTGCACGATGCCCTGGAAGAAGCCTTACATAAGCTGACCGAGCGGGAAGAAACGATGATTCGGGACCGCTTTTACCAGCAAAAGACCTTGCAAGACATTGCCGTAGAAGAAGGACTTTCTTACGGGCGGGTGCGGCAAGTAATGGGAAAAGCGCTTAGAACGCTGCGACGCAGTCCACGTCTACAGCGTTGGCATGATGATCTCATAACAACCCAGGCATATCACCATATAGGGAAAACTGCTTTTTCCAGTGGAGGCAGCATAGAAGAACGAATTTTAGAGGTCCTGGAGCGTAGGAAACTGCTTTGACCCATTCCAACAATAGCAAAGGCCGCTCCGGAAAAGATCATCCGATCCGCCGGGCGGCTTTTGTTTTTGCAGTTCGGCAAGACTTTGTTGCCATAATATTTGCGCGTCCGCGCTTTGGCTTATTTCCTGCGCGCTGTGAGCCTTTTTGAGAATATTCGAGTAGTTTCATGCCTGACACAAAAAACCGAAAATAGGACTGTTTCCGGGGCTGTCACGATGTGGGGACTTCTGGCCGGGCTAAAACTGTGCTGACAGGTTGTTCCACAGCTGCACACGTCCGCAATACTGTACAGCCGCCGGGCGGCCACCAGCTGCCGGTCTCCCGCCTGGATACCAACCGGGGGGCGAGATCTGGCCGCCCTGGAAGATCAGAGCCGGTGATCCTGGACGGCGGCAGAAAGAGCCGCCGGGCGCTCCTATACAAACACGGAAGCAGGTGCGGGGAGACTCTTGCCCGCGCCAATTCGTCGCAAGCTGCCTGTCCGGTGTCCAAAATTTGGACGCCGGCAGCTCGTCTGAAATTCGGACGGGCACAATGGTGGAGTCGTCGCACCGTGCGACAACTGGTCGAGCCTTGCCGAACAGTTCGGCAACATCTTTCTGAATCCTCCAGGGGGTGAAGATAGCTGCAAGTGAGACATTCCGCCACCTGCCACAGGGTGCCGATATGGCCGCCGAGTTGTCCAAATTTTGGATGACTCCAGCTTTGGAGCATCCAGCAGAACGCCGGGACACGGTATGCGGATCATAAAAACGGCAACCGGCCCGGCGGGCGGCAACCACTGTTGCATCATGTGGTGGCACTATTTGTTTTCAGCCTTTTCGTTCGGCTCGCTGCCCCGCTGCATTTTTTCCCGGATTGCAGAAAGGCAATAACCTTGCACAGAATCCCCGGCCAGTGCCGCTGCAGCCCTGATTGCTGCGCCTTCCTCTTTGAGCGGCTGCAGAACTATTCTGTCTAGTTTTGCCTGATAACGGGCGTTTGTTACGGCCTTTTTGTCGGTCAATGCCATAAAGATGCACCTCTTTCATTTTACCAAAATTATAGCATATAAACATGCGCATGTATACATGCAAATTGTACAAAGTTTCCCTCTGAAATTCAGCAACATTTGCATGTGAACATGCTTGACTTCGGCATGTTCACATGCTATAATGATAATGTCGAAAGGGACAAGGCACGGTGAAAACCTCAGGGGAACACCGGTAAGCGCCAGAGAACAGACTGCGCAACGGACTTGCACGCAAGGGTTAAACAAGCATCGGGCACTGGCCGCCTGCAACCGAGTAGGCAAAAGAAAAGGCACCGCGACGCCGACCAAAGCACACGCGATGCCAAACCCAACAAGGGCAGCCCCATTATAGCACGGGCCGCCCTCCACATCAAGGAGGCACTTTATGAAAACCTATGTTTACACCTTCCAGGATGGCTACTGCTGCTGGCAGTCCGGCATGAGCGCAGCCGAGCTCCGCGCAGAGGAACGCAAGCACGGCCCGCTGGTAAGCCGGGCCGCAGCGTGAAAGGGGGCGCGGGCATGAGCAGCGCAGAACTTCTTTCCCTGGTGGAACAGTACAGGGAGGCCCAGCAGCTGATTGAAGCGGCGCAGGCCGAGATGGACGCCATCAAGGCCACCATTTCGGCGGAAATGGCCCGCCGGGACGTGGAGCGCATAGACGTGGGCACTCACAAGGTCACCTTGAAGGTCGTGACCACAAGCCGCCTGGACGGCAAGGCCATCAAGGCCGCCGCTCCCGAGCTGGCCGCACGTTTCACCAAAACCACCACGACCACGCGCTTCTGCGTGGCATAAACCACAGAGCTGTGCTATCAGGCTATACGGGCTTTCAAGGGAGGAGATAGCCATGAATAAAACCCAAAGGATTGCGCAGCCCGTGCTGCCTGTCAAAAAAGCGGCCCAAATGGTGACGGTTCCACACCCATCGGTTGCGCAGGTCATCCGGGCAGAGGAAGTATTCGCATACGCTGTGCGTCTGCATGCGAGCTACCATGACGAGAGCCGAAAAGTAATCATTTGCAATGCTCTTGCCGCTGTATGGACAGCCGGCCGACTTTACCAAAAGGCCGAAGATGCAACGGACAACTACACGGATGCGATGCGTCTGTATGATTCTATTGCAAGCGGAGGCAAGGGGCTGTAATCTACAGATAATGCATTGCCTATCCTGCCGGGTGTTGGCGCACCAGGTGGGCAAGGGGACAAGAGGCGTTGGAGTACCGGGCGAGGCTCAGGGGTAAGATCTATTTGCGATAGGGACAGGGAAGAACATTCATTTTATAATAGCTTAAGCCGTTTGCGGACACTTTCAAATATAGTGCGGTCGAATGTGCGGTAAAGCAAAAAGAAAAAGCCTAAGAACTTGCGTTCCTAGGCTTTTTTCTTTGGTGGACGGTACAGGACTCGAACCGTTCCCAGCGGGCATGAACCTGTGGAGCGGTGCCCGCACAAGGCTTTGTTACGGCCCGCCGGGCGGTCTGGTGTTTGCGGTGAGGAACGGTGCAGGCTGCCCCAAAAGGCAAAAGTGCGGTCAAAAATGCGGTATTATTGGGCGTTCTTCAGGACCCGGAGAAACACGCCGTTGACGGCCTGGGCGGTGGTCTCATCGTCGCCGGTCAGAGCGTGGCCGTAGATGCCGAAGGTGTCCATGTCCTGGCTGTGGCCTACCAGCTGCTTGACTTCCCCGGCGGGAAGTGTTTTGACCACCGAAACAAAGGTGTGCCGCAGTTCATACAGCGTGCAGGGTGTCAGGCCGTTGGCGGCGCAGTAGGCTTTCCACCGGGCATAGTAGGTCTTTTCCCGCTGGATGCAGAACACGCTGTCTTGGCCGCCGGTGATCCGGCGTTGATCCTCCAGCACCCGCCGGGCCATGTCGGACAGGATGAAGGACCGCACCGCGTTCTGGTTCTTGCCCTGGGTCTCTTCCCCCTGGACGTTCACCGCCCGGCGGATCTCCACGGTGCGGCCGTGTACGTCCACCCAGCGCAGGCCGATCAGCTCCCCCGGGCGCAGGCCGGTAAGTACCTGGAAGCGGTAGGCGTTGATATACTCATCCCGGATAACCTTGCCGCGCCACAGCGTGGTGTCTGTGTTCAGCAGCTCCAGCAGGTCCCCCGGCTGCAATACCTTCTTGCCCTTGTACCTGGCCCCGGCGGGCACCCGCAGCCCTTCAGGATTGAAGGTGCTGACCTTGCAGGCCCGGCAATACTTGCAGAAGGCCCGCAGGTCCGCGCACAGGGATTGCAGCGTCTTTTTGCTTCGCCCGGCGGCGTATGCCTGGTTGACGATGCCCTGCAGGTCCTGTTCGGTCAGGCTGGTGATCCGCTTGCGCCCGATCCGGGGCAGCACCCAGACCTTCCACCGGCTGGCAATGTTCTGACAGTTGCCGGTCGATGTGGTTTCCTGCTGGACGGCGTACCATTCCCTGTACAGATCTTCCACCCGGGCGCCACGGGGATTGATGCCCTCATCCAGCCAGGCGTCGGCTTTGGCGTTGGCTTCACGCTGGCCGGTGCGGCCCGGCTTCGAGCTATAGAAGCTCTTGCGGGTGCCGTCCTTCTGCACGTCGATTCGCCAGCGCTTGCCGTTCCAGGCGGCGGTGTTGGTTCTTCTTCCCATAAAAATAACCTCCTTGTGGGTACACTTTGACAAGCCCACACAGAAGGTTGTATAATAGCAGATGCTAGGGCTGCTTATACACTGGCTGTGTGAGCTGTTCTATTCAAAACCGTTCCCGGTTGCCGCCGGGGGCGGTTTTTTCTTTTGTATGCTTTAGCAAAATGAGAACCCCCAGCTCTGCTGGGGAGAGTAAAAAAGCTTTAGCTTCAAGCATCGAGCGAAGCGAGAAGGGAGCAGCAACTTTACCATTGTCAAGAAAGCTGATCTTGGATAGACAGCGCCCGTTTACGGGCTGTAGGGCAAGTGATGCAAGTGGCGGATTTTTCAGTGCCTCTTGAGAGGCTTGCCGGTACGATGCCCTTCTAGGGCTTACACAAGCCCCCGGCTTAGCCGGGGGTCATGACTATTCGCGGTAAAATGTGCCCAGCTTTTGCAGCACAGGCAAAAACTCCCGGGCAATCTGGTCGGCCACGGTCTGGGCGGTCTTTTCGTCATAGACGTGGCTGGTGATGTTGCGGGCCTCTATGATGCGGTTCCAGGTTTCTGCGTCGGTGATGACCCCGGCGGCGTAGGCCTCTTTGAGTACTCCGCGCGGGGAGGCGATGCCCAGGACGGCGCCCTGATCCTCCAGATATTCCTTAAGGGACTTCCAGGCGAGTTCTACCGTGAACTCAAACCGCTGGATCAGGCCGTCGCGGTAGAGCGCGTCGCCGGGGTCAGCCGTGTAGATCTGGACGGCCTCGGCCAGCTGAGCAAGGGCGTGGTGGTAGTTTTCAATCTTCTGCAGCATACAGGGTCACTCCATCCCGTTCTATGTTTTCGAGAAAGGCCGGATTCATGCCCGGTTCTATGTGGACAATGTCCAGCTTCAGCAGCGTGGGCAGCTCCTCCGCGTCCATCCAAAAGGCGGCGCGATTGGCTTGCGGCATATCATATACGGCCAGGTCAATGTCACTGTTGTGGCGGTTGTCACCGCGCGCCCGGGAGCCGAACAGCACCAGCCGCCGGGCGCCGTACCGGCGGGCCAGCGCGGCCAACCGGGTATAGATTTCCTGCATGGTCTGTCACCTCCGTGTAATCGCCTGGGCGTGTCCAATGCGGACACATTCACCCGGCGGGTCATTTCATCGCCTGCATCAGCTCAACCAACCAGGCGGGACGCTTGCGGCCAATGGGCAGGATCTCCCCGTTGCGGTACTCGGCCACCAGGATAAAGCCGTTGTCATTGTCGAAGAAGCGGGCTTCGTCGCAGTAGGGCAGGATCTTGACCACGTCGGAGAACCGTCGGGCAAAACGGCTTTCCACGTCCCGCCGGGGGATATCGTGTCCACCCTTGCGGACCCGGTTTTCAATGCGCTGCAGGCTCTCCTGCAGGCTGTCCAGGCCCACATAGTACAGCCGGATGTAATACCCGGCCTCCTTGGCCCGGCGGGCCAGCTTGCGGGCATAGCCGCCGGACAGGGTGGTTTCCTGGGTGAAGCTGACGCCGTCGGCCAGTGCCCGCTCCAGCTTCTCCACGGCCACCTTGCCGCCTTCGTATTCGTCCCCGCCCAGCTCGGCGGTGATCTTGTCCGGGTCTACGATAATTCCCAGGTCGGTGCGCTCGGCTTTGATAGAGCCGGTCAGGCTGGATTTGCCGCAGCCGTTTACACCGCCAATAATAGTGTAGATCTTCATGGGCTTTGCCCTCTTTCTGCTTTTAGGGTTTATCAGTTTTTCTCTTGCGCGTTTCAGACTCACCAATTGTTACGCGCTTGTATTACACTCTGTTTTATACTTCCCGGCGGGCCTGAATGTGCAATGGTAAATCTGCTCAGGTATACCCCGCCGGGACGCTGCGAAATAGTTTCATCTGAGGGAGGACAAAATTGTTGCCCTGCACGATGGAGTACACCACAGAAACGCCTTAGCTTTGATATGCGCTGAGTACAAAGCTAGATAGTTTAATCCTTTGGCGCATCCTTTCTGTATTTGGGAACCTCCAGCACCTCTGCTGCCCGCTCGGCTACTTTTGCTCGCCCTTCTTCATTCATCCGGTCAAGTGCAAAATCGATGAATTTACGAGGATCTTTGGTATGAATGATTGTGAGGCGGTCTGCGTTGTTGCCCGCAGCCTGGGCTTGGGAAAGCAACTCTTTGCGCCGTTTATCAAAATCAGCTCCCGTGTCAAATGTTTCTAAGCCGGTCAAATCTTCTATTCGAACGCCTAAAGCACCGGCAATTTTTATTATCGTCTCTATTCTTGGCTGCACTTTTCCCCCTTCACATAGGCGAATGCTGTTTACTGAAACTCCAGATTTTTCTGCAAGTTCAACTTGAGACATATTTAAGGAGCGTCGTATAGACCTTATTTTGTCTGAAAGCATATCGAAATCGGCCATGTGTTTGTACCTCCATCGGTTTTCTTTAGTATACGAAACTATAACAAAAAAATCAATGTATTAGTTGACAAAACCAATTAATTGGTTATAATATTGGTTACAGGAACCAATTTGTTGGTTGTCAAAATGATGGAGGTGACCCAAATTGAAGTTGGACCGAACACAGCTTGACATTGCAGTTGCAAATGCTGGCGTACCCAGCTACCGGCAACTTGCCACACGTGTAGGGTGCAGCGCTCAGAATCTTTCTGTTATTCTGAACCGCGGCACCTGCAAACCTGTTACCGCCAGCAAAATCGCTGCTGCCCTGGGTGTGCCGGTGGAAAGCATCATCAGAAAGGAGTGACCAACCATGAAGAAAGATTTATTGCCCGGCGGGCTTGTGCTTATCAAGCCTATTGGATCTCACATGGAACCGTACACCACGGCGGACACAGTGGCGGAGTATGCACAGGTGCAGCGTAAAACAGTGAACGACTTAATTCGAAAACACGAAAAAGACCTGGAAGAATTTGGAGTTTTGCGATTTGAAATTGCTTTACCTCCGTCTGGTAGCAAGGGAGGCAGACCCGAAAAAGTCTACCACCTGAATGAGCAGCAGGCGACTCTGCTCATCACCTATCTGAAGAACACCGAGCCCGTGCGCCGGTTCAAAAAGTCCCTAGTTAGGGAATTCTTCAATGCCCGCCAGGAACTGGCCCGCCGGGATGCACAGAGGGCCGCAAAACTGCCGGTGCGCCGTAGTCTGACCGATGCCATCCGGGATAGCGGAGAAAATGAGCGTTTTCACGGTCATGCGTTTGCAGCTTACACCAATTTGATCTACAAGGCTGTCACGGGGCGCAGTGCCTCCAAGATTCGCAAAGACGCAGGGCTTCCCAGGGGCGCTGATGTGGTACCGCTGCTGAGTGCCGACACACTGGCCCTTGTGACCCGCCGGGAAAATCAGGTTGCCGCGCTGATTGATTGCGGTATGCGGTACAACGCAATTAAAGCTGTTCTGGAAGGAGGAAAAACCACATGAGACCGTTTTACAATCTGCGTGTCCGTTTTGCGGAACGCGAAATGAGCCAGAACGAGGTGGCCCGGCGGGCTGGAATGGCTCCCAGTACCATGACCGCCCGTATGACAGGGCAACAGCCTTTTGACGCATGGCAGATGGACGCTATTGCCGAGATCCTGGACATTCCCCGCGAGGAATACGGCAAGTATTTCTTCATGCCTTGGAACCTGGTGCCCAGGAAGGCGGTGCAGTCGTGACACGCCGGGGGAGAGTGGTCCGGCGGCTGATCCGCAAGGCCGTGGAGCTGGCGGCGGTGGGCACGGGGGTCTGCATCCTGGCGGCGCTGGCCGCCCTCAACGTCCCCGCGCTGCTGGCCTGCCTGTTGCTGGAAAATGCCCTGCTGGGCCTGTGGTTTGCACTCGAATGCAAAAAGGCCGCCCCGGTGCTGGAACACCGGAACGGCCAAGGCGGTAAAGTTTGCTGCTGTTACCGCCTCCATCATACACGAATCGGAGGGAAATTGCAATGAAGTTTGAAAAGACCATCACCCTGACCGCCTACGAGGTGGAGTACATCGACCAGCGGCAGCCCAAGCCGCGCACCATACACCGGGAAACCGTCGTGCTTGACGGCGGTAAACTATCCGCCCTGGAGCGCCTGGGACTGCGCCCGGCGGGCTATCTGACTCAGCAGTTTGAGCGCAACGGCTACACCGTGGCCACGATCCGACGGGGCGAGAGCATCAACGCTAATGTAGATCTGGCCGAGCTGTGGGACAAGACCCGGAAAGAAATAGAGCTGCAGCAGGTTGTGGCAGCGGCGGCCCGGCAGGGAGGTGGTAGCGATGCAGCGGAATAACCCAAAAGAATTTGTGGTATCAATAGATGATGCAGCACTTGAGATAGAACGTGGTATCAATGCTGCAATCGCCATTTACACAGCCATGATGGAAGGTCCGTTTAATCCTGATGAGTTTATGGATGGTATGTATTTTGTGCTTACAAGGCTGGAAAAGTGCAACAAGGACCTCCGCCGGCTTGTCAAAGACAAGCAAAGCCAAAGTTCGGTGTGCAAAGCAGGAGGCGAAGACCATGAGCCTGGCCATGATGTGCAGAAGATATAATGTGCATGGGTGCTACAGGGACTCTCATGGCTGGCATTGCCCACTCTGAATAAACTACTGTCGAGCAGCTCTGAGAATTGCAAAAGTGTAACTGGTACAAACCCGAATAAATCAATTGAGGAGAGTGATTTTATCATGGTTCTCTATACGCCGGACAAGCTGGCCGACCTGCTGGGCGTCAGCAAGAGCACGGTGCTCCGGTTGATCCGCGCTGGAGAGTTCGGCCAGACCGTAAATGTGGCCAGACAGCACTTGGTTACGGAGGACGGCCTGAGCGAGTTTGTTGCGGCTCATACGGGACCGCCGACCACGAACAAGAGCCGCACCCAAAAGCCTCGGAAAGGTACGGCGGATCGCAACCCAGGGCCCATCTGACCAGCAAGTCACCATCCTGGTGGCGCTGCGCATCTACTGTGAGAATTACGCTGAGCAGGTTGCCAGAGACCCGTTTTGTGCTGATTATTTCAGCAATGCGCTTTCCCCGTATTGAGGAGGCCGAAAAAGTCGTCAAGACCATGGAGGCAGAGGATGCAAACAAAGATTAAAAGCGCAGCCTGGTTCGCTGGTGGCCTGGCTGCCGGCGTCGGCGTCGGCAGCGGCCTGACGTGCTGCAGCGGCCTGTGCTTTTGCCTGCAGAGCCCGGCGGGTCTGGCTCTGGCGACGCTGGCGGGGATTTTTGCCGGCCTGGGCATCACGTTGCTGGCAGCCTACTCCGAGGAGGTGCTGAGCCAATGCGCGGAATTCTGATTGACCCCGGCCTGTCCCAGCCCCGGGACACAGCCGAATGGCTGGCCTGGCGGCGGCAGGGCATCGGGGCCAGCGAGGCCAGCGCCATCGTGGGGAGCAACCCCTACCTGAACAACCAGACGCTGTGGCGCTACAAGACCGGGCAGGCCGAGCCGGAGGACATCAGCGGCAAGGCGTGTGTCCAGTATGGCCATGACGCCGAAGCGCCTATCCGCGAACTGTTCGCGCTGGATCACCCCGAGTTTATCGTGCAGTATGGTGGGGCTTTCGATATGGTGCGCCACCCGGACCATCCCTGGCTGTTCGCCACACTGGACGGCCGCCTGATCGAGCGCAGTACCGGCAAGCGCGGCATCTATGAGGGCAAGACCACCGAGATCCTGCGCAGTATGCAGATGGAAAAATGGACCTACACCGATGATGCCGGCCACCGCCGTGGCCGGGTGCCAGACAACTACTATGTGCAGATCCTGCACCAGTTGCTGGCCACCGGATGGGATTTCGCCGTGCTGAACTGCCGGTTCAAGCGCTTTTACCGCGACGGCATGCGGGCCGAGACCCGCTGCTACCGCTTTGACCGTGAGGATGTGCAGGACGATCTCGCTTACTTGCTGGACGCCGAAAAAGTGTTCTGGCGCAGCGTGCAGGACCGGGTCATGCCGCCGCTGATCCTGCCAGATATTGAATAAGGAGGTACTCTGTTATGGTACAGATGATCATTTCCACCCCGCAATTGGCGGAAAGGCTGCCTGCGGTGGTGTGGAACTATGAAGAAGTCAAGGCAGGTGTGGAACGGGCCCTGGCCCAGTACAAGGACCGCGTCTATACGGCCGATATGATCGGCGGCGCGAAAGCCGACCGCGCCGGGCTGAACAAACTGGCCGATGCCATTGCAGCCAAGCGCCGCGAAGTGAAAGCCTGGTATCTGGAACCGTTCCAGGCATTTGAAAACCAGTGCAAGGAAGTGGAAGGCATGATCGCCGAAGCGTCGGGCGAGATCGACGGGCAGGTGAAAGCCTTTGAGGCCGCCGAGAAGGACGCGAAGCGCGCGGCCCTTGCAGCTTACTATGATCAGACCGCCGGGGAACTGCGGGAGATGGTGCCCGTTACGGCCCTTTTTAACCCGAAGTGGCTCAACAAGTCCTACCGGCTGGAATCCGCCAAGATAGAGATCGACGCTGCAGTGCAGCGCATCCGGGAAGGGCTGGACACGATCCGCACCACCTGCGGCGCCGACGTGGCCGCCTGCATGGATGTTTTCCTGCATGAAGGGCTGGATCTGAGCGCGGCCATCCGCAAGCATCAGCAGCTGGAAAAGGTCCGTGCCGCCGAGGCCCAGCGAGCGGCCAAGCAGGAACAGCAGGCTCTGCCCCAGAAACTGGCGGACCTGCGTTCCAGCCTGACCGGCGAACCGGCGTCCGGCGCTGAAGTAACGCTCCCGGCGGGGGCCGCTCAGGAGGAAGTCGCACCGTCGCCCTCGGAACTCCCGCACATGGATTTCCGTGTGTATTACGAGAGCCGTGCGCAGCTCATGGGGCTGCGCCAGTACATGATCGACAATGGTATCGAATACGGCCACGTACCGGCCGCAGGATAAGGAGAGGATACAAGCATGGCAAACTATGGTAACAGCCTTGTGAAAAAGGCAGAACAGAAAAAGAGCCAGGAAGTGGTCTACAAGGCCAATAACCAGACCATCAAACTAACCCCGGGCATGATTAAGAAGTATCTTGTCAGCGGCGATGCAGAACGGGTAACCGACCAGGAGGTCGTGATGTTCATGCAGCTTTGCGCAAATGCCGGGCTTGACCCCTGGCAGCGGGAAGCCTACTGCATCAAGTACGGCAACAGTCCCGCTACGATGGTTGTCGGCAAAGACGCCTATCAGAAACGCGCTGACGCCGATCCGAACTTTGACGGCCAGGAAGCCGGTGTTGTAGTGGTCGATACAGACGGCATCCTGCAGCACCGGGACGGCTGTCTGGTGCTGGACGGTGAAACGTTGGTTGGCGGCTGGGCCAAAGTCTGGCGCAAAGACCGCAAACACCCCAGCACAGCAGAGTGCAGCCTGATGGAATACTGCGGCCGCAAGAAAGACGGCCAGCCCAACGGCCAGTGGAGCGGCAAGCCTGCCACCATGATTCGAAAAGTTGCTCTTGTGCAGGCCTTGCGAGAGGCTTTCCCGGCACGGTTGGGTGGTCTGTACGTCGCAGAGGAACGCGGCGTTGAGGAACCCGTGGAAGCCAAATTTACCGAAGTTCCCAACGACGAAGGCGCAGCCCCGGCGGCTATTGATGCTCCGCAGCAGCGTCCGCAGATCAATGTGAAGCCTGAACCGCAGCCCGATGAAGTACCGGCACCTGTCGATGATGATTTCTTTGCCGGCGTGCAGTAAGCGGTGACGCTATGGACTACTTCAAGCAAATAAAGGCGTTTTATTCCAGACAGCTGATAAACCCATTGACTTCACCCGATGTTTCCCTCTGGCACGCGCTGATGTACCAGAGCAATGCGTTGGGTTGGCCTACCGAGTTTAACGTACCGATGTCCACGCTGTGCATTTACACGGGCTTGTCCACATCGGCGGTAAAGCGTTCCCGGAATAATTTGGCCACAGGCGGCTTGATTAAGTGGCACCAAAGAAAAGGCCGTGCGTCTGCTTCTTATTCTCTTGTGGCTCTATATGAGCCACAAAGTGAACCGCAAGGCGCACCGCAACCCGCACCGCAAAGTGAACCGCAACCCGCACCACAAGGCGGACCCATACATAAACATAAAACAGAAAACAATATATCTTCTTCTATCGAAGAAGATAATAAGCGCAAATCGAAGCCTCGGGGATCCGTTGCAAAATCTCTGGTTGATTCCTGGACGCAAGACCCCGAGCTTCGGGAGCTGCTGCATGAATGGCTTGATGTCCGCAAGAAGAAACGGGCACCCGAGACTGAAGGGGCCATCACCCGGAACCTTGAAAAGCTGCCGGAGCTGGCACAGCAATCCGGCTTGTCCATGCAGGACTATATGCGCGAGGTTATTCGCAGAGGGTGGCAAGCGTTTTATCCGGTGCGTGATGCACAGCCGCAGCAGCGAAGCGATGGGAGGAATTTTGATTGGCTGACAGGGCAATGACCGTTGCGCAGACGGCGCTTGACCGCCCGGTGGAACAGGCAGACCTTCACCCAGTGATGGGACTGATCGGGGCACTGTGGTCGAATTTTGGCAGAGGCAAGACCGCCATGCAAAAGCGCCAGATGATGGCAGCCTGGGAAACAGCGCTGGATGACATTCCCGTGAAGCTGCAGCTGAAGGCCATCCGACGCAAGGCGCGGGCGGGTCAGGTTTGGCCGCCCAGCAACCCGGCGGAGGTGCGCAAGTGGTGTGACGAGGTGCAGGCGCCCATGAACGGCATGGATGCGGCATGGTATCGCTCCTGCATGGACACCGGCGTCCTGGATGCGGGCTTCTGTGCGCACCAGACCGAAAAATACAATAGGGCGTTGGCCGCCGGACATACGGCCTACGCCGGATGGGATTGAACGGGAAAGACCATTTTGCCGGAAGTAGCAAAATGGCATCGTGCCCCCGATTTTGCTGGCGTCACCATTTTCGCGGCGCCACGAAAATGAAAAATCAACAAGGAGAAGCCTATGAATTGCAGCAAGCACCGCCACGACGGCGGAGCCTACCGCCGGTACAAAACGATGGTGGTCGCCTCCACACTTCGGGAGGAACCCTCCCAAACACGATGGAGCCGAAAAGTAAAAAACATAGTTGCAGAGGAAACGCTTTGTGCCCTGTGGGAGTTTCAGTCGGTTTGGCTATGATTCCGAATAGTTCCTCAATCTTGAGGTTATGCCTGACTATTTGGAAACTTTAAGGATTCATCAGAGAATGAAGGGGGGATATCTCCCCCCTCCCCCCTGGGGCTGGACTTCACCGCCGTCACTGGGAAAATTTTCACACGAAATTGAAAGGAGACGCCCGCAGAAACCATACCGGACTGAAGATCTCAGCTTGATGCAAAACAACAAATAGGAGGGGCTCCATGGGGTTACCACGATGTATTAAGGGGAGGCGCAATAGTTGACAGGCAAAAAGCAGGCTGTCCGTCTGGGGCGTCAGACCCCGACTTTGGCTTATGTATTGCCATATCAAGAGACCCACGGCGATGAGGCCGTAGAGCTGTATGAGCAGGGCGAGCGCCACGCCATGGAATGGCAGACGCTGCTGATCTACGACATCATGGCCACCAATGAGGACGGCCTCTGGACGCACACAAAATTTGGCATATCCCTCCCCCGCCGGAACGGCAAAACCGAGCTTTTCATCATCCGAGAGCTCTGGGGCCTCATGCACGGCGAAAAGATCCTACATACCGCGCACAGGACAAGCACCTCCCACTCCGCATGGGAGCGGCTGTGCAGCGTCCTGGACACGGCAAAGATCGTATACAAGTCGGTCAGGGCAAAAGGCGCCGAGCGGATCGAGGTGCCGGAGACCGGCGGACGGATCGACTACCGCACCCGGACGTCAACCGGCGGCCTGGGCGAAGGTTTTGACCTGCTGGTCGTCGATGAGGCCCAGGAGTACACAGATGCCGAGGCTAGCGCGCTGACCTATGTGGTAGGCGCGAGCCGGAATCCGCAAACCATTTTTTGCGGGACCCCGCCGACGCTGGCCAGCAGCGGTACCGTCTTTTCGGACTACAGGCAAAGCGTCATAAAAGGCGAGGCTTACGATTCCGGATGGGCAGAGTGGTCTGTTGAGTTTCAGGTAGACCCCAACGACATCGAGGCCTGGTATCAGACCAACCCCAGCCTGGGGACGCTGATCTCTGAGCGCACAATCCGCAGCGAGATCGGGAAGGATGTCCTGGACTTTTGCATCCAGCGTCTCGGCTTTTGGGTGTCGTACAACATCAAGTCCGCAATCTCGGCCAATGAGTGGGAACGCCTCAAGGTGGAGGCATTGCCCAAGCTGCGCGGCAAGCTCTATGCCGGCGTCAAGTATGGCCAGGACGGAAAGACAGTGGCCATGTCCATCGCGGTCAAGACCACCGAGGGCAAGGTATTTGTCGAGTGCATCGACTGCCGGCCCATCAAGGCGGGGAACGCCTGGATCGTCAAATTTTTGGAGGCAGCGGATGTGGCCCGGGTGGCTATTGACGGCGCCGGCCATGCCTCTACGCTGGTGGAGGCCATGAAGCGCAAGAAACTGCGCCGGCCGCTCCAGGTGCTTCCGACCGTCGCTCAGGTCGTAGCGGCAAATGCGGCTTTTGCAGATGCCGCGAACGATGAGACGCTCTGCCACATGGGCCAGCCTAGCGTGGTGCAGATTGCCACCAACTGCGACACCCGCGCCATCGGCGGGCACGGCGGTTTTGGATACCGGAGCATAAAGCCGGATGTAGCTGTCGAGATCCTGGACAGCATCATTCTGGCGCACTGGCTCTGCCAGACGGCCAGACCCGCCCGCACACAAAAAGTCTACTACTGAGCGAAGGAGTGCTTTTATGGCTGAATTTGAGCCTATCACGACTTGGGGAGATCAGAAAGACGGCAGACAGGCAACCGCCGGGCAGCAAGAAGCAAACGCGGCTCTGGCCGCGCTGGCCGCCACCGGCAACGCTTTTGCCCTGGGGCAGCTTTGGGAGATTAACCGGGGCTTGCTGCGCTCTATGTTCTGGAAATGGTACCCGAACCACCGAGAGTTGGCAGACGCCCACGGCATGACGGTGGACGACTTCGAGCAAGAGGGCTATTTTGCTGTCCAGTACGCCGCTCAGACCTACCAGCCGGAGGCGGGCAGCTTTTCAAACTGGCTTTCATATGCCATGAAACGGCAGGTTCAGCAGGCCTTAACCAACGGCCACCGACGCAATATCAATGGCACAGACGGTAAGGTGCACACCGTTTCTGCAGATCCTCTGAACTACTGTACAAGCCTGGATATCCCCCTGGATGCAGGGGATGACGGCGCGGCCAGCCTGGGCGAGATACAACCCGATCCAACAGCCGCGGAGGCATTCCGGGATGTGGAGGAACGAATTTACCAGAAAGAACTGCACGATGCCCTGGAAGAAGCCTTACATAAGCTGACCGAGCGGGAAGAAACGATGATTCGGGACCGCTTTTACCAGCAAAAGACCTTGCAAGACATTGCCGTAGAAGAAGGACTTTCTTACGGGCGGGTGCGGCAAGTAATGGGAAAAGCGCTTAGAACGCTGCGACGCAGTCCACGTCTACAGCGTTGGCATGATGATCTCATAACAACCCAGGCATATCACCATATAGGGAAAACTGCTTTTTCCAGTGGAGGCAGCATAGAAGAACGAATTTTAGAGGTCCTGGAGCGTAGGAAACTGCTTTGACCCATTCCAACAATAGCAAAGGCCGCTCCGGAAAAGATCATCCGATCCGCCGGGCGGCTTTTGTTTTTGCAGTTCGGCAAGACTTTGTTGCCATAATATTTGCGCGTCCGCGCTTTGGCTTATTTCCTGCGCGCTGTGAGCCTTTTTGAGAATATTCGAGTAGTTTCATGCCTGACACAAAAAACCGAAAATAGGACTGTTTCCGGGGCTGTCACGATGTGGGGACTTCTGGCCGGGCTAAAACTGTGCTGACAGGTTGTTCCACAGCTGCACACGTCCGCAATACTGTACAGCCGCCGGGCGGCCACCAGCTGCCGGTCTCCCGCCTGGATACCAACCGGGGGGCGAGATCTGGCCGCCCTGGAAGATCAGAGCCGGTGATCCTGGACGGCGGCAGAAAGAGCCGCCGGGCGCTCCTATACAAACACGGAAGCAGGTGCGGGGAGACTCTTGCCCGCGCCAATTCGTCGCAAGCTGCCTGTCCGGTGTCCAAAATTTGGACGCCGGCAGCTCGTCTGAAATTCGGACGGGCACAATGGTGGAGTCGTCGCACCGTGCGACAACTGGTCGAGCCTTGCCGAACAGTTCGGCAACATCTTTCTGAATCCTCCAGGGGGTGAAGATAGCTGCAAGTGAGACATTCCGCCACCTGCCACAGGGTGCCGATATGGCCGCCGAGTTGTCCAAATTTTGGATGACTCCAGCTTTGGAGCATCCAGCAGAACGCCGGGACACGGTATGCGGATCATAAAAACGGCAACCGGCCCGGCGGGCGGCAACCACTGTTGCATCATGTGGTGGCACTATTTGTTTTCAGCCTTTTCGTTCGGCTCGCTGCCCCGCTGCATTTTTTCCCGGATTGCAGAAAGGCAATAACCTTGCACAGAATCCCCGGCCAGTGCCGCTGCAGCCCTGATTGCTGCGCCTTCCTCTTTGAGCGGCTGCAGAACTATTCTGTCTAGTTTTGCCTGATAACGGGCGTTTGTTACGGCCTTTTTGTCGGTCAATGCCATAAAGATGCACCTCTTTCATTTTACCAAAATTATAGCATATAAACATGCGCATGTATACATGCAAATTGTACAAAGTTTCCCTCTGAAATTCAGCAACATTTGCATGTGAACATGCTTGACTTCGGCATGTTCACATGCTATAATGATAATGTCGAAAGGGACAAGGCACGGTGAAAACCTCAGGGGAACACCGGTAAGCGCCAGAGAACAGACTGCGCAACGGACTTGCACGCAAGGGTTAAACAAGCATCGGGCACTGGCCGCCTGCAACCGAGTAGGCAAAAGAAAAGGCACCGCGACGCCGACCAAAGCACACGCGATGCCAAACCCAACAAGGGCAGCCCCATTATAGCACGGGCCGCCCTCCACATCAAGGAGGCACTTTATGAAAACCTATGTTTACACCTTCCAGGATGGCTACTGCTGCTGGCAGTCCGGCATGAGCGCAGCCGAGCTCCGCGCAGAGGAACGCAAGCACGGCCCGCTGGTAAGCCGGGCCGCAGCGTGAAAGGGGGCGCGGGCATGAGCAGCGCAGAACTTCTTTCCCTGGTGGAACAGTACAGGGAGGCCCAGCAGCTGATTGAAGCGGCGCAGGCCGAGATGGACGCCATCAAGGCCACCATTTCGGCGGAAATGGCCCGCCGGGACGTGGAGCGCATAGACGTGGGCACTCACAAGGTCACCTTGAAGGTCGTGACCACAAGCCGCCTGGACGGCAAGGCCATCAAGGCCGCCGCTCCCGAGCTGGCCGCACGTTTCACCAAAACCACCACGACCACGCGCTTCTGCGTGGCATAAACCACAGAGCTGTGCTATCAGGCTATACGGGCTTTCAAGGGAGGAGATAGCCATGAATAAAACCCAAAGGATTGCGCAGCCCGTGCTGCCTGTCAAAAAAGCGGCCCAAATGGTGACGGTTCCACACCCATCGGTTGCGCAGGTCATCCGGGCAGAGGAAGTATTCGCATACGCTGTGCGTCTGCATGCGAGCTACCATGACGAGAGCCGAAAAGTAATCATTTGCAATGCTCTTGCCGCTGTATGGACAGCCGGCCGACTTTACCAAAAGGCCGAAGATGCAACGGACAACTACACGGATGCGATGCGTCTGTATGATTCTATTGCAAGCGGAGGCAAGGGGCTGTAATCTACAGATAATGCATTGCCTATCCTGCCGGGTGTTGGCGCACCAGGTGGGCAAGGGGACAAGAGGCGTTGGAGTACCGGGCGAGGCTCAGGGGTAAGATCTATTTGCGATAGGGACAGGGAAGAACATTCATTTTATAATAGCTTAAGCCGTTTGCGGACACTTTCAAATATAGTGCGGTCGAATGTGCGGTAAAGCAAAAAGAAAAAGCCTAAGAACTTGCGTTCCTAGGCTTTTTTCTTTGGTGGACGGTACAGGACTCGAACCGTTCCCAGCGGGCATGAACCTGTGGAGCGGTGCCCGCACAAGGCTTTGTTACGGCCCGCCGGGCGGTCTGGTGTTTGCGGTGAGGAACGGTGCAGGCTGCCCCAAAAGGCAAAAGTGCGGTCAAAAATGCGGTATTATTGGGCGTTCTTCAGGACCCGGAGAAACACGCCGTTGACGGCCTGGGCGGTGGTCTCATCGTCGCCGGTCAGAGCGTGGCCGTAGATGCCGAAGGTGTCCATGTCCTGGCTGTGGCCTACCAGCTGCTTGACTTCCCCGGCGGGAAGTGTTTTGACCACCGAAACAAAGGTGTGCCGCAGTTCATACAGCGTGCAGGGTGTCAGGCCGTTGGCGGCGCAGTAGGCTTTCCACCGGGCATAGTAGGTCTTTTCCCGCTGGATGCAGAACACGCTGTCTTGGCCGCCGGTGATCCGGCGTTGATCCTCCAGCACCCGCCGGGCCATGTCGGACAGGATGAAGGACCGCACCGCGTTCTGGTTCTTGCCCTGGGTCTCTTCCCCCTGGACGTTCACCGCCCGGCGGATCTCCACGGTGCGGCCGTGTACGTCCACCCAGCGCAGGCCGATCAGCTCCCCCGGGCGCAGGCCGGTAAGTACCTGGAAGCGGTAGGCGTTGATATACTCATCCCGGATAACCTTGCCGCGCCACAGCGTGGTGTCTGTGTTCAGCAGCTCCAGCAGGTCCCCCGGCTGCAATACCTTCTTGCCCTTGTACCTGGCCCCGGCGGGCACCCGCAGCCCTTCAGGATTGAAGGTGCTGACCTTGCAGGCCCGGCAATACTTGCAGAAGGCCCGCAGGTCCGCGCACAGGGATTGCAGCGTCTTTTTGCTTCGCCCGGCGGCGTATGCCTGGTTGACGATGCCCTGCAGGTCCTGTTCGGTCAGGCTGGTGATCCGCTTGCGCCCGATCCGGGGCAGCACCCAGACCTTCCACCGGCTGGCAATGTTCTGACAGTTGCCGGTCGATGTGGTTTCCTGCTGGACGGCGTACCATTCCCTGTACAGATCTTCCACCCGGGCGCCACGGGGATTGATGCCCTCATCCAGCCAGGCGTCGGCTTTGGCGTTGGCTTCACGCTGGCCGGTGCGGCCCGGCTTCGAGCTATAGAAGCTCTTGCGGGTGCCGTCCTTCTGCACGTCGATTCGCCAGCGCTTGCCGTTCCAGGCGGCGGTGTTGGTTCTTCTTCCCATAAAAATAACCTCCTTGTGGGTACACTTTGACAAGCCCACACAGAAGGTTGTATAATAGCAGATGCTAGGGCTGCTTATACACTGGCTGTGTGAGCTGTTCTATTCAAAACCGTTCCCGGTTGCCGCCGGGGGCGGTTTTTTCTTTTGTATGCTTTAGCAAAATGAGAACCCCCAGCTCTGCTGGGGAGAGTAAAAAAGCTTTAGCTTCAAGCAT
>ERZ1090860.628-NODE-629-length-20656-cov-25.358186_pt1 | contig 20656 bp, 18 predicted proteins | sample MGYA00478483_ERZ1090860 | MGnify/ENA primary metagenome ERZ1090860 (study PRJEB33644, sample SAMEA5815741) | chicken gut metagenome | biome: Chicken; feature: Gastrointestinal Tract; material: Caecum | place: Ireland | collected 2019-01-01 | study: A study of the...
TCCACGCTCAGGCGCACATCCACCGCCCCGGCCCCCAGGCCGTGGGCGATCTCCTCGGAGAACACCCGGCTGTTGACCCGGATGCCGCCGGGCATGGTGAGATCCACCGTGCCGTGGGCCACGGCGTAGTCATACTGCTCCGGGGACGGGATGCCGAAGTCCAGATGGAGCGCCCCGACAGAGGGCTGGTACACCGCCTTCACGTCCGGCTTCTGCCAATACTCCAGGCTGCGCACCGAGGTGGTCACGGTAAAGTCCCCGGCGCCGCCCGCGCCCTGCTCCGCCTCGCGGGAGACGGACTGCTGGAAGGGCAGGCTGGTGACGGAGCCCACAAACACCCCGCCGGCGGAGTGGATCAGCTCCAGCTTGGCCAGGTAGATGGGCAGCTCCCGCCCCCGCAGGTGCCGCTCCAGATCATCCAGCCGCTGGCGGCGCATGCGGCAGTCCTCCTGATCCCGGCACAGGTGGACTGCGGCCTCCACGGTCAGGTAGTTCTTGTAGTGGTGGCTGCCCAGTTCCACATTGAGCTCACAGCTGCCGGGGAACATCTGGCTGTCCACATCACTGAGGGCCCGGGCCCGCAGGGGGAAGTCCACGGTATAGACGCACCGCTTCTCCTCCCGGCTCTCCCGCCAGGCCAGGCGCACCCGGCCGTTGTCGCTCTCCACAAAGGTGTTCTCCCCCTCCAGGGTGAACTGAACCGGCGGAGTATTCTCATTCTTCACCACCAGCACGCTGGCCTGGAACTCCTCCCCGCTGCACACGTTGGCGGGCACGGAGAGCACCAGGATCAGATCGTCGCTCTGGTAGAGCACCGACACGTTCTCCCGGCCGGAAGCCTCCAGCAGGCTCTGGTAGGCGGGCGGCTCGGCGGTGAGGTAGAGGCGGAAGCCCTCCCGGGTCAGGTCGAACTGCTGCCCCTCCCCCGCGTCGGCGCCGGTGGCGTTCACCGGTTCCACGTCCTCCTGGGCATAGGACAGGCAGAGGAAGGCGTCCTTTTTGCCTTCCAGGGTCTCCTGCCCCTCCAGCATCTGGAGCTTCCGGAACAGGGTCTCGGGCAGGACAATCTCCCGCCCCTGGTAGTCCAGGGCCACGCCGCTCTCGATCATCAGGGTGGACTCGTCGCTGGCGGTCACCCCCAGGCCGCATACCACGCCCGCTCCGTGGAGCAGCCGGTTGAGCAGCGCCCGCTTGGAGCAGTGATAACGCTGCTCCACCTCGAAATCCCGGACGGTGAGCAGCTTGCCGTAGAAATACCGGTTGCGCTCAAAGGGAAAAAAGTTAGCGTGATTCATGGTTGGCTCCTCCGATCGTGGTATCGTAGTGAATGGTCACCTGCTCGTCAATGGCTGCCGGCACATAGCCCCCCACCCGGGAGTTGACCCCCAGGTAGGTGTGCCAGTCCAGCTGGATGCAGGGCTTGAGCTGTACCATCTGCATGCTCATGCCGGCGGGGATGACCTCCTCCATATCCCGCTGGAACTGCTGCCGCTCCCGCTGGCTGGAGAAGGTGTCCTCGGGCAGGAGAACGAAAAAGCGGTAGGGATCCTCCCCGTACAGCCGCCGGTAGAGCTCCGGATCGGCGCAGTCCGGCCGGTTGGGGGAGACCTGGAAGTGCTCGATGAGAATGGGATCCTTTCCCGTGAGGCGGCGCACGCTCCGCCGCACCCCCTCCACGGTGTAGAGCTGCTCGTAATCGGGCAGGGCGGTGCGGATGCGCGCACGCAGCACCTCATCGCTGTCCGCCCCCTCCACGCACACCCAGGAGGCCAGATACCGCAGCAATTCCCCCCGGGCATATCCGTAGTCCATCCGGCCGGGCAGGCCATCGATGGCATGCTCCATATCGCTGAACACGCTGTTGAAAACGGAGAGGAAGCGGCGGGTAAACTCGTCCTCCTGATAGATGGCGGGCAGGTAGTCCACCATGTGATCCCCCCGCATCCAGAGGCGGACGGCGTGGATCACCGGGCGGGCGGCCCCGGTGGCCGTCAGCTCCGCCATGAGCCACAGATAACGCCCTGTCCGTCGGAGGAGGCAGTCGCCGCTCTCCCCCACCGGGGCGCCGAAGATTTCTCGCAGAGCCGGCACAGGATCTTCCCCCAGGCTGTGAAGTCCCTGATCCAGATCTGCCCAGTCTCCCCACTGCCTGGTATCGGAGGCGCGGGCGTAGATCCGCAGGGCGGTGTCCGGCGGCAGGTCGGCCTCCACCAGCACCCGATCCCAGGCAAAGCCGTTCTCTCCGCTGTCCACCGCCGGCAGGCAGTACACGCCGGTGACGGCCCCGGTGCCGCCCAGCCGCAGCCCGTCCCCCCACGGTTCAATGTGGTGGAACAGGCCGCCCATCCACTGTTCGGCGCAGCAGAATACCATCTGGGCCTGTATTGGCTCCATGCCTCCTTCACGCTCCTTCTCTCACCATGTCAGTGTCCGATCCGCTCCACCGGAAGGCGCTCCACGTGCAGCGCCCGGAGCTTTGGAATGGCCCGCCGGGGCTGCCGGATATCCCCCTCCCCGGTCTGGTAGCAGCCGGGGCTGGCGGTACGCAGATCCACCTTCCGCACCTGGAGGACGCCGGGGGCGGCCTGGACACAGGCGGCCGCATCCCCCGCCCGGAGGATTCCGCCGATGCCGGAGCCGGCCAGCCAGGCCTCCAGAGCGCTCCGGATGGCCGCTTCCACGCCATCCTCCCCGCCCCGCAGGGAGACGGTTATCTCCAGCTCCACGTAGACCGGAGGCACCACCTTCACCCGGGTGCCGATGGGCCGCACCGCGTCCAGCTGGCGCTGTACCGCCGCCAGGAAGCGGCCGTCGGGCAGGGGCCTCGCCCCCGCCCCGTCGGGCACCACCACCACCCTCCCCGGGGGCCTCCCGCGGGCGCCGGGGGGCTCGTCGGGATCATAGGCGGGCAGGGCCCTGGCCGCCGCCACCCGCAGGCCGGGGGTCTCCGCGGCAAGCCGCTCATAGTCATCGGCGGAGACGCACTTCCGGGTGGTGTTCAGCACCCGCAGGAGCCGGTTCTGCGCCTGCCCCGCCGTCTCCCGCTCCGCGCCGCCTCCGGCGGCGCTGTTGCGCACCGCCGTGCCGTCTTCCTCAAAGCTCAGATTCTCTCCCCCGGGGATGTTGCCGCCTCCGCAGTAGGACAGGGTCAGGCTGGCCGCCAGCACCGCCCCCTTCCCCGGGTGGAGCAAAGCCCCGTGCTCTCCGTCGCCGAAGGTGATGGTCTCCCGGACAGAGTCGTAAGTAAACACATGATCCCTGGGGCCGCAGGCCTGGAGATCCTCCACGCACCGCCACAGGGCGGGGCGGATGCTTCCGTCCCGATCCAGGGTGTCGCACAGCAGGGTGAAGTCCTCTGTCAGGACGGTGCGGCCCTCCAGATCCAGGAAAAAGGTCTCGCCGGGCAGCCCCCGGGCGTCAAAGAGGAGGCGGCTGCTGTGCCCGGCGTCCAGGCTGATCACCAGCACGTTGTCCCCTCCATCCTGTGCCGCGGCGGAGGTGTCCGCCTGGAGCAGGCGCCCGTCCTGGGTGGCCGCAGCCTGCCAGCGATCCGTCTGCTCCCAGCGCTCCGCCGTGCGCACAAAGACCGCCAGCTCCCCGTCCCTCGCCTGGGCATCCGCCAGCAGGGCCGTCCAGTCCGGCCCGGCCGCCGCCCGGAACCAGTGGCTCCTGGCCCAGGTCTCCCGCTGGAGGGCGGGCCACCGGCCCGCGGACAGGCCGGACAGGCGCACGCTCTCCTCACAGCCGGGATCCTCCAGGGTGACGCTCAGCCAGTGCAGGCCGTCCGGCCCGGCGGGCCATCCGCCCTCCGGCCGGAGAACCACATAGCCGCTGACGCTCAGGCCGTGGGTGTCGTCCCGCAGCACCGCCGTATCCGCCGCCCCCTCGCAGTTCCAGCGGAGCACACGGGGGGCCTGGCCGGAAGAGGCAAAGGGGTTGCGCGGCACGCCGTCCGGGGGAACCACCTCAAACCACAGGCGCAGCGCCCCCTCCCCCAGCCGGGAGAATCCGACCCGCAGCGCGGAGGGGGCCTCCCCCGGCCCGCCGAAGGGGCGGAAGGTAATCGGGCGTCCGCCCAGCAGCTCCCCCACGTCGGCCGTCCCATCCTCCCGGGCCACGCAGACCCGGGCCAGCGCCGGCCTCCGGTCGGGCACGCCCTCGGCCAGCTCAAAGGGGATCCCCTCCCGGGTGATCAGCCGGGCAAAGGGGAGCCGGGCGGGGCCGTCCGGCTCCAGCTCCACCGCACAGGCCGCCGGCGCCGCCGGCCGGGGGGATATCCCCGCCAGCTTGAGTAGCTTCCATTTCAGCCCGTCGGTGAACTGATTCATCTGGTACTGCTGGAGCTCTTTGTACCAGGCCATCAGCTCCAGAACCGTGATGCCTGGGTCGTGGGCGTTGTGGTCTGTCCAGGCCGGACACAGCCACGGAAGCCGGCCCTCCGCTGCCTGCACAATCTCCTCATAGGTCTGGTCGTCCAGATTCCGGGCCTTGAGCACGGGGCTGTCCCTCCCTTCCTGTGGTGTTCGTTTTACTCAGCTTGGATAAAATGATATCCGCTTCTGACAGTGGCGTAGGGGAAGGCGTTGTCGTCCTCCAGCGCCACCACCCGCTGCACGCCGGACTGGTCGTACCGGCCCTCCAGCAGGATGCTGCGCACCAGGCGCACATTGGGGGTGTCCCGCACCGTCTGCCACACCTGGGCGATGCGCAGCTGACTGCCGATCTCCCGCTCCCGCCAGCGGAGGTTGATGAGCTTCTCCAGCCGGCGGGCGATCTCCTGCTGGGTGACGGCCCCCAGATCCGGGTTCTCCATCTCCACCGTGATGCTGCTGCTGACGGTGATGACGGTGGAGCCCACCACGTGCAGGCGGCCCTCCGCCAGCATCACGCAGTCGCACCGCCGGGAGAGCTCGTCGTAAATGCGCTCGCACAGCTCGTCGGTGACCCGCTGGTTGTCCAGGTCGCACCCCTCCACCACCACGCTGACGTGGCCGGGGGCGCGGGCCCCGGCGGCATCCCGGCCGGGGAAGCACTTGACATGCCGGGCCTGGGGGAAATCCTGGATGACAATCTCCTCAAAATCCCGCGCCCCGGCGGCCCGGTTCCGGTGCCGCAGGCGCCGGGAGCCGATGGCGTCCGCCTTCTCCGGGGAAAAGCGCTCGGTGCCGCCGCTCATGGCGGTCAGGTTCTCCACCCGGCTGATGCGGGGCAGTGCGCCGATAAGCTCGGTGACCGCGCCGGCGGGCCGGTTTCCCCGGCTGCCTCCGCCAAAGGAGTAGGATACCCGGATGTTTTCCCTCCCCTGGGGAGGCACCCGTCCGTGTATTCCGTCGCCGAAGGTGATGACGCCCTCATAGGGCTCCAGACTGAAGCAGCGCTCCTCCGGCCCGGCCATGGCCAGCTCGTCCCGGCGCTCCCACGCCACCCAGCAGTGGGCCAGGGCACCCCCCTCCCACTCCAGGTTCACCCGGCCGGGGAGGTCGCCCGCCAGCTTTTCCGCGTCGGCCAGCGCCAGGGCGCCCGCCTCATCCACCCACACCTGGGCCCCCAGCACCGGGCTGTGGAGCAGCTCCAGGGTCTTGCAGGCCTCATAGGGCCCGGCGGAGAAGCGTTCCTCCTCCGCCCGCTCCCGCTGCACCGCCTCAGAAACATTGAGATGGATGGCATTGAGCCAGGGCCAGCCGCCGCCGTTGTCCAGGTAGGAGCTGCGGGACAGGCGGAGCCAGCAGCCCGGGACGCCGAACAGGGTGCGCACCGGCAGCGGCCTGGGCAGATAGAGCAGCATGGAACCCGGGTGGAGCAGGTTCCGGGTCAGATCCACCGTGCGCACCGGCTCAAACCGCTGGCCCGTCCACGCCTCAAAGCGCAGCTTATCCTCCAGCTGCACCCGTCCCGCCGTGTCAAAAAAGAGGGACAGGGGCATGGCGTGGGGGGAGCGGTCAAACCGGAAATACATGGCCCGCGGGTGCTCCTCCAGCCCCACCAGGGCGGGAAAGTGGAGCCGCTCCACCTGGGAGACGTCGGTCAGCTCCACAGTCTCCCCGTTGTTCTCGGCGGCGCAGGCGTCCACCGGCACTCCCGCGTCATAGGCCCAGACGCACCCCGCGCCTTTCAGAAAAGGCACCACCCACCGGGGCGTCATGGAGAACTCGTTCTCCACATGAACCACCCTGGCCCGGATGTACCAGCCGCTCTCGGCGTTCACCTCGGTTTCGGACAGGTCGGCGGGTACGTCAAACACCACCTCCAGCTCCCCCTCCTGCCTGCAGGAGAAAGGATTCCGGCTGCCCGTCACCGCCAGCGGGTGCCAGCCCAGGCCGTTGAAGTACTCCCACGAAACCTGGGACACGTACACATCGTCCGGCACAATGGCCACCGCGTCCCGCTTGTCGATGATGCGCTGGTTGAACTGATACTGGGGGCTCTGATCCACCAGATCGGTGACAATGGGGGCGATGTCCAGGCGCAGGTTCACCCGGGCGCCCCGCTTCCGGAACACCTGGTCGGAACGGAAATAGCACAGGCTGTAGGGGGTGGGGCGGCGCCCGAAGGGGTAGCCCCCCTCCTCCAGCTCCAGGGGGATGTCCCCGTTGGACACCCCGTCCAGAGGCAGCCTGCCCGCAGGCCGGCTGCGCAGCCGCACTCCGTCCAGCATCAGGCTGCCGCAGCCCGGGCCGCCGGTACAGGCAATGGCAAACCTCCCCTCCTCGTCCGGCAGGAAGGCCTCTGCCCCGTCATAGGTGAGCACCAGGCCGTTCCCCTCCGCCCGGACAGCGGTGAAGGGGATCTCCCCCCCGGCGCCGCGGAAGCTCCACCGCACCGACTCCGGATCGGCCAGGTGCCCGGCGGCCTCCGCCGCGGGGCGGCCGTCCTCCATGCGCAGCTCCACCTCCACCTCACAGGGGCCGGAGAGGGAGAGCACGTCGTTCTGGGCCAGGGTGAAGCGGTGGCGCTGGAGGTTCTCCCCCCCGGTATCCGTGAACAGGGGCTGCGGGCGGCCCGGCTCCAGCCGCTGGATCACCTCCGCCCTGGCGTCCACGTAGTACACGTCCTCCAGCCGGGCGGGCGTGGACTGGATGGCCCGCTCCGTCTCATAGATGATGTTCTCCCCCTCCTCGTCAGAGGCGAACACCTGGGTGCCGGCCGGAACCGGCACCGGCTCCTCCACCGTGTCATGGGCGGTGAACTGGAGCAGGCCGGCAGCGGGCACCGGATCCGGCATGCGGAAGCCGGTGAGATTGAGAAATTCGGTATGCAGCTTGCCGGGGACAGAGTTCATCCGATCCACCGTCTGGTAGAACATCTCGCCGAACAGCTCCGCCAGGGCGGCCCCCGGGTCGTCCTCCGCCCCCTCATAGCGCCACTCAGGGGTATAGGATCTGGCGTGGGCGGCCAGCTGGGCCATGATGTCCGCCCGGCTTCTGGGATCCAAAATGGGTTTTCTCACTCCGCGCCGCCCCCTTCCGACCCCTCTGTCACATAGAAGGGATAGACGTGATTATACCGGTTGTTGGTGGAGCGCACCGTATAGCTCACGTGAATGACCACCGCGCCGGTCTGCTGATCCATCTGGTCACAGGTGATCTCCACGTCCCGGATGCGGGGCTCCTGCTCCAGCAGGTTCAGCCGCAGCTCGTGGGCGATGGAGCTGGTCATGGAGCTGGAGACCGGCGCGAAGGCGTAGTCCATGGTATTGGAGCCGAAGTCGGGCCGCATGACCCGCTCCCCGCGCCCGGTGCGCAGGATGATGCCGATGGCCTCCCGGATGTCCTCCTCCTGATCCGCCATGGCCAGCTTGCCCGTCCTGGGATCCACCTGGAGCGGGAACTTGAGCCCCCGGCCCAGAAATTCCTTCCCGTTCACCGTCTCCCCTCCTTTCCGTGCTCCTTACCTGTCAGTTGATGTTGACCATGGCCCCCTTGATGGTGTTGGGGCCGGAGGCCTGCAGGGTCATGGTGGCATCCGCCTTGACCTCCACCACTTTTCCCTGGACGGACACCTGGGCGGTGCCCTTCTCCTCCACGGTGGCCGCCTCCATGGAAATTTTGGTCTTGGCCTTCTCCGTCAGGGTGCCGGAGGCGTCCAGCTCCACGGTGGTGTCCCCCGCCGACAGGGTCAGCTTGGTCTTGGCCTTCAGGGCGATGTTCCCGCCCTTCAGATCCATGGTCAGGGCATTGTCCCCGCCCTTGTCCTTCAGAGCCACCGCCTGGTTTTCATCGTCGATGGAAAGCACCGTGCCAGAGGGCAGGGTGAGGGTCACCTTCTGCTTTTTGGGCTCATCGTAAAACAGCAGCTCCGTGCCGTTGGGGGTCTTGATGGAGAAGTTATAGACCTTGCCGTCCTGGATGGTATAGGGGGGGGGGAACTGGGTAGTCCAGTAGGCCCCCAGCACAATGGGCCGGTGGGGGTCTCCCCCCAGATAGCCCAGCACCACCAGGTCGTTGACATTGGGGAAGAAGAACTGGCCGCACTGCTTGCCCCCCAGCGGGGCCATGACATAGCACCAGTCGGTCTCCTCCTTGTTCTCGTTTTCAATGGGGAGGCATTTGACCCGGTTGAGCTTCTCCTCATCGTTGATGTTGGTCACCACCGCCAGGGACAGGCCCGGCCGCTGCATCTGCCGCTCGTAGCTCTGGCCAGCCGCGCCCAGGGCGCTCTGAAATTCCTCTGCGATGCTCACGCCTTGGCCCCCTTTACTTCAAACTGGGTGGAGTACCCCTCCTGATTGAACCGGTGGTGCACCTTGCTGATGAAATAGGTTCCCACGCTGTCCCCATCCAGGCCCTTGATCTCAATGAAGCGGCCGGGGATCAGCTCCGGGATACCCACACAGGTGCCGGTGCCCGCCACAAAGTTCATGGCCAGGGCGTTGAGCCTGGCCTGGGCCAGGGTGACGCACTCCTGGTCGGTGCGCACAAACTCGCTGTACTCCCGCAGGGAGGTCTTCTTGAACTTGGTGGCAAGCTGGGCCGCCGTGTCACCGGCGCCGCAGACCGTGACCCGGGTGGCGCCGCCCTTGATAAAGTGCTGCTTCTCATCCCGGCCCCAGATCTCCACCTCACCCACCTGGCCCTGGAGGCCCACCCGGCGGCTGAAGCTCATCAGGCCCATGCCCACGGTCAGGCTCAGGATGGGGCTGCCCCCGCTGAGCACATCGTCGAAGATCAACTCCCCGTCCACGGCAAACACGTTCATGCCGTACCGCTCCGCCAGCACCTTCAGGTATTTGAAGTCGTCCACCTTCTCCTTGACCAGCGGGGTGCTGTAGCCGCTGAGGCTGCCCACGGTGGCCTTTTTGGCGTAGCCGGCGGAGACCACCTTGTTCAGGAGCTCCTGCACCACCGCCTTGGCCTGCTTGTTCTCGCCGTATACCGGCTCCTGGCAGCTCATGAGATAGCCGAACCCGTCGATGCCCGTCACGGAGATGCGGGGCGGGGCGTAGCCGCTGTACTCTACGGTGCATTCGTCCACGTAGCCGTAAAAGATCTCCTCCTGCTTGACATAACCGCCCTTGACGCTCAGCTCACAGCCCACCTCGATGGTCTTGAGCAGATCGTCCAGCCACTTGGACTTCCCGTAGTCATACAGGCCCTCCAGCTGAAAGCGGCATCCGCCCGCCGAGCCGTCGGCGCAGAGATCCACCTCCACAGAGAGGGGCACCTCCGTGCTCTTGAGTTCTTTCCCGTTGACCTTCACTGTGAAGGCAGGGCCGCGGAAATCCCCGTATTTGCTGCTCAGTGACTGAAAGGTATAGGAACTCTTGTCCAACGGCGCTACCCTCCTCTCCTGCGATACAGCTTACCGCTCCTGCTTCAGCGCCGGCAGCACCAGCCGCGCCCCCGAGCGCAGCAGGCGGGGGTTGGCCAGGCCGTTGGCGTCGGCGATGGCCCGCCACTGCTCCGGCTGGCCGTACTCCCTGGCGGCCAGGGCCCACAGGGAGTCCCCCTGGCGTACCGTCCGGTATTTGGTGGTGTCCGGCGACTCCAGCGGCCGGGCCAGTCCGGCCTTTTTGGGGGGAATGTATTCCTGGAAGACGCAGTCCAGCCAGGCCCGCAGGGGCACCCCCTGCTCGCTGAAGCGGACAAAGTTCTGCCGACAGCTGATCAGGTGTCCCTCAAACTGGAGAGAGGCCCATTTCAGCTTCACCAGGGGCGGAACGTGCTTGTCCGGATCAATCTCCATCAGGCTGTAGACCTTGTTTGTATAGGTGCGCACGTCAATCAGCTTGGTGAGGGAGGGCAGCAGGCTGTTGCCCAGAAACTTGGCCTTGTCCACCAGGCCGCCCCCCACCTCGCTGCCGGAGGACATGCTGTCGAAAAACAGGCGGAACTGCAGAACCTCCGCCCCGCCGCCGGTATACTGGATCACCGGCGTATTGGTGGCCACCCCCTGGGACTGGGCGTACTTCACCTCCCGGCCCTGGATGTAGCTCTCCGGGTTGTAGAGCACCTCGAAGGAGGACTTCCCCTCCGGCTCGATCTTCATCTTTTCCAGAGGCACCAGAATATTGGGATTGGGCACACCGATGTACATCCTGTCTCCTCCTTCCGCAGTGCGGTGTCACAGGCCGAGCCGCCGGCGCTCCTGCCGGATGCGGTCTTCGATGATCCGATAGATCTTGTCTGCGGCCCGCTGGAGCTCCCACTCGCTGAGGCGGGGCGCGGCGGCCTGCCTTGTCTCCGCCTCCCGGTTTTTCTCCCGGTAGGTGATGGGGGCCGGGGGCCGGTAGCCGGGAGCCGTCCACCGGACGGTCTCCTCCCCCTGCGCCGGCCTGGGCAGGGCGGAGATATCCCGGGCCGTCCCTATGTGGGATTGGCCGCCCTGTCCGCCGCTCTCCCGCAGAAAGCGCCGGGCCCAGTCGGGCAGGCTTTGGACATATTCCGATTCCTCCGCCGCATGTACCGCCGGAGGCTGCTTGGGCGCCCCGGCGGGCTCCGCCGCCGGCGCCGCCGGGCCGTAGGTCAGCTCCACCGGCTCCGCGCCGCGCCCGGCTGAAGCCCCGGAGGGCGCCCGGAACACGCCGCCCGGAGCCCGGACAGGCTGCCGCCCGGATGGAGCACGGCTCTCCCCGCCGGGCTGAGCACCCATCTCCAGCCCGGCACGGTGGGCCAGCTCCGCCCCTTCCCCGGGCAGCGCCGCCTCTGCGGCAAGCGCGGAGTGCCCGGCCGCCGGGGGTGTACTCTCTGCTGTACGGAGCGCCGGAAGTATGCGGATATCCCGCCCTGAGACCGTCTCCCCCCAGTGAGGATGCTGTGCCGCCGCACCCACTTCCGCCAGGCGGGGGGCTCCGGAAGCGGAGGCCCCGATCCCGGACAGCCGGGCAGCGGTGCCGGGGATGCTCCGGGCCTGCCCTGCGTGGGCGGTGCCCCGCTCCGCCTCCCGGCCCGACATCTGCCGGGACGGAGTGCCGGGCCGGGCGGCCCGCCCCTCTCCGGCGGCCTCGCCGCGCTCTTCCTCCATTCGATAGGCCAGTTCCTCTCCAATGAGCCCGGGCATTGTCCGGGGTGCGCCGGTCTGTTCCCCGGCCCGCATCGCATCGGAGGCCAGCCCCGGCACGGAAACCATCTTCTGCGCCGCGGCGGTGTCCGGCTCCGCCGAAGCCGCCGCCGGGCCGGATGTCCGGATATCCCGCGCGGCGGTGAGCGCCGTCCGGCGCTCCGTCTGCCGGGCAGGGGCTTCTGGTGCCGCCGGCTCGGATGCTTTCTCTCTGCCCTGGCTCCTGCGGGCGGTGGTTTGCTCCGCCTCCCGGCCCGACATCTGCCGGGACGGAGTCCCGGGCCTGGCGGCCCGCCCCTCTACAGGGCCCTCGCCGCCGCGCTTTTCCTCCACTCGATAGGCCAGTTCCTCTCCAGCGGGCACGGACATTGTGTGGGGCGCGCCGGGCTGTTCCCCGGCCAACACTACGTCAGAAACCAGTCCCGGCGTGGGAACCCTCTTCTGCGCCGCGGCGGTGTCCTGCTCCGCCGAAACTGCCGCCGGGCCGGATGTCCGGATATCCCGCGCGGCGGTAAGCGCCGTCCGGCGCTCCGCCTGCCGGGCAGGGACTTCTGGTGCCGCCGGCACGGGCGTTTCCTCTCTGCCCTGACCCCTGCGGGCGGTGCTTTGCTCTGCCTCCCGGCCCGATTTCTGCCGGGACGGGGTTCCGGGCTTGACAGCCTGCCCCTCTCCGGCGGCCTCACCGGCTCGCTCCATCTCCATTCGATAGGCCAGTTCCTCTCCAGCCAGCCCGGGCATTGTCCGGGGCGCGCCGGGCTGTTCCCAGGCCCGCATCGCATCGGAGGCCAGCCCCAGCGCGGGAGCCACCTTCTGCGCCGCGGCGGTGTCCTGCTCCGCCGAAGCCGCCGCTGTGCCGGATGTCCGGATGTCCCGCGCGGCGGTGAGCGCCGTCCGGCGCTCCGCCTGCCGGGCTGGGGCATCAGATACCACCGGCTCGGACGTTTCCTCTCTGTCCCGGCCCCTGCGGGCGATGCTTTGCTCCGCCTCCCGGCCCGACGTCTGCCGGGACGGGGTGTTGGGCCTGGCGGTCTGTCCCTCTCCGGTGTCCCCGCCGCCGCGCTCTTCCTCCACTCGATAGGCCAGTTCCTCCCCAGCGGGCCCGGGCATTGTCCGGAGTGCGCCGGACTGTTCCCCGGCCCGCATTGCATCGGAGGCCAGCCCCGGCGCGGGAACCATCTTCTGCGCCGCGGCGGTGTCCTGCTCCGCCGAAGCCGTTGCCGCGTTGGATGTCCGAATATCCCGCGCGGCAGTGAGCGCCGTCCGGCGCTCCGCCTGCCGGGCAGGGGCATCAGATACCACCGGCTCGGAGGTTTCCTCTCTGTCCCGGCCCCTGCGGGCGATGCTTTGCTCCGCCTCCCGGCCCGACGTCTGCCGGGACGGGGTGTTGGGCCTGGCGGTCTGTCCCTCTCCGGTGTCCCCGCCGCCGCGCTCTTCCTCCACTCGATAGGCCAGTTCCTCCCCAGCGGGCCCGGGCATTGTCCGGAGTGCGCCGGACTGTTCCCCGGCCCGCATTGCATCGGAGGCCAGCCCCGGCGCGGGAACCATCTTCTGCGCCGCGGCGGTGTCCTGCTCCGCCGAAGCCGTTGCCGCGTTGGATGTCCGAATATCCCGCGCGGCAGTGTCCTGTTCCTCCGTAGCAGCCGCCGGGCCGGATGTCCGGATGTTCCGCGCAGTGGTAAGCGGCATCTGCTGCTCCGTCCGCCGGGCGGATACATGCCCCTCCCGGTGCCCGGAGCTGCGGTTGGGAGCACTGTCCTCCGCCGGAGGGGCGGGCTTCACAGCGACGGTTCGGAGGATATCGGCGGCCCGCTCCACAGCTTTTCTGGCGGCCTCCTGCAGAGCGCCGTCCGCCTGCCCGGCGGGATGCTCCTGCTCCGCCGTCTGCTCCAGAAGCCGGACTTCCTCCGGCGGGCTCATGCGCTCCAGCCGCCGGGGCTGGAACGCCGCGCCGTCCTCTTCCCGTCCCCGGCTGAGCGGCGGCAGGACGGTCTCCCCCTCCCGCAGGCGCTGGAGCCGCCGGGAGAGTGCCCGGGCCTGCTGTCCCAGATCTCCCGGCAGGGCCTGCCAGGGAGTCTCCACATCCCCGCTTTCGACTGCCGGATGCCGGACGCCATTCAGAAAGCGGTTATCCTGCCGAATCAGCTGATAAAAATTCTGATTCAGACTCCAGGTGTGGGAGGGCCTTTCCCTGCCCTCCCCGGCCTTTTCCTTCCGCTGGGGGGCCGGGCGGCTCTCCCGAATCGTGAGCACCCGTTCCACAATGCGCTCCACAGCCCGGCGCTGCTCGCTCTCCCCCTTCTCCCGGCGCAGGGCCTCCAGCACCAGGCGGAGATCCACCTGGTACACCGGGGCCGGTGCCGGCTCAGCATCAGGCGGCGCCTCCTCCAGCAGCTCCAGGGGCACGTAGGGCCAGCGCCCCTCCGCCCGCTCCGCCCGGGCCAGCAGCTCCTCCGCGAGGGTATGGGCCAGGACGCCGAAGGGAGACAGCGCCAGCCGATGCCGGGGCAGCACGCCCATATCCGGTTTTGTCACCGCAATGGATTCCATCAGTAGCACCCGTTATGGATCAGCTCAATCCGGCTGACGGCCACGCTGGCCTGGTTGCTGTTGAGGGCGGGCCCCTCATACTTCTGCAGATGGGCCCCCACCACCGTCCACTCCCGCTGGGGCACCCCAAAGCTGTCCTTGAGGATGATGGCCCCGGCCATGGGGATGGACATGCCCTGGTTGACCATGGCCATCAGCAGGGAGACGCTGTCCACGCTGGTGACCACCCCCTGCTCCAGCACCAGGATGCCGGGTTTGGTGTTCTTGAAGAAAAACCGGGGGTAGTTGCTCCCCCCCTCGGTATAGACCTCGTACTCCACCTCCATGCCCAGACCGGAGACCGACTGGAAGCCGCCGGTGAGGGCTGCCCCCGTCCCGATGAGGGCCACGTCAAAATAGGCGCCCGATATGGCCATGGGGTGTCCCTCCTTCCATCTGGCGCCGGGGCTCAGGCAGTCCCCGGCTGGGTGGTTCGCTTCATGCCGGTAATGGCGAAGGTGAGGCTCTCGGTGAGCACCTCACTGCGGCTGCTGTCCAGGGGCGCCAGCTCATACCCGATGGGCATGGCCCCCTGCAGAGTCCAGATCACCCCGGGATTTCCCTTTTCGTTGAGGGTGATCACGTCGATGGTGCGCCGCAGGTTGGCCCCGGTGGGGCCGGTGTGCACATCGGCGGAGGCGGAGAGCATCCAGTCCAGAAACTCGTTGTCCCCCACCACACCCTTGCTCAGGGTCACGGGGGCGAAGCTGGTGAACACCGGCGTGTACTCCTTCACGCCGCGGGCGTCGCTGCCGTCCCGGGCCTGAATGGTCTCCACCTGCATCTGGATGCCGGAAAACCGGCTGAAGGCGGCGGAGATCTCCTCGCTGTCACCCACCCGAACCAGGAACCGGAAGGCCTGAATGGGCTCCGGATATAAAATGGCCATGGATCTCTCACCTGCCGTTTCATCTCAGTTCAAAGCTCTTATGGCTGTCGCCGCTGAGTTTTTTGTTGATGGCGGATACCTCGCGGCACCAGCGCCGCCGCTCCCAGTGATCCATGGCCATCAGCGCCTCGTTAGACCAGTGCAGATAGTAGGCCAGAAACGCCATCTCCTGGTAGAGGCGCTCCTGGGGGTAGAGCGACACCCCCCGGGTGTGCTTCAGGGACAGCGGGCTCTCCTCCCGGCGGGGGATGCCCTGCCATGGGAAGGGGTGCTCTCCCTCCCCCCCGGTCTCCGGCGGCGGGAGCCGCAGGGCGGGGAACCCGGCATTCTCCTCAGAAGCCCACTCTAGCCCAGCAAAAAATCCAGCGGCACCTCAAACTGCTGGTTGCAGTGGGGGCAGGTGAGCTGGTAGTGGGGCATCTCGGACATATTGATGCGCTGGTACATGTCCTGGAGATAGGCCAGATCCATGGTGAACAGATTCTCGATCACGCGGGTGTTCACCGCGCTCAGGGTGCCCAGCTTGGTGATCACCCGGGAGAGCAGGATGATGGTCAGGTAGCCGGAGTTCTGCTGAACCCGGGGATCCCGCAGGGGGAGGATCTCGTCCGCCGCCGTGGCCAGGCGCATGGTGCCCCGCTTGTGGAGATCCCCGTTCTGATCCACATAGCCCTTGGGCAGCTCAAATTCAAATTCGGTCTGCATGGTGTCCTCCTATTGGGTATGCCCGGATGATTCCCCACAGCCCACAGGCGGAACCGCCTGTGGGCTGTCAGGAACCTATCCACGGAATCAGATCTCAGACGGCGCGCCGGACACGGCGCCGGGGATGTGCTCCAGGCCCTCGTGGCACAGCTCCAGGGACTGGATGGCCACCTCGCCGCCCATGCCGTTCAGATCGGGCACGGTGTAGCCCACGGGCCAGGCATTGATCAGCTGCCAGGAGGGGCCCGGGTTGCCGGCGTCGTCAATGAGGGTGATGGTCACGTTATGCCGCACCATGCCGGTGGGGGGCGCGGTGTTGGTGGGGGCGACGGAGTAGATCCAATCCAGGAATTCGGAGTCGTCGGACACGCCCCAGCGCAGGGTCACGTTGCCGAACTTGGTCAGGCCCGCCAGCTTGCGGGGGGTGTTGCGCAGATCATCGCCCTCCCGGTACTCCACGGCGTCGACGGAGGAGCTCATGCCGGACACTTCGGAGAAGCCCCCGCGCTGCATCCCATCGATCTCCACCTGGTACCGAAATACTCTGTAGGGGTAATTGATGGCCATGATTTATCTTCGTCCTTTCTGTATCAGTCTGTGGCGCGGGATCACTCGGAGGCGGTCTTCTGGGTGATGCGGAAGATCACGAACTCGGCGGGCTTCACGGGGGCGATGCCGATCTGGCAGATCAGGCGGCCGTTGTCGATGTCGTCCTGGGTCATGGTGGTGGGGCCGCACTCTACGAAGAAGGCCTCGGACGGGGTGGAGCCGGCCAGGGCGCCGTCCCGCCAGCAGGTGGCCAGGAAGGCCTCGATGGTGCGGGTCACACGGCTCCACAGGGCGGTGGAGTTGGGCTCAAAGACCACCCAGTTGGTGTTGGCCTTGATGGACTCCTCCACATAGATGAACAGGCGGCGGACGTTGAGGTACTTCCACAGGCCGTTGGAGCTGATGGTGCGGGCGCCCCAGACACGGATGCCCCGGCCGGTGAAGGCGCGGATGAGGTTGACGCCGATGGGGTTGAGGATGTCCTGCTCGCCCTCGTTATAGGCGCAGGACAGGCCGGTGCAGCCCCGAACCACCTCGTTGGCGGGGGCCTTGTGGACGCCCCGCTCGATGTCGGTGCGGGCATAGATGCCGGCCATGGCGCCGGAGGGCGGGAAATAGGCCGAGCGCTTGGCGCCGGCGTCGTACATCTCCAGCCAGGGGTGGTACATGGCGGCATAGGTGGAATCGTACATATCGCGGAAGTTGGCCACGTCGTTGGTCTTTTTCAGCTCCATGGGCACATCCAGGATGGCAAAGCAGCTCTTCTTGCTCTCACAGAAGCCGATGAGGGCCGCCTGCACCTCGGGAGCGGTGATGCCGGGGATGGCCATGATGGACACATTGCTGTTCTCCAGGAAGGCCTGCAGGCCGGTGCGCCGGCCGGGGCCGTCGTCCTTGCCCAGGAAGGTATCGGAGGAGGCGGTGAGAACGGAGCCGTTGCTGCCGCCCTGGAGGGTGAGCACCAGCTCGCTGCCGGTGCCGCCGCACAGGTCGTAGGGCACGATGGGGGCGGCCTTGGGCGCGGGTGCGGGGGCCTCCTTGCCGTCCTTGTCCTTCTCCTTGGCGGGGGCCGGGGCGGCGGCCTTGGGCTCCAGCACCTCCACGGTGATCAGGTCGGACTTGGCGGTCTTGACGCAGATGTTGTTGAGGGCGCCGGGCTTGAGGGAGAGGTTCTCGAAGGTCTCCACATTGTCCCCCAGCCGGGCGGTGACGGTGATCTCACAGGTCTTGATGTACTTGGCGGTGCCCACCTTGGTGTCGGCCACGTCCAGGGTGCAGGGGGCGTCCAGGGTGACCACCCGGTCAAGCACGCTCTTGATGGTGGCGTGGGCGGCGGTTCTGCCGTCGAACAGCTCCACCACGTCGCCGGGGTTGAAGCCGTCGGCGTTCTTCAGGGTGAGATCCGCACCGCTGACGGCCAGAACCTGGGTCTTGGCCTTGGAGGCGGGGGCGATGGTCACCCGCATGTCCTCCGCCCAGGCGCCGGGGTTGGCGGCGGTGAGCTTGAGCACGCCGGTGGTGAGGGTGGCCGCCTTGGCGTCGCCGGGCACCGCCCGCATGATGTAGGCGCGGGCGCCTCCGTTGGCGAAGAACTGCTCCACCGCATAGGGCAGGAAGCGGTTGCCGCCGTAGGCCGCGTCGCTGAGATAGCCCCCGTAGATCCGCTTGTAGTCGGCGAAGCTGGTGACCAGCTGAGGCTGCCCGATCACCGGGCCCCGCTCCGCCAGGCCCACAAAGCCCGCGGTACTGGTGCTGACGCCCTGCATGGGTGTTGCGCCGGAATCATACTCCTCCACGTAAACACCCGGGGATAGATACTCTGCCATGTCTTTGCTTCACGCCGCATGGATCGGCTGGGGGCCGGACGTGAAGCGCCCCTCCTTTCTATCGTGAAAATTTTGCTTGCTGCTGATATTCTCCAAAACCGCGGCAGGCCGCGTGTTGGATTCAGAAAGTCAGATCGAGGCCCTGGGCCCCGGCCGCCAGCCGCTCCCAACAGGAGGAGAGCACCGCGGCGTTGTATTCCAGAGCGGCGGCAATGCGCTCCCGGGCCTCAAAGCGCTCGGTGAGCCGGGCGCTGGTGCGGAACACAAACCGCCCCTCCTGGAGGAAGAAGCCCCCCTCTGTGACCTGGGCGTTGAGCCGGGAGCACAGAGCCAGTGCCGTCTCCGGCGCCTCCACCCGGGCCGGGTGCAGCCCGTAGACCAGCACCAGCGCCCCCCGGCAGTCGCACACCGTCTGCCAGGCACAGCCCCGGCTGGTGAAGCGAAAGCGGAACCGCATCCCCTCCCGGAGATAGTCCACGCCGCTGTGCTCCAGCAGGGCCGCCAGCTCCTCCGCCCCGTCGGGCGGAGCGTCAAATTCCCATGCCATGGGGCCCGCCTCCTTCCCCTGTCAGCCCCGCCGGGTCAAAGGCCCGGCCGGCGGTCTCCACAGCCAGTTTCACAGGCGGCTCCACGGTCTCCGCGGGCATCTCCGGCACCGGGAAGGGAACCGTCTCCACCTCCCCGTCCGGCGGCAGGAACCGGGCCCGCTCCGGTGCGGGAGCCCCGGCCTCCAGCAGGGCGTTCATGCCCTGGTTGCCCAGCCAGCCGGCCAGCTCCTCCAGCCGGTTCGGCGGCAGCTCCCACACAGGGGCGCCCGCCAGCACCGCCCGGGCGGCCTGTCCCGCGCTGCTGATGCGTTCCCGTTCAGGCTGGCGGCGGATCTGCTCCGTCTGCTCCCGGTGCTCCGTCTCCTGCCGGGCCCTCTCCGGGCTCCACTGCTGCTCCATCCGCCGCCCCCTCTCCGTCCTCGGGCGGGGGCTCCTCCGCCCCCACCGCCTCCCGCAGGGCCTGATCCAGCGCCCCGGAAAAGCCCGGCTCACTGAACGCCTCCAGCGCCTCGGTGGCCCGATCCGCGAGGAAGCTGAGCTTGTTGGCAAACTCCTGGCGCATCTGGGCCTTTTTGGCAACCATGGCCTCCATCCTGGCAGCGGCGGTCTGGAGGGCCGCCTTCTCGTCCGCGCTTGACGCGTCCCGGAGCTGCCCCCGGTACTGCTCCAGCAGCGCCCGCTCCCTGCTGTCGTCCAGGAAGGGGTACATGGTGCGCAGGGTGTCCGCCCCCTGTTCCCCCATCTCGCTCTTGCCCAGGGCAAGATCCCGCATGTCCTCCACCGTGCGGCGGGCCCCCCGGAGGGTGTCCACCACCAGGCCCACCGCGCTGTCGGTGAAGCCACGGTTGAACACCACCTTATCCGGGCTGTGGCCGGGCACGTTGCGGGCGGGGGATGCCTTCTCGAAGAGCTTGCGCTGCTGCCACTTGTCCGGCTGGGACTGCCCCACCGTCTTTTTCAGACAGGAAAAGAGCATCATCTGCCCCGTGCCCTGGAGCACCGCCCCGGACAGGGTTCCCCGCTGGAAGGCCGTCTCGGAAAAGCGGCGGAGCATATCCTGGTCGTCCGGGCTGCTGCGCTCGTAAAATCCCCGGGCCGAGGTGGGATCCGGCATCTGTCCGGCCTCTTCCTGCGGCTGTCCGGGCTGCGCCCCGGCATGCTCCTCCGTCTCTCCGCCGGCCAGCTGAGCCGCATGGCGGCGTCCCATGGCGTCGAAGGTCTGCTGGAAGCTCTCGGTCACGTGATAGAGGGGATCCCGGTGCTGGAACTGCTCCGTGCCGGCGGCCCAGGCCATCTGGCGCCGGAGGGTTCGGGAGAGATCCTTCGGCTCCGCCGGCTCCGCCTCCGTCCGGCGGCGTATGTAGATCCGGTTCATGGGAATCCACCTCCCAGTGCCAGGCGCATGCTCTGGACGACCCGCCGGAAGTCTACCGGCCGCAGGATAAAGTCGGTGCAGTGCAGGCGGACGCAGCGCACGGCGTACTCCGGCGTGTCATCCACCAGGATGATTCTGCACCGCCGATCCCGCTCCCGGAGCAGGCGGGCCTGATAAAAGCCCGTGCTGCCGCCGAAGCCCAGAAACACGATGTCAACGGGCTCCTTCCATGCCTCGAACGCATCCGCATTGAGAAAGCAGTGAAATGTGGCCTGGATCCTGTATAACGCGCAGTACTGGACAATCCACTCGCGCAGCTTCTCCGCGGCTGCCTGACTGTTTTCACATACGGCAATCCTCATGTTCCTCCACCGTGGCTCCATCTATGAAGCGACACCTTACTTATAGCACATCCCCCACAGCGCCACAATCAAATCGGCGTGAACGGGCCCAATCGGGGGCAAACGGTAAATGCCCGGCATTCTCTCCTGAACCGCAGGAGGGCGGCGGCACCTCTCTGTGCAAACCGCACAACACCCCCTGCCTCCGGCCCCGAAAGGGCTGCCGGCCGGGACGCCAAGGCCGGAGGACGCAAAAATCCGGTGCGGCGCCTGCGCCGGGAGCGGCGGCCCCGGGTGTGGTTTTTGGGGGGGGGGGGGGGGCGGGGGTCAGGGGCCCGGGC